>ERZ773066.228-NODE-228-length-32601-cov-4.948227_pt1 | contig 32601 bp, 47 predicted proteins | sample MGYA00580573_ERZ773066 | MGnify/ENA primary metagenome ERZ773066 (study PRJEB29015, sample SAMEA2738128) | human oral metagenome | biome: human oral; feature: human-associated habitat; material: saliva | place: China | collected 2203 ... | reverse complement strand
ATTGAATAAACCTTTCAATAAAATAGGGGGATTTTCGAGGGAAAAATAAACTTGAATAAAAATTGACACAAACGATTTCCAACGATTTCCGGCAAGATAATATAAACATATTTTTCGTTTATATTTCATTGAAGAATTGCAGGGGTTGATTCATTCAATAAATCGCTTAGCTGATTCTATAATTTGTGATGAGTAGTCAAAGATATTATTTACCGATTCCAGCGGATATGATTTTCCGTTATGTGACTCATCTGGGAATATGATATATTTATTTGCCTTTTCCACTTTCAACCTGCAGATCCATTTGTAGTTTTTATTATCAACAAGAACGCCAAAATAATTAACCGTATCACGATAAAATATACGATCAGCAGGAATTATATCACGGAGGATTGCTTTAATGATTGCATAGGCCTCCAATTCGTCAATTGTGGTTATTATTTTGCTTTGTTTTTCTTCAGGTTCTTCTTCCGGCGGTCCTGCCTGCATCTTTTCTGCAGTTTCCTCTGCTTCTTCTTTTGATTTATTCAGCGCAACTGTTAATCTATCACTGATAAGATCATTTACAAATTGGGTGATAGATTTAGTAATAATGGGTTTGAATCTTTCAATAGTAGCGTGCGTCCTGCGTCCATCATATATCTCATTCAGAATATAGTTGATAAAATTATCTTCAGGCTCATTTAACTGACGGTTTAAAAGACGGTTAATTTGATTAGTGTATTTTAATTCTTCGGCAGCATTGAAAACGGCATTCACATCAAAGCGGGATTTATGAAATTTCTTCAACTCAACGACATCCTGCTCACTGATTTTTGTAATATCAAAAACGAAAAAAGGCTTTGTATCCATGACGTTCGGTTTATCGAGATCCGTGTAAAATCTATACTCTATTCCGTTTGTCAGTATTCCGAATTTTGCCTTTGATGTAGCAAAATACCTGAAGAGTTGGCTACCGTGTTTATCTAATGACTCTCCGCACCATTTTGCCTCAATAAGAATAACTGGTGTATTATCAATTAAAATGGCATAATCGACTTTTTCTCCTTTTTTCACACCTACATCCGCGACACATTCAGGGACAAATTCAAGCGGATTAAAGACGTCATAGCCAAGTGCCCGAAAGAACTCCATGATAAATGATGTTTTTGTGGCTTCCTCTGTTTTAATTTTGGGAGATAACTTTATTACCTTTTTGGAGAGCGCATTTAATTCATCGATAAATTCCATTTTAACAAAATCTCCTTTCTTGAAGTTATCAATATATAAATTTCTCTATTTAATCGATCCGAGTACGGCTACCGCAAGGCCTAAGATTCGGCACTCATCGCAGTTATTTTCGCTGTAAATCATTGGCGGATACTTTGGATTCTCTGCCTGCAGTTGCAGTCCTCCGTTCATGTGATATACACGCTTTAGAGTGGCACTGTCATCTATAAGCACTGCTGCGATCTGTCCGTTGTCCACGTCGGACTGCTGGCGGATAAAGACGATGTCACCATCGTTTATTTGAGCATTTATCATGCTGTCGCCTTTTATTTTCAAGGCAAAGTCAGCATGCAGTTCATCATCAACTGGTAAAAATTCTTCTATATGCTCATCTGCATAGATAGGTTGTCCGGCTGCGATCTCTCCGAGTAGAGGGATTTTTTTCTTTGCGATCGGCACATAATTTGATAGTTTCTGATATTGAGGGATATCTTCCCATCCAGTAAGATACGATGCGGGTACATCCAGAGCCAGCGCAATCTTTTTTATGATATCTATTCCTACTGTTTTTATTTGTCCATCTTCATAACGCTTGGTGTTACTTTCACTGAGTCCGATATGCTCACCGAGTTCCTTTAATGTCATTTTTCTGGACTTTCTCATTTCTTTTATACGTGATCCCACACGCCTGTTATATTGTGATTCATCCATTTATTTCACCTCGCTTCTATTAATGTAATAATACAACAAATTTGTATAATATACAAGTATATTATATATCAAAATAAAAAAACTTGCACATAGTGCTTGACAATGTTCCGCCGATGCGTATAATTAGGATAGAAAAACTTGTATAATATACAAGTCGAATAAGAAAGGGGGTGGATCAAGTGGAAATGCTCAAGCTAAAAGGGGCTATAGTGGCAAATAAAAAGAACTATAAGGAATGTGCAGGATTTTTAGATATTTCCGTCAATTCGTTCAGCGATAAAATAAACGGGAAAAGACCATTTTCCTGCTGGGAAGCTACTAAGCTTAAAAATTTTTTGTGTTTAAACAATGAAGAGAGCATAAGTATTTTTTTATCTTAAAACTTGTATGTAATGCAAGTTAAACATGAAAGGAGGTGATCAAAATGGATGAAAGACCTATCGGCATGACAATCTCCGAGGTTTCCAAAGCTCTTCATATCGGGGTAGAACAGCTTCGGGAGTACGCCCGAACTGATCCGACGTTCCCATGTTTCTCGGTCGGAAATAAGTTAATCACGACCGAGGAAGCCATTCGGGAATGGGCGACCGCCCGTGCGAAGATGCGGGTCGGAATGAAAACGCAAAGTTCACAAGTCATGGAAATTATTAGAAAGTACAGGAGGGAAAGAGCATGATTGACAAAATGATAGTTTATTTATGGTTTTTCATGTCTATTATGCTGATTGTCGCAGCCGCGGAGAAAATGTCATGTCTAAATCTCTAATCACATTCATAGCGGTTGTCTTCTTAGCCGGCGCCGCGGTTGACGCGGACAACATCTATCATCAGATATTTCCGGAGACAAAGATTGTTGAGTACCGCCGGGAGGTAAAGCAGGGAGATACCTTGTGGGATATCTGCGGGGGGATCGCCACAGACAAAGAGGACCTGCGGAAATTGGTTTATCAGGCAAAGAAAGACAACCGGATTCATGACGTCGGCAACCTGCAGCCGGGAATGTTGATTGTAGTCAGAGTTGAGGAGGCGAGGAAATGACTGATAACGAAAAATTTGAAAAGATATTTAAATACATAACGGCACTTAATAGAGCGCTGGGGCAATCGTGGGGTTTTGAAACCGCTCATGATTTAGTCAAAAATTACTTGCGATTTGATGAAATGAAAAAAGCCGACTGATGTTCGCAGCATCAATCGGCAGGCGGAAAAATATGGGTAAATTTCCGCCTCTATTGTAACAAAAACAGGAGGATTACACAAATGGCATACACAAATTGCGACTTGATTTTATCGGTAAAAGACGCGGATGACCGAGATGAATGGCTAAAAGTAAGAAACATGGGAATTGGCGGCAGTGACGCCTCGGTCATCATGGGGCTGAATTCGTACAAGTCACCATATCAGCTCTGGCTGGAGAAAATCGGCGAGGCGGCACCGGAAGATTTGACAGGAAATCCATTCGTATATTGGGGGCAGAAAAACGAAGCGAATATTGCCGACTGGTTCAATGAAGAAACCGGTAAAAAGGTACAGCGGCTCGGTACTCTTCGCAACAAAGAATACCCGTTCATGATTGCGAATGTAGACAGAACGGTTATCGGCGAAAATGCAGGGCTTGAAATCAAGACCGCCGGCGTTTCTCAGTATAAAAAATGGAAAGGCGATGAAATTCCCGACGCTTATTACTGCCAATGTTTACATTATATGGCGGTGACGGGCGCCGACTACTGGTACATCGCGGTTCTCTTAGGCGGAAACGAAGCACGCTGGAAAAAAATCGAAAGGAATGAAGATGATATCAAAGTTCTCATTGAAAAAGAAAGAGAATTCTGGAACCTGGTAGAAACAAAAACACCGCCGCCGGTCGACGGATCTAAATCCTGCGCCACTGCTTTAGGAATTTATTTCAAAGAAGACAAAGGCTCCGAGATGGTTCTCCCGGATGAAGCGCTGCCGCTAATTGAAAGTGTGAAACTGGATAAACAGACCATCAACAAGCTGAAAGAAAATATCCAACTGAAAGAAAATCAGCTGGCAGAAATCATGGGGAATTATGAAACAGGACGCATCGGAGATTACAAGGTGACATTCAAAACAAGTACACCGAGAGAATCTATTTCAATATCCAAAGTGAAAAAAGCGGATCCTGGAAGTTATGAAGCATTGAAAGCAATGGGGCTTGTCACACTAAGCAAAGCAAGCCGCACATTGAGGGTCTGGTAATGAATAGAGTGGCGTTTGACAACCTTCCAATAGGCGTGATGGTGAAAATCATGAGAGGCACTTCCGCCCCGCCTATTCGCGGAATTTTAGCGGACAAGGTCAACGAATCGGCATTGATTAGAACCGGTCACACCCCATCTGGAAAGCCTATTCTCAGATGGGAGCATTATATGAGGTTATATGTGATTTTAAAAGTGGAGGATAAAAGACTATGAACACAAAAGGCGGTTTAGCAAAAAGAAACACGGCAGTTACGGAACAGAAAGACGGCTCCCTGCAGGGGCTTATCAGGGCGATGGAGCCTGAGATCAAAAAGGCGCTTCCGAGTGTGATTACGCCCGAAAGATTTACAAGAATGGTTTTCACGGCACTGTCAAGCAATCCGCAGTTAAAAGAATGCACGCCGCAGTCTTTTCTCGGGGCTATGATGCAGGCGGCACAGCTTGGGCTTGAACCGAACACGCCAATCGGGCAGGCATACCTGATCCCGTATCGAAACAAGGGGAAACTGGAATGCCAATTCCAACTGGGATATAAAGGCGGAATTGATCTGGCATACCGGAGCGGCGAGATCAAAGATATTCAGGCTCATGAGGTATACGAGAATGACACATTTGAGTATGAGTTCGGCTTGGAACCTAAACTGAAACATATCCCGGCTACACATGACAGGGGAAACGTGATCATGTATTATGCCGTATTCCATATGGTAAACGGCGGCTACGGCTTTGAGGTCATGAGCCGCGAGGACATCATCAATCACGCTAAAAAGACAAGCCAGTCTTTTAATAGCCCATATTCCCCTTGGGCAAAATATTTTGACGAAATGGCCAAAAAAACGGTTATCAAAAAATGCTTGAAGTATGCGCCAATCAAGACGGATTTTGTGCGGGCGCTGGCGACAGACGAAACAATTAAATCTAATATTTCGGAGAACATGACGGACTTGCCCGATGAAACGGTAACGATTGACGCAGAACCGTCACAGGAAGAAGAAATTCCGTTTGACCCGATACCGCCGAATGTAGACAAAGAGACGGGGGAGGTAATGTCCGATGGAAGACATTAAAACTAATTCACTGCCGGATGTGGATTGCGGGGTGGCCTATCTGGCTCATCCCTACACTTCCACATCTCATTCTCCCGGGCAGTATACTTCTCCGCAGCTGAACCGTGAGGATGCAGGAAAAATTACGTGGCGGCTCATGAGACGTTACACGAATTTGACAATTATTTCCCCGCTTCATGCGTATTCATTTTTAGACAGCAAGAATTTGACTGAAACGGAAATTCTTTACTATGATTTCAAACTTCTTTCTAAATGTACGCATCTGATTCTTTCCGGTAACTGGCGGAATAGCAAAGGCTGTATGGCCGAATACGGGTACGCAGTGGCAAAAGGAATCAGGATTTACGAATACAGAGATGGCCTGTTGTATCCGCTGGAATGAGGAAGAACGATGAAAAACGAAGGATTTATTTGTTTATGGCGTAAAACACAATATGATCCAATCTGGTTTAATAGCACTCCTGAACAGAAGGCTATATTCATCACTCTTCTTTTTATGGCCAACTGGAAAGAACAAAAGTATGACATATTTGGTGATGAAATAACGTTAGAGGCTGGCTCATTTATTACTTCGTATACACAAATAGCGGAATTGACCGGAAAAGGTGTATCAATGCAGAACGTAAGAACAGCAATTGACCGCTTTGAAAAAATGGGATTTCTAACAAGGGAAGTAACAAGGCGGGGAAGCCTCATAAACATAGTAAACTGGCGTAAATATCAGGATAGGGATTATGAAACTAACACGCCAACCAACATTGAACTAACAAGCCATCAACAAACCATCAACAAGGCACTAACATTGAACTCACATGCCCATAAAAGAACAATACAACCAAGTAACCAAGTAACCATTAAACCAAGTAACCAAAAAGATATACCCCCCTATATCCCCCCGAGGGGGAAGGATAAGGCGCAGGAAGATTCATTCGATGCGGAAGGAAGTGAGCTGATCTCTTCATTTGCAGGAAGCAATGAAGAATTGGCGGAAGCGCTTCGGGCATGGATGGATATGCGTAGGGAAATGGCGAAAAAGAGGAAAGAGGTGTTCAGTATCCGGGCGCTGAAGATGGCACTGAAAAACCTGCATAAAGTTTCAGGCGGTAGCGAGCTCAAGGCGCTGGAGATTGTGAACAGGGGTGTGGAGCTTTCTTGGAAGGGATTTTATCCGATACGAAAAAAAGAGCCGCAGGCGAAAGATTTCGGTGATGTTTTGGATGAGTATGTGGATTACGCAAAGGAGCATTCGCAATGAACGAAAAAATCATAAAAGCTGTTGCGAGTTTGAGGGCGTTTTTTCCAACATTCACGAAGGAACAAACGGCGGCTTACAGCCGTATTCTCGATGAATATCCAGCAGAAGTTGTTTCTGCGGCGATCAAAGAGCTCGTGAAAACGGAAACAGGGACGTACGCACCACCGGTAGGAAGAATCTGCCAGATGTGCGATAAGATCATCGCACAGGCAACTGGCGAAGTAGAATTTAACGCTGTAGATGGTTGGAGAGAAGTGATGCATGTGGTGTGTGATGTCAGTATTTACAGGCTGGGGGAGTACAAATGGAAGGATAAAGTGGCCGAAGAATGCGCAAGAGCATTGACAATAGAGGCTTTGATGAACATGCAGCTTGGCACGGAAGAAGATGTGATGCGCTCGAACTTTCTCAAGATGTACGAGGGAAAAGCGAAGCAAGTACAGAAACGAATGCAAGTAAATCGGATCCTTTCTGATGGAAGGATAACCGCGGCAGTACAAGCGGTAAGTGAAAAATTGAGGCTGAAGGAGTGAATGAAAATGGGAAGTAATCGATTCATGGTCATATCGGAAGAAAACGGGATCATAGCAATGAACCCGTCGTATGTTGAACAGAAAGGGAAAGCCCTCATTATCTACATGCCGGGGACGTACAAACAGCTTGAGCTGGAATACGAAACGGAAGAAGAGGCGAGAAGCGTTTTTGACGATATCAGGAGCGCTTATGAATCAGGGAGAATAGACGTTTATATCTGAAAAGGAGAATGAAAAATGCCAAACATGAACAATTGTCAGATTTGTGGAAACCTTGTCCGCGATCCTGAAATCAAGAACACATCATCCGGGAAAGCGGTAGCAACGATGACGGTGGCGGTTAACCGGTATTTTGTAAATCAGAACGGAGAAAAACAGGAATTTACAGATTATGTACGAGTAAAAGCGTGGCCGCCGTGGGCAGAAGCTATCGGTAACCAGCTGCAGAAAGGGATGCCGGTGTTTGTCGAAGGGCGATACAGCAGTTACTCATACGGCAAGGACGGCGATAAAAAATACACGACGGAGATTGTCGCTGAATTTGTCGCCTGCCCGCTCAACATCAAGAAACCGCAAGCGGTAGTAGAGGAAACAGGATCGGGCAATTTTGAGCAGTTCGGGACGGCGCAGAGTGAGCTGCCGCCGCAAAATGATGATTTACCGTTTTAAGGGGGAAGAGAAGTGGATACGGCAATGGATGTAGTAAGCGTCGTACTGTTTATTGTTCTGATCATGTACGCGGCTATCAAGCTTGACGAAGCGGCAAGAAAGCTGCGCGATGAAGAAGAGCGTATTTACGGTGAGAGGCGTAAAAAATGAACAACTTGATTACCATTGAAAACGTGAAGGGGTATTTGGATCCGGTCACCGGGACGGCATATCTCAACGCAGAGGATGTAGCGAGAGGCTTCGGATTTACGACCGTTGCCAAAAGTGGCAACGAGGTAATTAGGTGGGCGAGGGTCAACCGCTACCTATCCGAGTTTGGTCTTTCCAAAGAAATCGGCAGGGATGATTACATCCCGGAAAATATGGTGTATAGGCTCGGATTTAGAGCGAGCAACGGAACGGCAAAGAGGTTCCAAGCGAAACTTGCCGACGAAGTTATTCCGGCGATCCGCAAAACAGGAATGTATATGACGGAGGGGGCTGTACAGAATATTCTGAATAATCCAACGGCTTTTATCGAGATTCTTACGGAGTATAAAAAGGTTCAGGACGAAAATAAAAGCCTTGCTGTACAGAACGCTCGACAGAAACAGCTCATCGGTGAGCTGAAGCCGAAGGCGGACTACACAGATCTTATCTTGAAGAACAGATCGCTTGTCACGATAACGCAAATTGCTAAGGACTACGGCATGAGCGGTCAGTCTATGAATAAAATTCTTCATAGCCTCGGTATTATTTATAATCAGTCCGGACAGTGGCTGCTATACAGTAGACACCAAGCAAGAGGCTATACTCACAGCGAGACGGTGAGCATTACACATGCTGACGGACGGGAAGCAGTGAAGATGAATACAAAATGGACGCAAAAAGGACGTCTGTTCTTGTACGACACGCTAAAGAAAGAGGATATTGTTCCGGTCATTGAAAGGGGCGCTTGAGATGAAACTGGTGATTCCCGGTCGTCTTCCATGCATGAACGACCTGATCGCTGCTAACCGGTTGAACAAATACGCGGGGGCAGGCGTTAAGAAGAAAACGCAGAGACAAATTATTCTGATTCTGCAGCCGCAAGTGCAAGGACAAAGGTTTACCGAAAAAGTAAATATCCGCATTGAGTATTACGAAAAGGATATGCGCCGGGATGAAGATAATGTGATGAGTGCCGCAAAGTTTATCTTGGACGCAATGCAGGATATAGGGTTTATCCAAAACGACAGCAGGAAATACGTGCACTTGACGCAGGAAGTATTTACCGATCGGGATAATCCGAGGATTGAAATAGAGGTGAATGAAGTATGAGAACACTAAAAGAAGAAGTAATGGAATTGCTGATGAAAAGAATCGGAGTGGTAGAAGATGAAGAGTTCAAGGCGAGTACCGTTGAAGGAGCTTGTGCTACTTACAAAATCTCAAAAGGTAAATTACTTTTTAAAAATTTATCAAAAGAATGGAGTAAAACCGAAAGATGGGTTAATTTTATTAAGGATTTTGAAGAGTATGAATTTAAAGTGAAGCCGTTCAAGCCGAAAATCGGAGATAAATATTGGTGGGTAGAAGTTGACGGTAAAGTATGTAGTGACATATCTGAACGAGGTTGTACGTTTGACTGCATGGCAATGGCAATAGGAAACTGCTTTAGAACAAAAGAATCGGCGGAAGCACACAAAGAAGAGATTTTAAAAATCCTGAAAGGAGAAGATGATGAATAACGGAATGCGACCGGGCATTTTTCATAACCCGGATCCGACATATGAAAAAACGGCAGTTAAATTGCATTTTGAATCAAAACGGGTACGTAATGATATCGAAACGTTTTTTGAAGAGATTCGACGCTGCAGAAAGCATATTAACTCTTTGAATCAATACCGCCAGCAGTGCGAGATGGATTTGTTCTCTTTAAAAGGCTGTAGATACGACAAGGAGCCTGTGGATGGCGGCTCTCCATCCGATTTGTCAGACATCGTGATTGCTTTCAAAGAGAAGATGGCAAAATCAGAAGAACTGCGGATAAAAGAGCTCAATCGATACGGTGACATGATCACGAAAGGATTTAAGCTATTAGCGCTTTTGTCCGATCCGGAGCAGAAATCAATCATGATTGACCGGTATTTTATGAACAAGCTCTGGGAGAAAATAGCGCTGGAACATCATTCTGACAGAAGCACGTGCTTGCGGATGAGAGACAGAGCAATTCAAGAAATTTCACGAAAAAAACAAGTTGCGACTAAATGCGACTTTTAAATGTGGTATTATGATAGTGTGAAAATATCGCGAGATACTTTCCTCCTTAATTTGAAAAGCACATGCCACTCCCCGGCGTGTGCTTTTCGTTTGTCCGAGGGAAAGGAGGTGGTGGCGTGACACCGAGGCAGGAGAAATTTTGTGTCGAATATTTAATAGACTTAAATGCAACGCAAGCGGCTATACGAGCCGGATACAGCAAAAGAACGGCTGACAGAATTGCTAATCAAAACTTGAGAAAACTTGAGATTCAAAGCCGTATTAAGAAAATGCGCGATGAATACTACGACAAAACGATTATGTCAGCTAAAGAAGTCGAGTACCTGCTGTCTAAAGCGGGAAGAGGCGAACTCAAAGAAGAAGTTGTCGTCGTCGAAGGCTTGGGCGACGGCGTTAGTGCAGCACAAATTATCAAAAAGCATTTATCTGCGAAAGACCGTATAAAAGCACTGGAACTCATGGGGAAACGCCACCACCTGTTCGAAGATCAGAACGTTAAGACCGGAGAAGAAGAGGTGCAAATTATTGACGATACAAATTAAACTCAGCGATAAAATGGCGCCGTCGTTCTTCTTCGTACATAAAGACGTCAAGCAGCACGGACACACGCATTACGTGCTGGCAGGCGGTCGCGGCAGCACAAAATCATCCTACGTATCACTTGAAATCCCGCTGCTGCTTATGCGGAATCCCGAATGCCACGCCGTCGTTTTGCGAAAAGTTGCAAATACGCTTAGAAATTCTGTTTATACACAGATGGAATGGGCGCTTGATGCACTGCACATATCGGATAAATGGAAAATGACGATCAGTCCGATGGAGATGATAAGAAAAGCAACAGGGCAAAAGATTTTATTCTTTGGCGTTGATGATAAAGCAAAAATTAAGTCTATTAAGCTGCCGTTTGGATATGTTGGTGTAGTTTGGTATGAAGAACTGGATCAGTTCGCAGGAATGGAAGAAATTCGCAATTTGAATCAGTCGCTTATGCGCGGAGGATCTAAATTCTGGTGCTTCTCTTCTTACAATCCGCCGAAATCGGCGAACAACTGGGTTAACGAGGAAATGCTGCTTGATGAACAGGATAGACTTGTCCATCGTTCAGACTACTTAAGTGTCAATCCGGATTGGTTAGGCCCGCAATTTATCTACGAAGCCGACAAGCTCAAAGCAAAAAATGAAACGGCATACCGACATGAGTATCTTGGTGAAATCACAGGTACTGGCGGAGCTGTTTTTGAGAATGTCGTAGAGAAGCGGATTACCGATGAAGAAATACGGCAGTTTGACCGCAGACGATATGGCTTGGATTTCGGGTTCGCTGTAGACCCGTTGGCGTTTGTTTCTATGCACTACGACTCGAAACGAGAGATTTTATACATTTTCGATGAGATTTATCAACCGAAGCTGACGAACAGGCAGGCAGCAGTGAAGATAAAAAAGAAAATCACGGAAACAGCATTAATCCGTGCGGATAACGCAGAGCCGAAGTCGATTAAAGAGTTAAATGAATTGGGTTTGAAAGTGATTGCTGCAAAGAAAGGTCCTGACAGCGTTGACTTCGGCATGAGGTGGCTGCAGGGGCTGGCTACTATCGTGATTGATAAAAAACGGTGCCCGAATGCGTATAAAGAATTTGTGACGTACGAATACGAAACAACGCGCGACGGGCAATACATCAGTGCCTATCCGGATAAAAACAATCATGCGATAGACGCTGTCCGGTACGGCTGCGAAGATTTAATGCCTGCACGGTTCAAAATTAAAGCTGTGCGGAGCAATTTATATTGAGGTGACACATGGACAAATACAGTTTGTTGACAGATGCATATTTCGGTACCGGGCTTTTTGAGAACGGGGCCGGACTGAGGCAGCATCCGCGAGAAGACCCGGCAAACTATAAAGATAGACAGGGGCTCGCTTACTATTTGAATTACACCGGGCCGATTGTTAATGCTGCAGTAGATCCGATATTTAAAAACGATATCAAACGTGATTATAACGGTTCGACGCTGTTTCAGACATTTCTTGATGACTGCGACCGAACCGGCACGGATTATCAGGATTTTTGTAAATCGGCGGCGTTGCAAGCAAAATTATACGGCGTCGCATATATTGTTGTTGATAACAGCGATGAACTGGCAGAACGAAGAAGTGACGCTGTCGCAGGACGCAAGCTACCGTTTCTAAAAATTGTCACGCCTGCACAGATTAAAAACTGGGCAATTGACCGATACGGCCGTTTAACGATGTTTCAGTACACAGAAACGTCGCAGATTGGGGCAAACGCGAAAAACACAGAGACATATACGTGGACGCAGAATTCATGGGCAATCGGGAATGGCGATGGTAAAGCAACGGGTAACCATAACATCGGATGCGTTCCGGTTGTGCAGTGGCTTGCGAGAAACACGGACAGGAAAATTATTAAACCGCCGTCGGAGTATTTATCGGTAGCACAGGCGAATTATTTTTTGTATCAACTTTGCAGCTGGCATACTCAACTCTTGAGAGATCAGGCTTTTGGCATTCTGACAATGCCCGATGACGGCACCGGTGAAGTAACAGTCGGTACGAATAACGCACTCATTTACCCGGCGGACGCTACACACACGCCTGATTTCATAGCACCGCCTGCAGCACCCGCTGAAATGTTGACAGAACAGATGGACAGGATCATCAGGGAAATGTTTCGTATGTCCGGCTTAGATTCAGTTATCGGGGTGCAAAGTGACAAAAGTAAATCAGGGGTGGCTAAGCAGTGGGATTTTGAAAAAACGAATAAGCGGCTGGCAGATTTTGCGGTACGCTGCGAGGATGCCGACGAAGCCATCGTTAAATTATTTGAGATGTGGTCAGGCGAGACGGTTGACTATAATTGCGAATATCCACGTGACTTTAAAATTAACGATGTTGTTGATTCGTTGTCAAATGCGGCAGCAGCACTTGAGCTTGGATTTGACAGTCCGACGTATAAACTGGAAGTCTTGAAAAAAGTGTTGGAAGCATATATGCCGAATTTGCCGCCGGAAACTTATGACAAAATGATTGAAGAAGTCGCGGCCGCTATCGAAGAGAGCAAACAAAACAGCGCGTTTGAAGATGGTGATGTAGATGATCCTGGCGGAAACGGACAAGACGATTAAAGCTTTCGAAGAAGAAATAAAACGGCTTTTGAAAGCGGGAAAGACACCGAAACAGGCCGTTGATGAAGCTTACAAGCTGTATCCCGTCATGAAAGCCATGCAGGGGGAGATAGAGCCGCAGCTAATTAGCGAAATGAAAAGAGGTGGTGCGATCGGCATTGCTAAACCGCTGTTAAAAAAGGCGTCTACTGCGGTATGGGCAGCTGACGGATTGACATTGTCTAAAAGAACAACGCAGGGCGCAAAAGAAGTTACAAAGCAAGCCGCCGCGGTTATCGCCGAAGCGGTGAAGAAAGGACAGACGGTACAAAAGGCGGCACTTGCGCTTTTCGATGGGTACGGCTATGGACATACACTGCCCGAACAAGATATCCCTGATTTTTTAAAACAGCTGACGCAGATTGCCAAAGCAAAAGACTATGGCGGCGCAGAGTTTCATAAAACGATCCGGGCAGTAGAACGTAATCTGAAGAAACTGAATGTGCAGGGGCTGAAAGCCGCGTACACGCAAGTAAAGAATGCTGTACTGTCAGGAAATGAAAAACGCATTGAAAAAGCAGTCTATACAGCGACGCAGGAACGCACGCGGTACTTTGCACGACGTATCGCACGTACCGAAATGGCAAGAGCGTATAATGATGGTTTTATGTCAAAATGGGCAAATGATGAGGACTGCATAGCGTTTAAATGGAAAATGTCTACCGCGCATCCGTTTTGCGATATTTGTGACATGTATGCCGAGGCTGATTTGTTTGGTATGGGTCCGGGAATATTTCCGAAAGATAAGGTGCCGACTCTTCCTGTTCATCCGAACTGCATGTGTCACCTGCGACCAGTGATGACGGGATCTAAACTACTGAAAAGCGAAACGCCGAAAGCAAGAATAGAAGAAGGTGGCAGAGAATGGCTTGCTAAGCAGTCGCTTCCGAACCGCCAAAGAATACTTGGCGTGTACGGTGAGAAAGACGTCAAAGTAGGGCGGAGCTGGACAGAAAAAGCACGTGGATACAGCGGCGAAAAGATGAAAAGTAGAATACCGCTGCTTCAAGTAATTGAATTAGATTCGATTACTGTCAATGGAAACGTGTATAAAATTGATGGAAAGCACATTGTGCTGGATCATACTGAATACGAACAAAAAATCGCGCATGCTTTGGCGAAAGAATTGAAAGCTACCGTTGGGTTAGTACCGAGGGTTAACTTTCCACAAGGAGTTAAAACTCCCGATTACATTATCTGTAACAAGTGGTATGATTTGAAAACGCCGGAAGGCGCAGGAAAGAATACCGTTTTTGATTTGATTAAGAAAAGCAAAGGTCAAGCCGAGAACTTCATAATTTGTGCAGATAGAACCCGATTGTCTGAAACAGATATCAATGCACAGATAGAAAGAGTGTTTAAATCCGAAAGGACGGATTTCGTGAAATCTATCACGCTGATAAAAAATATGAAGATATTAAAGAAATACGAAAAATAAAAAGCCATCCGGCAACCTTGATATAAAATATCTTTAAAGGGGCTACCGAATAGCTTTTTATTTAATTTTATTATAGCACATTTTGGCAAGTTTGGCTAAAAAGTACTCGTTATGAGTGCTTTTATATTGCCTTTCCGCGGGGCAGGAACCCGCCCGCAGGCGTTAAAGAACGGTCTTTTTTGTTGGGACAGGAGCCCATTATTGCAGTACACAGGAGGTACTTATTATGACATTGGCAGAATTGTATGAAGCGTTAAGCAAATTGGAAAATGGCGCGGAGATGATATCAGCCGTAAAAACGGAGATCTCACGACTGAACGGTGAATCTGCAAAGTTCCGTACTTCTAAAAATGAAGCTGACGCGAAAATCACCGAACTTACCGCAAAGGTGGAAGAACTTACGGCAAAAGGTACAGGAGACCAGACTGCTGCCGAGAAAATGCAGAAACAGCTGGACGAATTGAACAAGAAATACGAAGCGGCTGAAAATGCCCGGAAAGAAGAACAGGCTAAGCGGGTGCAGGCTGACATTATGCAGCAGACCGTAGCGGCTCTTACGAAAGGCAACGCAGCAAATCCATCTGAAATTGCAAAAATCTTGGTGGGCTCTATCAAAGCGGATGAAGACGGTACTTACAAATTCACAAATGCCAAAAATGAATCAGTCTCTATCGAAGACGGTGCCGCAGGCTGGCTGAAAGATAATGCGTGGGCAGTAAAAGACACGCAGAATCCCGGAAGCGGCGGAGGCAACGGCGGAAACGGGAGACAATCACAGCTGCAGGGACTGCATGCGGCAGTTGCGGCAGCATTAAACAAGTAATTTTTTAAAGAAAAGAGAGGTAAAAACACATGCCGGTAACATTAGCAGAGGCAAAACTCAACGTACTGGATGATCTTCAAGCAATGACCATTGATGAGTACGCAAAATCCAATTTTATTTGGAATCATATTATTTTTGATGACGTAGTATCCCCCGTAGGCGGCGGAGCTACGCTGACTTACTCATATAACCGCGTGAAAACACAGCCCAAAGCAGACTTCCGCGCCGTTAACGAAGAATACACCGCGCAGGAAGCCGACAAAGAGCAGAAATCTGTCAATCTGGCGATTTTCGGTGGTTCCTACAAAGTAGACCGCGTCATCGCGAAGATGGGTGGTGTCGAGAATGAGGTAACTTTCCAGATGCAGCAGAAAATCAAAGCTGCGTCTGCACTTTGGAACGATACCGTTATCAACGGTGATACCGGGACGAACACCAAAGCATTTGACGGGCTTGAAAAAGCGCTGACCGGGTCTTCTACAGAATATAAGCCTACCGCGACTATTGACCTGTCTTCCGGGTCTACCATTGACAGCAACTATAAGACATTCCTCGATGCACTCGATGAATGCTTAGGACTGATGGATGGTGAGCCGTCCGCACTGTTGATGAATGCGGCACTTTTCACAAAATTCAAGGCTGTTGTCCGCCGCGCGGTAGCTTACACTGAAACGAAGGACGATTTCGGGCGTCCTGTTCTTACTTATAACGGTATTCCGATTGTTAATCTCGGCGCAAAATCCGGGTCTAATGATCCCGTTGTGCCGATTGACACGGCTAAGAGCACAACGTCTCTCTACGCAGTACGCTTCGGCATTGATGGTTTCCATGCCGTTTCGATGGCGGGTGTAGCTCCGGTGCAGACATGGCTGCCTGATTTCAAGACATCTGGAGCCGTAAAGTCGGGCGAGGTGGAAATGGTTGCGGCTGTTGCACTGAAAGCGACAAAGGCGGCTGCAGTTCTTAGAAATATCAAAGTTAAATAAGGAGGGTCGATATGGCACAGATTATAGCACCGAATAAAGACTATAACGGCGAAAGTGCTTCTGTGACATTCGTTAAAGGCGTCGGAGAAACTTCTGACGCCTATTTAATTGAGTGGTTTAGAACGCACGGGTATACCGTTACTGAAGATGAAGCTACGGAAGTACAGCCGGTAGCTTCTGAAGAGGATCCTGCAACCGACGTTGAAGACGAGGAACAAGCTGAGGAAACACAGGAGAAGCCGAAAAGGACACGTTCTTCAAGAGCAAAAGCAGCTGATGCAGAATGAGCACCGCGGATATCTTCAAGAGGCGGCTAAGACAGGCGGTTAAAGAGAGCACTTTAACCGTGGCGGAGCACGCGCAGGATAATCACAGGTTTAAATCAAGAACTGGACAGCTTGAAAGAGCGGTTAACACGAGAATGTTGAATGATTTATCCGGTGAGGTGTTTATCGATAATGGCATAGCCGCTTATGCAGGATTTGTACATAACGGTAGTGCTCCGCACCGAATCGTGCCAAATGGAAAAAAAGCACTGCGGTGGGTGAAGAACGGCGCTTTTCAATTTGCCCGAGTGGTAAATCACCCGGGATATAAAGGCGATCCATTTTTATATACCGCGGCGGACGACAAAAAAGGAGAGGTACTGAATACTTTTGACCGTTATGCCGAACTGGCAAAAGAAGATATCGCGACGGAATTGGTAAAGAGGTGACACATGGCTGAATTTGTAAAAGAATCCGATATTGCTGATGAGGTTTTGCGCGGGCGTGTGACTGCAGAACAGATCGCAGGAGCAAACGAACACATGAACCGTCTGGCAGCTGTTTACGGTGTTTTGAATGCTGTGGCGCGTCCTTTGACTAAGAGACTTGCCGTGTTGATTGCCTGCCGTGATTGTTGCCTTTCTCTTGTCGGTACGGATCCTACTGTTGCAATAGACGGAAATCGGCAAGATGACGTTTATGAGCGAAAATATAAGCTTTATCGGCAACAGGCGGAAGATATCACAAAGCTATTAACGCGGGCAGATTTTATGAAAGAAACGGATACCGATGAAGAAGGAGAGCGGGGGGCATGGACACGTACAGTGAAAATCAGTCGAGCTTGAGAGAAATAACAAAAGCACTGAAAGATTATCTGAAAAAAACATTTCCGAATATCGATTGGTCTTTTGAATTGAACGGGCCCGTCACTCCCGTCAAACCATCGGGAACGGTTACCGCTGATGAGGTTAGCTTTGAAAGTCCGACAAAAGGCGGTGAATACGCTGCCATAGAATACAGTATCTATCTTATTGTCCCGGATTCCAAAACGGTAAAGGTTGATGAGCTGTCTATGCGAGTGCGTGAATCGTTGTTAGATAATTATGATCTTGACGGCACGGTGCAGAATAGCACTGTTAAAAAGATTATTTTCGGAACGGCACCCGGCGTGAGAAGCAATGCCGGGGCCGCAATTTTGAAATATGAAGTAAACGAATGGTTGTAAAGAAAGGAAGAATGAAATATGGCTGGAAAAGTAAGAGTAACACGAAGTGCGAATGCCGGCAAAATTCAGGGTAAAGATGTCCTTGCATATTTGAACTACGGAACTGGTGCAACAGAAGCACTGCCGCAGTGGTCTTTGTTCGGCGGACAGACTACTGCTGATTTATCTATGAGTGCCGATGAAATCGACGCAAATAGTAAAGATTCAGGCGGCTGGGGTGAAAGCTATGCCGGGATTAGATCTACTGAACTTTCTCTTGAATGTATCGCAACAAAAGCCGATGAAGCTTATGCTGCATTGAAAGATGCATTTATCAAGAGCGAGGTAGTGGATATCTGCAGATATTTCACGACAGACGGTACTGCAGAACGAAACTGGTATTCTATTACCGATATTTCGGACACCACGCCGCATGATGACATGGTTACATTCACAATCAAACTAAAGGGTATCGGTGCGCCGACTTTTTATGAAAATGTCAAAAAAATTGCAGACGTAAAAGGTGCCATGACAGGCGGCACCGTTGTTGCAACAGGAGGCTAAAATGCGACTGGACCGAATTACAAGAAAGGTCTGGTTTAAAGTCGGGGAGAGCGAACACGCTCTCCTTTTCACTTTATCCGGGCTCGAACAATTAGAAACAAGAATGCCGGGCGGTTTTTTGGCTACGATTACAAATCAGCCGATTCCGACTTTGAGCGTTTTAATTGATGCATTTTGGATTGGGCTGAAATGCGCTGGAGAAATCATGGATCGCGCAGAAGCGCAGAATCTCATGATGGGGTATATGCGTGAAGCAGGTCTTGATGAAACAATCAAGCTTTACACTGCTGCCATTGCTGCCTGCGGAATTTTAGGGCCCACTGGCACCAAAAACTTACTTGAAACGCTGGGAATTGATGACATCGATGTTGGTGAGGATACACCAAAAAACGAGAAACTGGCGAAACAGAAGAAATAAAAACGCTTGCGGATTATTTCTTAGCTGTTTTGCCGGTATGCTACGGCGAATTGAAGATGACATCAGCAGAAATCGGAGGTGCTACTCCACATGAAATTAACATGCGAGCAAACGGATATGCCCGCCGTGTGAATAACAAAAAAATCTTTGTCGGATCGCTACTGACGGTTCCGATTATCAATGGCGGCACCCGGGCACCGAAACGTCCGATTACTGTAAAAAAATTATTTCCTGATGTCTTTGGAAAAAAGGCGACAAATGCAGATATCGAAAGAGCGATTAAATTGGTGAAGCGAGCAGAAAGGGGGGATTTTGGTGGCAAATCATGATATAAAAGTGACTATTTCTGCAGATGGCGGACAGGCTGTCAGAGAAACGGACAAGGTCAAAAGCGCGCTGCAGGGTGTATCTAAAGTCAAAGCGTCCAACGGTTCAATGAATGATTTAGCGGCTGGTGCTAAAAATGCCGACAAAGAGGTACAAAAGCTTAATAATGGTGTAGGATCCATTCCGGGAACTCTTGCTAAAGTCGGTGCAGCTGTGTCTGCGGCGTTTACTGTAAGCGCCATTGTCGGCGTGGGAAAGGCTGCTCTGCAAGCTGCAGCTAATGCTGAACTGCTCAAGAAAGGTCTATCATTTACACTCGGAAACAGTGAAGCCGAAAGGTTGATTAAAACTATTCAAGGTATCGGTGAAGCGTCCGCTTACGATACAACGCAGCTCATGCCGATGGCTCGGGCATGGGTCAATCTTGGCGACAATGTAGACACGGCAGCATCAAAAATTCAAAAGATTGTAGATTTAGGTTCCGCTTACGGTCTCACGACAGATGAAATCGACCGTGCCAATACCGCTCTTGCACAAATGCAGATGGCAGGTAAAATCGGCGCACAGGACATGATGCAATTGACAAATGCCAACATCCCTGCCTGGAAATTGCTGTCTGAAAAAATGGGGTTGTCCGTAGCCGAATTAAAAGAGATGTCCTCTCAAGGGCAGCTTACGCAAGAAGCGATGGATATGCTCTTTGACGCGATGGCTGAAAAAACAGGGGGCGCCGCAGAGAGTCTCGCAAATACGTTGATGGGAAAATTCTCGAACATAGAAGAAGCGGCTACAAACAGTATGGCCGCTGTCGGTGACATCATCAGTGAGGCATTTGATGTGAGAGGTGGTCTCGATGCACTTGGAGAGCTTGCGCAAGGATTTAAAACGCATGTCACCAATATCAAAGAAGCAATGAAAGATGTCGGCGTCAAGCAAGCTATCGTTGATGAGCTGACGGAGATTGATCCAGCGATGGGTGCGGTAGTTGACGCAATGGTTACTGGGTTTCAAAAAATCGGAAAATTCGTTACGGAAAATTCTGAAGCTCTCAAAAATCTAATATTAGTCATCACGAGTATTGCCGGAACTGTCAGAGTTTGGAATGCTGTTGCCGGTGGGATAGCTGCGGCAAAAAGGGAGGCATTGTTATTCCGTGCTGCGTGCATGTCAAATCCTGTCTTAGTTGCTCTATCTCTTATTGTTGCTGCTGTGGTGCTCGTTGCGGCAAACTGGGACTATCTCAAAGGTGTGGCCAATAAAGTGATGTCAAGTATCTCCTCATTTGTCGAGAGCTGCTGTATTGCGGTAAAGACAAAGTTCCAGAGTGCTATTGATACGGTAAAAAATATGTGGCAAGGGTTAAAAGATTTCTTGTCACATCCGATTGACACATTAGTTCGTATTCAAAAAGAAACGATAGAGAGTGTAAGACAGTCCGGCGACGGGTACGCTAAAGGCGGCGTATTCGGCATGGCATCTGGTGGTCTTGTTGGTGGTTTGGTTCCACTGGCCAATGGCGGACAGCTGAAACACGGCACGCCGGCAATCGTCGGTGAAGCGGGGCCGGAAGCGGTTATTCCGCTCCGCGATGAAGTCTTGGCCAAAATCGGCAAGGCGATTGCTGACGCTTACGGCGTAGGAAAAAATAACAGTTCCGCCATCTCGAAGATCCGTATGGAAATCAAGTCACAGGTGGATACCGATAAAGTAAGCGCTTACACTAAACTCCTTGATGCGGCGAGAGAGAAAGCGCAATCTATCGGTGCCGCATTGGCCAAGTTTGATGAGTTCCAAAAAAAAGCAAACGAAGAAGCATTAGAGTATTCCGAAACAGGAGAAAAGACGGTTGCTTATCAGTCACAGCTTGCGGCTCTGACGGAGAAAATTGCTAAAGCACAGGAAAAGATCAACAATGGTACCGCCGGAGATAACGGGCAACAGAATCTGGACCTGCTTCTTGCTAAGAAAAATAACCTGACCGCTGATTATGAAAGCAACAAGAATCAGGCAATACAAGCAGCGCAGGAAGCGGCAAGTAGCCGGGTAGCTGTTGAGCAAGAAGCACAAGCGGCGATAGATCAGCTGAATCAGCAGACACAAGAAAAAATGCTGTCTCGTGAACTGGCTGTTCAGAATGCGAAACATCAGCTTGAATTAGCTAATAATGCCGAAAGTCTGCAAGCATATGCAGAAATGATGGCGGAAAAAGACGCTATTACAGGGGAAAGCTATGCTACTACTCTTGCAAATGAACAAGCGCTATCAGAAGTCCGCACCGCTCTGCACGATGAGATGATGCTGCAGGCTGTCGAATGGGGAACGTATATGCAAGAAACATTCGCTTCGATGGCAAATACAGTACAAACACAGTTATCAAGTGGAATTGCTAACTGCATCACACAGGGACAATCGCTGGCAGGTGTTTTTATGAATTTAGGGAACACTTTATTGAACACATTAATTAAAAATGTGCTACAAAAAGCCATTGCAAACTTAGGAATTATCAAATCACTTTCAGCATCGAACAGTGCTACTGAAATTGCAAATGCTAAAGCGCAAGCGGCCGCACAGGCAGGGAAAACTGGTATCATGGCGGCCAACGCGACGGCCGCTCTTATCGCCGCCAATCCGTGGTCTGCAGCTGGAGCCGGTGCAATTGTAGCAGGACAAATGAGTATTGCTAAAGCGGCGTCGGGTATTGCGCAGCTTGCCGCCGGAGGTGCTGTCAATGGCAGCGGTACTTCTGTCTCTGATAGTATCCCGGCCATGCTCTCTAATGGTGAGTACGTGCTGAATGCCGACGCGGTATCGAGGATAGGCGTTCCGACATTAAACATGTTGAACGAAGGAAAACCTCTTCACTTTGCGGAAGGCGGAGCGGTCGGCGGTTCTTCAGCAGGCATGGAAACGGGACAACCAGTGGTGAATTTCAGTATCAGCGCTTTAGATCCCGCTCGGTTCATTGATTTTCTGCGGGATGGCGGCGGAGATGAAATCCGCCAGTATTTGTTTGATAATTCTCGGGATTTTGCAACGGAAAGCGGGGTGTTCTGATGGCGCTTAGAAAATTCCCGGAATTGAGGAAGTTGGCATACTCAAGCACGAAAAAACAAAAATGGAATACGCAAGTACAAAAATCGGGAAGCGGTAAAGTCCGTACTTTGACAAATCAACTATATCCGGAATGGACAATTACCGCGAAACTGGTCAAGTTGACCAATGCTGAAGCAAGAGAGCTAATGGGGTTTGCGGCACTGTTAAAAGGTGCGCATACCCCTTTTCTGTGGCTTGACCCGGAAGACTATGAGGAAAAAGGAATCCAGCTGCCTCTTGTCACAAACGGGACTTATCAAGCGGTTATGAAAATGGGCGACTATGTAGAACCTGTTGAGTATATCGAAAAAGCAATAATATATGTAGACGGCGTGAAACAAGCAAGCAGCGTATACACGGTTACCGGCGGGACGGTAAAATTCAAAACAGCCCCGGCAAGCACTGCAAAAATAACCGCAGATTACACATATTACTGGAAAGTTATGCTTGTCGATGATGGCATAGAAACAGAGAATATTTTTGTTGATTTTAATAAGTCAAAAGCATTCAAAATGGTGACAGTGCGATGAAAACAGTGAATGAATCGTTAAAAACATACTTAGAAACGGAAAAGAACATAACGTCGTGCGACTTATACGAACTGGTCTTGTTTAACGGCAACAAGTACTACTACGCCGATACAGATATAGATATATTGTTTAACGGGCATACGTACTTACATAACACATTGTTGATTAAACGGCAGCAAGTCAAGATCCACGATTGCGTGGTAGTCGATACGATGACCGTTACGGTTCATGCGAACGTCAACGATAAACTGGAAGGGCTGCCGTTTTTGCAGGTAGCTCATAACGGAGTCCTGGACAGAGCTAAGCTGTATCTCCGCCGCTGCTTCTTCCGCAATCAGTCGGTTGTCGGTGCTATCGACCTATTCGGCGGAAACGTCGAGGTCAAATCCGCAGGCGGCATCAAAATTGAACTGTCTGTCAAAGCAGAAACGCAGGGGCTCAACATGGAGTTTCCGGTTCGCAGGTACTATCCACAGGGAAGCTACACGACGAATGAAGATGGTGTTATTTACAGCAAAGAAACCGACGCCGCGACGTTGATTGCTCCGTTCGTGCCGCGAAGAGAGGTGCTCATATGACAGACGGCGAAAAAATAGCTAAAGCTGCTGCAGCATGGCTGGGGACGCCGCACATCAACGGCGCTAAAATAAAAGGTCGCGGTGTAGACTGCGGCATGCTCCTAATCGGCTGCGTAGAAGACGCTGAACTGCTGAAAAAAGACAGTGTCCAGATTGAACCGTACTCTAATGAATGGCACTTGCATCACAGCGAAGAATGGTTTTTGAGTTATGTACAGAAATATTGCGACAAAGTAGAAGATATGCAGCCCGGGAATTTCCTGCTGTATCAATTCGGACGGTGCATTTCCCACGGCGCTATCTATGTCGGCAAAGGACGGGTTATTCATGCTTATGTAGATAGAGGCGTGGTCATGACAGACCTTTCTGATGTGATGTTTTTTGATGCAAAAGGCAGGAGCCGCTTGCGCGGCATTTACCGATTTAACAAAAAGAAGGTGAGACAATGAGCTTTTTTCGCGGAAAAACAACGACAACGCGAGCGAATAAGATAAGTGAATTTACCGTCAATACTGCGGAATACGGCGCTGTTGTACCGGAAATCATCGGCACTGTACGAACTGCGGGAAACGTGATCTACTATGATGATTTCACCGCCCATGAACACCGCGAAACGCACAAAGCGGGGAAGGGCGGTAAATCTAAGCAGGTCAGCATTACTTATACCTACACGGTAGCGGTCATTTTAGGATTTTGCGAAGGGCCAATTTCCGGAATCGGAAAAGTATGGATCGGTAAAAATGTACACAATTACCCGGCGGACGATATTCAACTGACGCTGTTCGATGGAAAAGAAAATCAACAGCCCTGGGCATATACGCAAGGAAAACACCCGGACAAGGCCTTACCGTATCCCGGACTGGCCTACATGGCGGGCGTGATAGATCTTGGTGATTCCGGCTCTATGCCGTCGTATAACTTTGAGGTTAAAGGCAGGTTATTAGAAACAGGGGACGGCATAGACGTTAATCCTGCGGACTACATCCGATACGTCTTAGATAAAATCGGCAAAAAAGACATGCAGATCATCGGGCTGGACAACTACAGAAAATACTGTAAAGAGGCCGACCTTTTAATTTCCTCACCGCCTGATGAGAACGCGAAAGCCGCTCGGGAAGTCGTGAATGAAATCGCAAAATTGACCAATGCGTATGTGTTTTGGAGCAATGACAAGCTAAAAATTGTACCTCTGGCGGATAGACCCGTCGGGAACTGGGTGCCGGATAAAACAGGCATTACAGACCTGACGGCGGATGATTTCCTGCCGCAGTCCGGCGGAGCTCTTGTAACGTACAAGAGAAAAGACAGCTCCGCGATATATAATCAATTCCCTGTTGAGTTTATCAACCGCGCAAACGGCTACGAAAAAGAATCCGTCAGCTATGAATTTACGGAAGATATCAAAAACTACGGTGTAAGAGCTGCCAGCGTAACGAACGCTCACTATATCTACACGAAAGAGCGGGCGGTTAAAATCGCTGAACAACTGGCAAGAAACAACAAGTACGAAAGAACGCAGTACACGTTTAAATTGGATTGGAGTTTATGTCGTCTGGAAGTTGGCGATTTAGTGCGGCTAACCGATGAAAATTCGGGTATTTTTGAGCAGATCGCAGTCATCAACGGTATCACCGAAGGCACCGACGGATGTCTGACGGTAACGGCCATATCAAGAGCGCCGGGAGACTATCCTGCGGCAAAATACAACGTACATGCTAACGATAGGCCTTACATTGACTACAACAAGACAGCTCCGGACACCATCCCGGTTATTTTCCAGCCGCCTGCAGATCTTACAGCAGACGGATTGGAGCTCTGGATTGCGGCAAAAGGCAAAGCTGACGGCTGGGGCGGCTGCACGGTGTATGTCTCCGATGATAACACGAACTACCGGACAGTCGGGCAAATTGCAGGCTCCGCGCGGTGCGGTAAATTAACACAGCCGCTGTCGCCGATACCGAATCATCCATCGGGTAATCAAGTATTTGTGACGTGTAACGATCAATTGCTTAGCGGTACGCCGCAGGACGCCGAACGCAAGAATACGCTCTGCTGGATAGACGGTGAATGCATGAGTTACGTTAACGCCAATTTGCAAGCAAGCGGGGCGTGGCTGCTATCAGGATTGTACCGCGGGCAGTGTAATACGACTGTCAGAATGCACGCTAAAGATACAGACTTTGTCCGTCTTGATAATTCCGTTTTCAAAGTACCGTTCGCAAAAGACGACCTCGGCAAGAAAATCTATATTAAATTCTGCTCGTATAACATCTTCGGCGCAGGCGATCAAGACTTGTCCGAAGTTAGAGCTTACGAGTACACATTGGCTCCGTACTACATACCGTCGGTTACGAATTTAACCGCATATAACCGTTACAGACAGCTTGCCGATGGTGTATCTCGCTATGACATCGTGGTAAACTGGACGCCGCCCGAACTGCAGTCTTATCTGCAGGGCGATGTCTGGTACAAAACAAGCAACGGGCAGGCAAAAGATTTGGTCATAAAAGAGGGCACAAAGGGCTCTGAACTCGGATTTGACGGAGAATGGACATTCGGCGGCAGCGGAAAAGACCAGGTCGTCATTCCGCAGGCAATCGTCGGCGATACCTACTTAATCGCGGTATGCACGAAAGATGAATGGGGCGAATCAACAAGTCCGGACACATCTCCACAGCTGAAGATCCTCGTTGCGCTTAAGACGGAAATCCCGAACACGCCCGACGGCTTCGGAATAGACTTTGGAACAGCATGTATCGCCAGCTGGAAAGAAGTCACAAATACTGACGTCGCTTTTTACGAGATCCGAACAGATGAGAACGCAGGTGCTGAAACGGCGGGACTGTTAGCACGGACGAACAACTTGTCTGCTATCCTGCCGCTGACTGAACGGAGCGGGAAACTGTATCTGTATGCTAAATCGGCAATCGGAAAATACTCGACACCGGCTATCTTGCAGTATAACAAGCCGATACCGAAAAAGCCCAATCCGCCTGTGCTCACAAGTACTATCGGCGGTTTCGGACTGACTGCCGAAGCCGTTCCGAAAGACTGTGCCGGGATGAACATTTACATCAGCGGCACCGACGGGCAGAAGACAATCAAGACCGAAAACAACAGCTATAGTCACACTTGCGGCGCGGGTATCTATGACGTATCCATTGCTTATTATGACCTCTTTGGCGAAGGCGAGAAATCAGGAGAAAGCCGCGTAGTCGTTAAAATCTCAATCTCTAAAGAAATGCTTGGAGATGCGACGGTTAGTCTTGCGAAAGTAGACGCACTGGTCAAGCAGAAACTTGAAGAAGGCGCTATTGCAAAGCAAGACGTCACAACGATCGTCTCAAACCTCGGAAATCTTATGCTTGCAAAATCAAACTACAGCGCCATTGCACAGATGACTGACGCTATCAATCTACGGGTGCAAAAAGGCGATGTTATCAATCAAATTAATCTGTCACCGACGACTACGACAATAGACGGAAAGTATCTGCACATCAAGAGCACTACGGTTATAGATAACAACGTTATTGTCTCAAGAATGCTTGCCGCAAAAGCGGTTACTGCTGATAAGTTGGCGGTGACAAGTCTATCAGCAATCACAGCTAATATCGGCATATTGCGGACAAAAACAAGCGGAGCGAGAACAGAGATCAAAGATAACCTGATTGAAGTGTACGACAGCAACAATATGTTAAGAGTGCGAATGGGAGTGTGGTAAAAATGATGTACGTGTTAATTGTAATTGCGGTTATCGGTGTCGTTGTGTATGCGTGTCTGAAGAAGAAACGAGGCGACACAGAAAAGCCGCAGGACGAAAAGCCTGATGACAACGGTGGTCATACAGAAATTACGATAAAAGTGCCGATAGGAAGTAAAGGGTGCATAGTTAAAGACGGGATTAAGGAAGAGGTGACGATAAGATATATGCCGCAGGGATTACAAGTTTTTGGGCAAGACGGTACTTTGTTGGTTGATATGAATAACCGTATAAGTAAAGTTGTCGGGCATTTAAAGATTACATCGTATGCCGGTAGATTTAGCGTAAATGGCGGGCGTCCGTGGTTTGTCATTGTAGAAAATCCAGAAGCGTATCAACTTGTAAGGCAGCACGGAGATGACTATTACACTCCGCGTATATACATTGAAGGCAACGATATTGTGTGGGATGAAATTGTTAATAAAAACGCAGAAATTATCTACGGGGTGTATTGATATGGATAAATATTTTGAAAGTGTATCGACAAACGGGGATGTCGTATTAATCGATGATACGTTTCAGTGTTCGCAGGTGATGGGAACGTTCTACGGGGCTAATGCCGTCTATCGGTATGAGTATAACGAAGATGTGTATTATATCAATACAGGGGACGTTAATGCAAAGAACGTTGTTTGGGGACTGGGATTAGATGAGTTATCCGATGCCGGGATAGTGGGGTTTGACATTAACCGGTGGAGCAATACGCAGATACGGATACGTTTATTCAAAGGAGGCAGACTGAACTCTAATGATCAATGGACAAAACGTGACGACGCATTAATGCATAGAATGGTATTTTACGCGTTTTCCGATCAGACTAAGCTCACCGCGTCAGAGCATTTAACGGGATTAGAAATATTTGATTCCGCCGGAAGCGTTTTATATTCTACCAGCAGACAAGCGTTAAATGTACTGAATATGTTTACATTTGGGAAATCAAATGATGTATCCGGGCAAATCGAAGAAAATGATAACCGTTGGGGTCAAGAGATTATAAATACAGGTTATTCGTGGAGGACAAAAGGTGTAATTATTCCAACTGGACATTGGATGTCTATTGATCGAAATGTATGGTCGGTGATTGCAACTGCCGGAGTTAATATCCACGGTAAAGCGGGGGTCTTATGTTATTGCTCGATGGAGGCTTCGTCAAAATTTAGAAGGCCAGGTCCATATAATGGGCTATCGTACAATACTATGGGCGCATTAATCGGAGAATTAGTATAAAAAGGAGAGAAAAATCATGAAAAGAAACTACATTGTAAACGGCAAAGTGTCGTATCCGCAGAACGACGGAGTTTTGACAACGTTCAGTTTTCATAATCCGGACACTGGCGAAATGCTGACGATACAGACAACGTCGCAAGAAGAAACCGATGAGCTGAACTACGGTGATACTGTCACGCTTGAAATTAAGAAATCCGAGGTATCCGAATGAAACCGCAGGCATTTCAACATCCGGAAATAAGAGATGAGAACGACAATATTATTAAGCCGGGGGCTTTCGGGAAAAACACGCCGTTTTGCACGAAGGGGAATGACGGCATTTTAGACTATATCGCAAATGATCTTGAGTACCTGTATGAGAACAGAGGCAGCGGCGGTAGCGGAGCGGGTCCGAGAGGACCGAAAGGTGACCCGGGACCAAAGGGAGATCCGGGGCCTAAAGGGGATCCAGGGCAAAAAGGAGCGGATGGAAAAGATGGAACCGCTGCAACAATCAAAATCGGAACAGTAACAACAACAGCGCCGGGAACAAATGCTAAGGTCACAAATACTGGGACAGCCAACGCGGCGGTGTTTAACTTCTCCATCCCGAAAGGTGAGAAAGGAGAAAAAGGAAATACGGGAATACAAGGTCCACCGGGACCCGCAGCAGATTTATCGCAGTATGTGAAGAAGACAGAAATTTTTAATGAAAATATGATTAAATTGCCAAACGGGGCAAAGATTGGAGTAGAGTAATGGATAAGCTTAAAATTGTTAGACCGAACGGAGAAGAAGAAATCGCAGAATTAACGACGGATAAATCATTAGTCGGGAAAAATTATCTGAAACTTGATATCGGCGGTGTGCCACATTATGCAAAAGTCGGAGATGTTGTCGACACCCACATGTACGTTTTTAACGGCGTTGACGGTAAAAAATACTACATTAAAAAGGAAATAGGAAATGTAGAGAATCCTCCATCCGGCGATTCACCGACGCTTAACGTATCTGGCACAGTTACGCTTGCGCAAATGCCGAGTGATATGTATCAGAGGTTTGGAGGGACCGATGGCGTTTACGCAATACCGCAAGAAGGGGCGGGGGTAATAACTAACAATACACCGAAATATTCTGTAATTGAAATTGGTGCTGTAGCAGTTAACGGCGACGTGTTTATCAGCCTTACAGTAGCCGGAATTAGTGATTTTTATAATAAACCTGGGATTTATGCTACGACGATTGTCAAAGTCAAAATAGGAGATGTAACATTCGACACGAATCGCAACGGCACAAATAGTCTTTTGGGCGAAAGCACGAATGCTGATTTTGTGAAGTTGAAAGAGAACATCGGAAAACCGCTCAATTTCTCAATCACGTATCCGTAATTTGTGATTTTGGGTGGACATCATGACATTTTTTCAAAATCTCAAAAGAAAAATAAAAAAATACAGTAAACCTCCGTATCTGTGGGGCGGATTCGTCACATGTGTTTTTGTCTTAGACTTGATAGACTTCGCGGAATACTTCTGCCGAACAAGCATTAATCTCTTGGATAAATGGGAATCAAAGACAGTCGTAAGCGTTGTGCTGATGTACATCTTGTCATTTATTAACAGCGCATACGGCGTAGTGCTCAATGCGTACTTCTGGTTGATTATCATTGATATCAGTACACGATGGCTCGCCATCGGATATCAATACTTAGTAGATAAAGGCATGGATCCGAACTACTTAACGACACGTGAGAAACTGTACGGTATAATTCTTGCTTTTAGCGCGAAGAGGTTAAAATCTAAGATTATGCTGTGGGGATTTTTAACAAAATTCATTCTCTTCACAATTCTTATTCTTACTGCTTCACAGATTGATACCGTTTTATCGGCAATAGAAATCCCGCTGTCGTGGCCGGTACTCAAATTCATGTTCGGGTACATCTGCTACAATGAGATTCTGTCAATATGCGAGAATTTACGGGACGCAGGAAATCATCACATAGACAAGCTAATCACATTGCTTGACAACAATATATTTGCAAAACTCAAGAAATAACCGCCCCTGGCGGCTTTTTAAATGGAGGTACTTATGACGATAGAGGAATTTAAAGCAGCGCTTTTAGACGCAAAAGAAATCATACAAGACAAGGCACACGGGCTGGGGCGTGATGTAAAAGCGTATTGTCACTGGACTGGCGGAGATTACAACACGGACAGTGATGATTATCACATATGTATCCGCGGAGACGGGACAATAATTAACACATTACCGTTATATATGACGCCGGAAGCGACATACCACCGAAACACGGGATCTATCGCAATCACACTGGACTGCTGCCGCGGTTATGCGGCGTGGTCGCATGAAGACGTGGAGCTCGGAGACTGTCCGCCGACCGACGCGCAGATCGAATGTCTGGCGCAGGTCATCGCAGTCATCTGTGATGTAATGGAGATACCGGTAGATATACAGCATATCATGACTCATGCTGAGGCTGCAGATAACATGGACGGTGAGTATTATCACGAACCGTACGGTCCGGAAAACGGATGTGAAAGATCTGATTTGACGATCTTACACGCAGGAGAAGAGTGGATGTCCGGCGGAGATATTCTCCGCGGAAAAGCGCAGTGGTATTTAGAGAACGGGGTGTAAAATGCTTACGATATCGAACCAGAATATATTTTTAACTAGAGGCGATACGGCGAAAATATCACTGAATATCACATCTGCAGGAAGCGCCGCTTATGACAGCACGAAAGATAGAGTTGTTTTAACAGTCAAGAAATCAACCACCGATAAGGCAAAGGTGTTACAGAAAACGGCGGTGAACGGAGTTATTGCGATTAGTCCGGCAGATACTAAAAATCTTGATTACGGAGATTATGTATATGACGTACAGCTAACTACCGTTGCCGGAGATGTCTGTACGATTATCACCCCACATCGGTTCAGAATTGAGGAGGAAGTTAATTTTGATTAACGAGATAGAATCAAAACTTGCAGCCACGGAATCCCTGCACGGTACTATCTCCGGTAAAAAAGATTTAACCGCCGAATTATCACCTACGGGCGTATTATCTGGTGTTGTTATAGATAACGATGATAGTATAGACATTATCATGACGGCTCCCGCACCTTTAGAAACCGTATTGACAATTCCCGCCGGCGGGAATACAGAAACCGGAAAAGACGGAAAATCAGCATACGAAATAGCAGTTGATAACGGATTTGACGGCACGGTGGCAGAGTGGCTGCAATCCCTGCACGGTGATAAAGGTGATCCAGGCATACGGGGCGAACCGGGGAAAGATGGATCTGATGCAACGGTAGATTTAACCGATTATGCGAAAAAATCAGAAATAATCACGGAATCCCGCATTATTGAACTCATCAATGCCAACGCCGTATCTACGGAATCAATATCAACGGCAATTAACACGGCTATCGAAAATTACAAGAAATCCACCGAACTGATTTTTCATCTTGTCTATCAGGGCTATGAAGCTGAAACGAGCAGGAGAGATAATATTCACATTTGCAAGATGGTCACGAAATATCAATCTGCAGATTTTTACGACTTTTTCGAAATTAAAAATGAAACAGATTTTGTTGCAAAGAAAGACTGCACTCTTATTGCAGTCAGTAAAGTCTATCAATATGCAACGTCGAGCAGTAATACGTCAGTTAACAGGGTGACTCTGAATCAGGTGGTCATTGCGATGTCAGAAACCTCGAGTAGAATGATGGGGTCTGTCGGTGCGACACAGTCCGGCGTATTTTCGGCTAAGACGGGAGCGATTTTGCGGTGTGAAACATACGCAGGAAAAGGCTATCCGCATGGAGGTATGCAGATATATATATCGCCGATTGTGTCGAATAGTTATAACTATGACGGTACCACGCCGGAATCATATATGACCAGTCTATATGCAGTCGATAAGAATTGAGGTGTAATATGTATGAGAAGAAACAGGCTTATTTTATTTTTATTGTTGGTGTCATTATTCTTATTGCCGTCATTGTCTGGTTCGTCTGTGCAGGCAGATGTGATGTATCAAATCTCCGAACCGGAGCTGACACAGTTAGAAATGAACTTGACAACGCTCGAACAGCACAGCAGGGACAAGTCGATACTCTTAGACAAGCAAGCGAAGCAACTGAACGAAGCGCAGGAGCAGTTGAAAATAGCAAACGAGCAAATCAAGAAATCTCAAGTATTGAGCGAACAGATGCAGAACTCATTAGAGAAAGCAAATCAATACTTGAAAGAGTACGAGCGCGAGGCGGAACGGAAAGTAAAGATTAAAACAAGGCA
>ERZ773066.216-NODE-216-length-33562-cov-51.015967_pt1 | contig 33562 bp, 25 predicted proteins | sample MGYA00580573_ERZ773066 | MGnify/ENA primary metagenome ERZ773066 (study PRJEB29015, sample SAMEA2738128) | human oral metagenome | biome: human oral; feature: human-associated habitat; material: saliva | place: China | collected 2203 ... | reverse complement strand
AGCCGGTTGCGGCGTTAGCGTTTGTAACGCTAATCGGTTACCGATCAGGCTTCCTTGCGACGGCTACGCAGCACAGCTACGCCACCGAGGCTGGCCAGCAGGAAGGCCACAACTGCCACGCTGGAAACACCAGTGTGAGCTAGCGGCTTCTTACCGCCGTTACCGGGAGCAGCCACAACGGTCTTGCCGGTGGTGGGAGCTGCGGTAGGCAGGGCGCTGGGGGCCATGGTCGGCAGCGGCACAGCAGTGGGGGTGCTGGTGGGGCCACTGGTAGGAGCAGCGGTCGGGTTCGGAGTCGGGTTAGGAGTCGGAACCGGGTTGACCGGGTTGTCCGGGTTGACCGTCTGCCTGTAGGACTTGATCGAGCAGATCTTCGGGTAGTCGCCGTCGGCAGGTACTACACCCTCGTTGATGTACTTGAGGGTGATCTCGTTTACGCAAGCGTACTTTTCAGCGTTGTTACCGAAAGCGGTGTGGGAGTCACCCTCAACGCTCAGCAGAGTGCCGTGCACCAGCTCAGCCATGACCGGGCCGTTCTTGTAGGGGGTAGCCGGGTCGTGGGTGGTGGAGATGATCAAGGTGTTAGGCAGGCCCTTGAGCTCACCACCGGCCTGCAGGTTACCGGAGAACTTCCACAGGTCACAGGCGCCGGGGGAGCCGACCTTGTTGCCCGGAGCGCCCGGGTCCTGGAACGGGGAGTACTTGAGGTAAATCTGAGTCAGGCGGTCAGACAGGGTCTGGTCGTAACCGTTGGGGTTAGCTGAGTCAGCACAGCGAATAACGGTGAAGGCAGCCTGCGAGGGGTCGTAGGTGCCGTCAGGGTTACGGCCGTCATAGGAGTCAGCCAGAGACATGAACAGCGAACCGTTGTTGTAGTCAGATACCAGCTCCATGGCCAAAGCGGCGTAGGGCCAGTAGGACTCGGCGTACAGGGCCTGACGCATACCGGTCAGGGCCAGGTCGAAGTTCAGGGTACGACCGTCGCGACCAGCCGGGATGGCCTTGGTGGCCAGCGGACGCATCATGTTCTGGAAGGCGCGAGTGGCCACCGGGATGTTGGCGTCGTCGTCGGCCAGGTCGCCGTCGTGAGGCTGGTACTTAGCCTTACCCAGAGCACAGGTGGCCTTCTCATTTTCAAAGCGAGAGCCCTTAACCAGACGCGGCATCAGGTCGCCCCAGGTCTTACCGGAGGCATCCAGCTGCATACACCAGTTGGAGAACTGGTTGAAGTTGTCCTGGAAGCCCTTAGCCTGACCCAGCAGAGCCGAGTTAGCGGCCTCAAGCTGTGCATCGGTGATCTTGGAGGAGTCGACACGCTGACCACTCTTAGGAGCGGTGCTAGAAAGCGGGTCAACTACACCGTCAAGTACGATGCGGCCAGCGTTAGCCGGGAAGGTCTGCAGGTAGACGTAGCCCAGGCGGGTGCCGTAGGAGTAACCCACGTAGTCCAGCTTGGTGGCGCCCATGATAGAGCGCAGGGTGTCGATGTCACGCACGGCGGTGGAGGTGCCCAGGTGGTAGAGCAGGTCCTTACGGCCGTCAGCGTCGAAACCGAAGATGCGCCCGGTGTTGTTGAAGCAACCGTTGACAGAGTTCTCGGTGCCGGCACGCAGCTTCTTAGCGATCTCTTCAGGGGTGCCGGTGTAGAGCAGCTCGCGGGCCTTGTCACGCTCAGCGTTGGTCTCACACTGGGCGAAAGGCAGGGAGACGCCCACACCACGCGGGTCGAAACCAATCAGGTCGTGGGTTTCGTTGAGCTTGCCGATAGCACCAGCATCGTTCTGGTAGGCCAGTACCAGGTCAACACCCGAGCCGCCGGGGCCGCCGGGGTTGAAGAAAACCGGGGAGGCGTTGGTGCCCTTGGCGGGTACCTTCACCACTGCCACGGCGATGGTGGGGCCGTTGGGCTTGGAGTAGTCCACGGGCACAATCGCATAACCGCACACAGCGCGGCTAGCTTCCTTGCCCATGGCCTCACAGTTAGCCTTGGAGAATTCGATCTTCTGGCTGTAGAAGGACTCTAGACCTGCGGGCACAGTTCCGGTAGAGCTACCCCCAGCCTTGGGGGCACCAATACGGTAGGTGTTCTCACCAGTCTTGAACTGGGCGGCGGAGGCAGGCAGAGCCGCAGCCAACTCAGCGTCACTTGCTGACGAAGCATCTGCCGCAGCGGCCACGGGGGCCAGCAGCGCAGCAGCAAGAGGCAGCGCTGTCAAAGCGGTTAGGCGACGCCGTATCGTAGTAATACGCATAGCATTCCTAAGATTGGGTTTACATTTAGTTGCCAAGCAACCTAGGTGCCATCCTAGTTCACGAATTGCCCTAACCACAGAAAATCCCCGTGCTGATTTAGCTTTTCAGCACGGGGAGGAGTCCCCAAGTCGGGACGGTAGATGGTTTTTACTAACCTTTAGTAATCCATCTTCATGGCCTTACGGACATTGTCTAATGTCTCACTGGCCACCTGGTTGGCCTTGTCGTTACCGGCGTGAAGCACCTGTAGTAGGTAATCCTCATTGGCGGCCAGCTCCTGGCGGCGCTGACGAATAGGGGCGAAGTAGTCGTTAACGGCCTCAGTAACCAGGGCCTTTAGCTTGCCTGCGCCGCCGTCGCCAATTTCCTCAGCCAACTCACGCGGGTCGCGGCCGTTGCACAGTGAAGCCAGCATCAGCAGGTTAGAAACCTCGGGGCGCTCGGAGGGATCGTAAGTAATGGTGCGCTGCGAGTCAGTCTTGGCTTTCTTAATCAGCTTGGCGGTCTGATCAGCGCTCATACGGATCTCAATAGTGTTACCGCGAGACTTGCTCATCTTGGCTCCGTCCAGCCCCAACAGTAGGGGAGCCTCACTTAGCAGGGCTTCAGGACGGCGGAACACCGGGTGCTTCTTGTCAGCGCGCCCGTAGCGCTTGTCAAAACGCTGAGCAATTAGGCGGGCCTGCTCCAGGTGCGGCAGCTGGTCTTTACCTACCGGCACCAAATTGGCCTGGCAGAACAAAATGTCTGCAGCCTGGTGCACCGGGTAGGTGAGCATAAGCCCGCTCATGGCGCGCCCGTCGGTGGCCTCAAGCTCAGCCTTAACGGTGGGGTTGCGATGTAGTTCAGACTCGGTAACTAGTGATAGGAAGGGCAGCATTAGCTGGTTGAGGGCCGGCACGGCCGAGTGGGTGAAGATAGTGGAACGTTCAGGGTCCACCCCCACCGCCAAAGCGTCAGCAACCAGTGATAAAACCCGCTCACGCAGCGGGCCTACGCCGTCGCGGTCGGTAATTACCTGGTAATCGGCAACCAAAATCCAAGTGTCTACATTGGCGTCTTGGAGCTGTTTCCAAGACTGCATAGTGCCAAAGTAGTGGCCTAGGTGTAGGTGCCCGGTAGGACGAGCACCGGTGAGCATCCGGAAATATTCGGGATGCTCACCGATCTGGGCGGCAATTTCTTCACTGCGCGCCTGGGTGCGCCGCAAAGAAGCCTCGTCAGTGGAGTTGGCTAGCGCCTGTTCTGCCTTAGTTGGCTGTGTCGACTGCGTCATGAGCCCCATTGTAACGGGCCTGACGCTTAGGCTTAGTCAGGTAGATACGCATGCTCAGGGGCGACAAAGCAATCATGGAGCCAGGCTGAGCCAGCGAGGTGGTCACAGAGTCGGTGTCTTCGTCGTCGTCATCAAACAGGGCGTAATCAGCGTGGGGGGTGTCCCAAACCGAGTACCAAGCCAGTTCGTAGTCGTCGCCGCGCCCGGCAGGAAGCTTAATTTCATGCGGGTTGAGTGTGCCGTTAATCAGGATCAGGGCGTCGCTGTCACCAAGGGGCTTACCTGAACGCAGCATGGAAAGTACACGGGTGTAGTTGTCATGCCACTGCTCAGGGCGCATGAGGCTACCGGTGATGTCGTACCAGGACAGGTCGGGAATCTCGTCCCCAGGGGCAACCTGACCGGTAGCGAACTGGCAGCGACGCAGCGCCGGGTGCTGCTGACGCAGCTTAATTAGGTAGCTGGTGGTGGCAATGAGTTCTTTTTGCCAAGTCTTTAAGTTCCAGTCGTACCAGGAAATCTCGTTATCTTGGCAGTAGGCGTTGTTGTTACCACCCTGGGTGCGGCCAAACTCGTCGCCACCTAGCAGCATGGGCGTGCCAGAGGAGATGAACAAGGTGCCCAGTAGGTTACGCGCGCTACGCAAACGCATCATGTTGACGATTTCAGCGCCAGGAACCTGGTCTGCTTCACCATCAAAATCATGGTGGTTCCAAGAGCGGTTATCCCAGGTGCCGTCACGGTTGTCCTCGCCGTTGGCAACATTGTTCTTGTGGTTGTAAGTGGTTAGATCGTGCAGGGTGAAACCATCATGGGCGGTAACGAAGTTCACACTGGCTAGCGGGGTGCGGCCGTGCACGGTGTCACCCCAGGCGAACAGGTCTGCGCTACCAGCAATGCGGGTAGCTAGCTCACGGGCATCATGGCCGTTGTTGCCGTGACTCATTTCCTTGGGGTCACTGAGCCAGAATTCACGCAGAGCCCCACGGTAGCGGTCATTCCAGTCGAGGAATGGGGTGGGGAACTCGCCGGTGCGCCAGCCTCCCGGGCCCACATCCCAAGGTTCAGCAATTAACAGCTTGGAACACAAAACCGGGTCGGTAGTCATGGCCACCAGTAGCGGGTGGTCGCGGCGCCACTCACCGGCGTGACGGCCCAGGGTTACGGCTAGATCGAAACGGAAACCATCCACGCCCATCTCGCTAACCCAGTAACGCAGCGAGTCTAGGGTGAGGCGGATAGCTTGGCGGTTACGGAAGTCTACCGTGTTACCGGTGCCGGTAACATCCAGGTACTGGCGCTTGTTTACCGGATCATGCAGGTAGTAGCCCAGATCGTCAAAGCCGCGCAGAGATAGGGTGGGGCCATTAAAGCCGCCTTCAGCGGTGTGGTTGTAGACCACATCCAAAACTACTTCCAGCCCGGCCTCGTGTAGGGCGCAGACCATGGCACGCACTTCATTAAGCACTGCCTGGGGGCCGCTTTCCTGGGCGGCCTTGGTGGCGTAGGTGGGCTCAGGGGCAAAGTAAGACAAGGTGGAGTAACCCCAGTAGTTGCTAAGGCCACGGCGGGTTAGCCAGGGTTCGTCGAACTTGGCGTGGATAGGCAGTAGCTCAATGGTGGTTACACCCAGGTTCTTTAGGTACTCAATCATCACCGGGTGGGCTACACCGGCGTAGGTGCCGCGCAGATCTTCAGGAATAGCTTCTAGCTGCTTGGTTAGACCCACCACGTGGGTTTCGTAAATCACACGCTGAGCGGCGCTGATGCGCGGTGAAGGAGTAACCGGCTGGTAGTTAGGGTCAGTCACTACACCAATGGCGGCGTAGGGCAGGGAATCTAGCTCAGAAATCTCCCAGTTGGCACTGGTTGGTAGGCCATGGATGTCTACTTTGTGGGCGTAAAGGGAGTCATCTAGGACTGCTTTAGTAGCTAGCGCCTTGGCGTAGGGGTCTAGGAGGAACTTGTGAGGGTTGTAACGCAAGCCCTCGTTGGGGTTCCAGGGCCCGTAAACGCGGTACCCGTAGCGCTGGCCGGGACCTAGGCCGCTAATGTGGGCTGACCAGGAGCCGGTCAGGTGGTCATGCATGCCGATACGGCGTTCGCGCAGGTTGGTACCTTCGCCGTCGATCAAGCACAGATCAACTGCACTTGCACCAGGGGCGTTCACTACAAAATCGACCCCGTCGTCGTTAGGCGTAGCGCCCAAAACGTAGGGGTTTAATGCTGCCTGTTCGCTTAGAGGGGCGGGCAGTAGAACTTCCTCATCGGTTTGCATATGACACACAGGATTATTGTCTCTCATTTTGAACCAGCGTGGGACAAAATAAACATTACGTGCTGATTACAGGTGCAGCTCACATGTGCTTGTGCGCTGGGCTAATCAAGCCAATTGTGAAACGCTAAGCATGAGGCTTGCCTAACATGGTGTTGCTGGCGGGCCTGTGGCAGTCTATTTGCTATGAAAATTGTGGTCTGCGTGAAGCACGTACCGGATGTGCAATCCGAACGTCGCCTTGAAGACGAGCGCCTAGTGCGCGGCGAGGACGATGTTCTAAACGAACTAGATGAAAATGCTGTTGAGGCAGCAGTGTCCTTAGTAGAAGAGCACGACGGCGAGGTTGTGGCGCTTTCTATGGGCCCGCAAGACGCTGAAGAAGGTTTGCGTCGCGCCCTGCAAATGGGGGCAGATAGTGCCGTTTTAGTTAGCGATGAGGCGTTGGCTGGTTCCGACGTGGTCGCTACCGCCCGCGTATTGGCTGCGGCAATTGAAAAAATCGGTGAGGTTGACCTGGTTATTACCGGTATGGCCTCGCTGGACTCGATGAGTGCCATGCTACCCGGGGCCTTGGCTAGCGCTTTGGACCTGCCGGCCCTGACCATGGCCCACAGCCTTGAGGTTGAGGGCGATGTGGTAAACGTGCAGCGCAACTTGGGTACCGTGCACGAAATTTTACGTGCCCAGCTGCCGGCCCTGGTATCTGTAACTGACCAGGCTAACGACCCGCGTTACCCCAACTTTGCAGCCATGCGCGCGGCTAAGAAGAAGCCGCTAGAAACTTGGGAACTTAGCGATCTAGGTATCGAGCCGGCACCCGGCGTCATTGAAATGGTTGATGCTCAGGCCCGCCCGGCCCGCAGCGGTGGCGTAATCGTTACCGACGCCGGTGAAGCCGGTAAGCAGCTAGCTACCTGGCTAGTGGAAAACAAGCTGGTGTGAGGGGAGAAGGCAATATGTTAGACGCTACGATTTTGGTGGCTGGTGGGCTAAGTGACGGCGCCCCCAGTGCTGCTGCCGTTGAACTACTAACTGCCGCCCGCTCGCTGACCAGCGCCGATGTGGTGGCTGTAGTTTCGGGTAAGGTCGACGCCGCCGCTTGGGGTAACTATGGGGCTGCCCGCGTGCTGGTGGCTGATTACGCCGGGGCTGACGAGCTGGTTTCTGCTGCTGGGGCTGACGCAGTAATTGCTGCCGCCCATGAGGTTAAGCCTGCCCTGATTTTGCTGGGTAGTGACCACCGCGCCAAGGAAATTGCTGGCCGCGCCGCCGTTAAGCTAGCCAGCGCCTGCATCGCTGACGCCGCCTGTCTGGAGGTTGTTGACCAGCATGTGCGCGCCTCCAAGCTGGTACTTTCGGGTTCTTGGAACACCACTTTTGACCTGCGCGCTGACTCTGGCGCCAACCCGCCGCTGGTGTGCCTGCGCGCCGGCGCGGTAGAGGCTGAGCCCTGTGGTGGGGCTGCGGCCCAGGTTGAGACCCTGGCGGTGAGCGTAAGCCAGGCCGCTAAGCGTGTTGAGGTAGTTAGCCACACCGAAGATGAGGCTGCTGCCGGCCCGCAGCTGGCGCAGGCCCGCACTGTGGTGGTTGGCGGTCGCGGTGTCGACGGCGACTTTGACCTGGTCCGTTCGCTTGCGCAGCTGCTTAACGGGGCTGTGGGCGCCACTCGCGTGGCCTGCGATGAGGGCTGGATTGAGCGCTCAGCGCAGGTAGGCCAGACCGGTGAAACTATTGCCCCGCGCCTATACATTGGCCTGGGTGTGTCTGGAGCTGTGCACCACACCAGTGGTATCCAGGGCGCCGGCACTATTGTGGCCATCTGTGACGATTCTGAGGCCCCCATCTTTGAGATGGCAGACTTTGGTGTGGTTGGCGACGTATCCACGGTGGTACCTCAGCTGATTGAGGAACTAGCCAAGACTCGCTGACTGGCCTGTTAGCTAAAAGCGTTGGCCCCGGTTAGTTACTAACCGGGGCCAAGGTTTTGTTTGTGCATTAGCGCCTGCGCGGGTGGTTGGTTGGCCTTGTGGGGCCAAGCGCCAGCTCGGCATGGCCAGCTCGGCATGGCTGGCGCAGTTGGTGGGGTGCTTTCTAGGCGCGCTGGCTTGTTCTAGGCCACGGTGGCTTGGGCTAGTACGCGCTCGCCGTCGTAAACCACTAGCGACTGGCCTGCCGCAATGCCGCGCACCGGCTCTTGCAGCTGGGCTTCCAAGGTGGCGGCCTGGACATCCAACTTTACCTGCGCGGGCACGGCCCGCCCGTGGGCGCGCAGCTGCAAGCTCACGTGGTCCCAGTCGGCGTCATCAACCAAAGTGATCAAGTCAGTGGCGCTGACCGTGGTGCGGCTAAGCAGCTGGGCTGGGCCTACCACCACCTGGTTAGTGGCGGGGCGAGTTTCTAAAACGTAGCGCGGGCGCCCATCGGCAGCCGGATGGTCTAGTCCCAAGCCTTTACGCTGGCCGATAGTGAAACCGTAGTAGCCCTGGTGGGTGCCTAGCACGTTTCCTTCAGGGTCAACCATCTGGCCTTCTTGTACACCCAGGTTGCGCTGGAGGAAACCACGCGTGTCGCCGTCGGCCACAAAACAAATATCGTAAGAGTCAGGCTTACTGGCTACCGGCAGGCCCCTCCGGGCGGCCTCGGCGCGCACCGCAGCCTTATTTTCCACATCTCCCAGCGGGAAAATCGCTCGTGAAAGGGCTTGGCGGCCCGAAACAGCCAGCACATAAGACTGGTCCTTGACGGTGTCTACCGCTCGGCGCAGCTCCAACTGGCTGGTGTCTCCAGGCTTGCCGCTGGCAGCGCCGCCACTAATGCGGGCGTAGTGGCCGGTGGCTACCGCGTCAAAGCCCAGCGTCATGGCGCGCTCTAGCAAAACATCAAATTTGACCCGCTCGTTGCAGCGAATGCAGGGGTTGGGGGTGCGCCCGGCGCGGTACTCGGCTAGGAAATCTTCGATTACTAGCGCCTCAAATTCTTCCGACAGGTCCCACACATAGAAGGGGATACCCAGCACGTCTGCGGCTCGGCGCGCGTCGGAGGCGTCTTCAATCGAGCAGCAGCCACGTGAACCTGAGCGTGATTGGGCGCGGTTGCGTGAAAGGGCCATATGTACGCCGACGACGTCGTAGCCAGCCTCCACGCAGCGTGCGGCGGCCACCGCAGAATCTACTCCACCACTAAGTGCCGCCAAAACACGCATACTTGCCTCCTAAAGATTGGGGTGTTTGCACCCTGTAGGCACAAAACCAGCAAAGCCAGACTCTAGGGGAGTAAAGGTTTAAGCGTCAATTGAAATCAGCGCGTGGTGAGCGCTCTATCAAAACTGCCGTTGGGCACTGGCTGTTGGTGAAACTGCAGCCCGGCGCTGACTCTAGCTGCTTTTAGCGGCGTCCCCAGGTTTCGCAGGCAATGCCGTTACCGTTGGGGTCTAGGCCGCGACGGTAACCGGGCTGCCCCCAATAGATAGGGGTGGCTCCGGCGTAGTAGGCATCACGGCAGCTGCGATAGTAGACCTCATTGGAGCGGTCAAGGTTGCGCGGACGGCGCGGGCGCACCTTAGTTTCAGGGGACTGGGCAGTGGTGGGCTGGGTGACAGGGTGCTGCTCTGTGCTAGTAGTAGGAGCAGAAGTGGGGATAGTTATATTTGGCTGCTGCTGAACGGGTGCTTGCGTTGGGGCGCTAACAGTAGGTTCTGGGGCGGCGCTAGTGCTGTGTTCTGGGGTGGGAGTGGGCTCTGCCTCAAAGGTGGGCTCTTCAGTGGGGGTTGCGGTAGCCGCAGGCAAGGGAGAGTCCTTTGGCTTTGGTTTAACTAACCCAGCCGCCAAGGGTTTAGCTGTTGGCGTGGGGGTGTGAGTGGTTGCCGCAACTTGAGGGGTGCCGCCTTTAGATTTTGCGGCAGGCGCGCACATGCTCAAACCGGTTAGCAAAGCCACAACCATAACTGCGGCAATTACTAAGGTATAGAACTTGGTTTTAACGTCTCGATCCCACTGACTAAATGGTACGAATCGTATATTCAATTTCTACACCTCCTGTTCTTACATGTGCGCTACCGCCGAATTTTTGAGCTGGGGAGCGCGGCTGGACTAAACCAGCCAATAAATTAATAACAAATTTGACTGGAAGTAGTCTGAGAATAACCTGGAAGCGGGGGTTTATTAGGTCAAACAGTAATATTTGTTAGCTATTTGAGTTATTTGGGTCACCTGGTCCAGGCACAATGTAATTATCGCCATCGTCGTCATCGTTATCGTCGTCATCACCATTACCCGGATCGTTCGGATAAGGCGAAGGGGAAGTGTAACTAGGCTGCGACGGCGCAGAGGGGTAATTCTGCTGCGGCGGCTGAGTATATTCAGGCTGGCTAGGCTGCTCAGGCTGGTTGTTATTGTTGTTATTATTGTTATTTTCCTGCGTCGGCGACGGCGAGGACTTACCCAGCGGCTTAGTGGTTGAAGTTGGCGCAGGGGTAGCCGTGCTGTCCAATGAAGGAGTAATCACAGCCGGAGCGCTAGGTGTGGGGTCGGGCACAGAATTGCCGGTAGCAGACCAAGCAATAGCGAAACAGACCGCCAAGAAGGCAAGCAGCGCCAAAATGAACCACAGCATAAATTTGCTGCGCTTGGTGGGCTCTTCATCCTCAGCGGGCTCATCATCAGTAAGTGGCCCGCTCGGGGGAACGCTGCCTGGGGGGACACTGCCTGGAGGGATACGGCCTGGGGGAATGCTGCCTGGTGGCACACTTGGTGGACGCTGCGCAGCACTAGCCGCTCCGCCTGCTGACATCGCGCCAGCTCCTACAGCTCCCGCTGCGCGGCCACGGCGCGGGGAAACTGAAGGCGGTAAAGCTTCCTGAGCGTCAATTGGAGGCATAGCTTGGGTGGCCGCAGGCATAGCTTGGGTGGCCGGGGTGGCGTGAGCACTGCCGGTGGGCTGTGAACCAACTGGCGGCATAGCCTGGGTGGCATAAGGCAGATCTTGGCCCGCGCCCTTGGGCTGAATAACTGGCGGCATGGCCTGGGTAGGTTCTGGCGTGAACGCGTCAATCGGGTCCATGGTTTGGGTGGCCGGCGGGGCGGCGTGAGCGCCGCCAGAGGCAGGCTGTGAACCAACCGGGGGCATGGCCTGGGTGGCTTGGTAAACAACCGGATCTAGTTCTACATAGTCATAGGAGGCCTGACCAGAAGCGTTAAAAGCTGTGGTGGGCTGCTCGCGGGCGCCGTCATAATTAACCTGAAAGGCTGCACTAGGCCCCTGGGCAGGGGCATCCTGGGCAGAGAAATAGCCGTTTTGCTGGGAATTCTCAGGCGCGGCTGGCTCGCGGCGCTGTCTAGGATCATAGGCGCTCATGTAACAAGTGTTACAGACAATGGTGTGAAAAGCCTAAAGGTAATTTAGTTTCGACCTGTTTTTCGTGGCCCAAGCCCGTCTACCAACCTCAATAGCGCCGCCCAAAGCAGCCGCTGCGGCGTCAATTTGCGCCTGGGTAGTAGACCAGCCAAAGGAGAAACGCAGGCCACAGCTAGCGGCGTCGTCGTCAACCCCCATAGCCTCCAAAACGTGAGAGGCCCCGGCCACGCCCGCATGGCAGGCCGAACCAGCAGAGGCCGCCACCTGTGCCATATCCAAAGCCATCAGCACCGCTTCACTATCAACCCCACTAAACCAGGCATGTGCGGTGGAACTAATTGTGGGAGCTGAGTTAGCAGAAACCGTGCCTCCCGCTGCGCGCGCGCAATCGAGCAACTGCTGCTGCCACAGATGCCACTGGGCAGTTTTAGCTTCACGCTCAGCTTCAGCTAATTCCATGGCTAAAGCCAAAGCTCGCGCCCCGGCCACATCCTGCGTGCCTGAACGCAGCCCCCGCTCCTGGCCGCCGCCCCCATAAGGGCTTTTCAGCGGCATAGAGCGGTTGGCTATCAGCGCCCCAATCCCTACCGGGGCTCCCAGCTTGTGGCCAGACAGGCTCAGGGCGTCAACTTGCAGCTGGCCCATATCCACCCGCATTTTGCCGACGGCGGCGGTAGCGTCAGTGTGCAGCCAGGGCCGGTTTTGGGGGCTAAGCGCCGCCACTGCCGCGCTACCTACGCGCTTGGCTCGGCCCCCATTCGCGGCGCGCTGCTCAATAACCTCAGCGCGGTGGGCGGCCTGGGAGGCAAGCAGCTGGGCAATCTCGTTTAGCGGCTCAATCACGCCAGTTTCATTATTGGCCAGCATGACACTTACCAGTAGGGCATCATCCACGCTTACCTGCTGCAGCGTTTGCGCTAAAGCCTCCAAATTCACCTGGCCCTGGGCGTCAACCGCCAACAGGCGAGTAGTGGAGCCAAAATTTTGGGCGCGCTGGGCTGAGTCAAGCACCGCCGGGTGCTCCACGGCGCTAACCAGCAGGGCGCACCCCTGGCCGCGCTGGGTGGCGTCGAAAGCAAAACCGCTAACCGCCAGGGCATCGGCTTCAGAGCCGCCACTGGTGAAAATAACCTCATGGGCACTGGCTCCAAGCAGGGCAGCTACTCGCTCGCGGGCCTCAAACAGGGCCCCGGCAGCGCGCCGGCCGCTGCTGTGGGTGGAAGCAGGGTTAGTACCCAGGCCAGAAAAATCAACTAAGTCTTTAGCGTAAGCCTCAGCCACTTCGGGTCGGACCGGACTGGTGGCTGCGTGATCTAGATAGGCCAAGCTCATGGCTTTATTTTAGAAAATACAGGCGGCCTATAGTTGAAAGCATGGATTTACCCATGGCTAGCGGCCAGTTTGATAGAGACGCCGCCAGGCGCAATGACGCCAACTACCTGCACTTACTTAAAAACTCGCCCAACACCAGCTACATCCTGGTTACTGCGCGCGGGGAGGTGGCCATTAAATCGGACCATGTCTATGGCCAAGCCCCTCACGGCGGGTTAACCCCACCCGACGCCCATATGGAAGCCGAGCAGTTACTTGAGTTAAGCCACGCCCAGGTGGCGCAACTGCCCTTTAGCCCCCAAGAGCCTTACTACCTGGGTAAATATGGTGAAAAAAGCTACTTGGCTCTGCGCGTTGAGGCCCCCAGCCAGCAGCTAGAAGAGAACTGGCAGCACTGCTTTGCGCCGCTACGGGCAGTGGCCGGAATGCTAGAGCCCTACCAGGGTGAACTGGCGGCGGCAGCCGTGGCCCTAGCAACTTGGGACAAAAACACTAAATTCTGCGAGCGCTGCGGCGCCAGCTTAAAGCTTGCCTGCGCGGGCTGGGAGAAGCATTGCACCGCCTGCGCTCATATCACCTATCCGCGTACCGATCCGGCAATTATTGTGGCAATCACTGACGACGCCGAGCGTCTACTGCTAATTCACGGCGCCACCTGGCAGCCAGGACGCTACTCGGTGGTGGCCGGGTTTGTGGAGGCCGGAGAGTCTTTAGAGGCGGCGGTGGAGCGTGAAGCTTTAGAAGAAACCGGCATCAAGATCAGCCAGGCCAGCTACTGCTCCAGCCAGCCCTGGCCATTTCCGCGTTCACTAATGTTTGCTTTCACCGCCCGCGCTGACGGCCAACAAGAACCCAAGGCCGATATGCAAGAGGTAGGCCACGCTTTTTGGGTTAGCCGTGAGGAATTTACCCAACTGGTGCTTGCAGGCAAGGTGATTGTGCCCGGGCGGGCCTCCAGCGGTCACGCCCTGGTGCGTGCCTGGTACGGGCGTGAGCTACCCCAGCCGCGTTAAAGCAGCCGGGGGAGCCATTAAAGTAGCTATATGACCTCAACGCCTCCCACTAGCGAGCAGCTACTGCAAGCCCTTGATGATGATCAACGCCAGGTAGCTGAGCAGCTTTCGGGGCCACTATGCGTGTTGGCGGGCGCCGGCACGGGTAAAACCCGCGCCATTACTTATCGCATCGCTAACGGGGTGGCTCAGGGGGTTTACCAGCCCAGCCAGGTGTTGGCGCTGACCTTCACTGCTCGTGCGGCGGGGGAGATGCGCTCGCGGCTGGCTAATTTGGGGGTGCCCGGGGTGCAGGCGCGTACTTTCCACGCCGCCGCGCTGCGGCAGCTGACCTATTTTTGGCCTAACGCCATTGGGGGAGTGTGTCCGCCGATCCAAGAACATAAGGCCCCGTTGGTGGGCGTGGCGGCGCGGACGCTGGGCTTGCAGGTTAATAAAGACTCGGTGCGTGACTTGGCTGCTGAGGTGGAGTGGGCCAAGGTCACTATGACTTCCCCTGAGCACTATCTGGAAAAGGCCGCTGAGCTGGGCCGTGAACAGGTGGCTGGGTTCGAGCCGGAAACTGCCTCTAGACTGCTGCAAACTTATGAAGAGGTTAAAGCTGACCGGCGCACTATCGACTTTGAAGATGTGTTGCTGCTGATGGTGGGGATTTTGCGGGACCGTGAGGATATTGCCATGCGGATCCGCCAGCAGTACCGCCATTTTGTGGTTGATGAGTATCAGGACGTGTCCCCGTTGCAGCAGCGCCTGTTGGATTTGTGGCTGGGGCCGCGCCGTCGCCAATTATGTGTGGTGGGCGACGTTTCCCAGACCATTTACTCTTTCACCGGCGCCACCCCCTACTTTTTGACCCATTTCAACCAGCGCTATGAGGGCGCTAAAACTGTGCGCTTAGTGCGTGACTACCGCTCTACGCCGCAGGTGGTGAGCTTAGCTAACACGGTTTTGGCCGGCCGCAGGGGTGGGCGCCTAGGTCAGTTGCCGCCCGGGGCGGTGGAGTTGGTGGCGCAGCAGCCCGCCGGCCCACCGGTTACCTATATGGCTTATGACGACGACGTGGCCGAGGCTAACGCTGTGGCCGGCGCTATCCGCCGTCTGATTGACTCTGGCGTCAGTATCAGCCAGATTGCGATTTTGTACCGCACTAACTCTCAGTCGGAAGCTTTTGAGCAAGCTTTGGCTGACGCCCAAATTGGCTACCTGGTGCGCGGTGGGGAGAAATTCTTTGCCCGTCAAGAGGTGAAACGCGCCATGATTGTGCTGCGAGCGGCGCTGCGTGAAACTAGCGGGGAGCGCCTGGATATGCCTGAAGCGGTGCGTGAAGTGCTGGCCCGTGAAGGCTGGACGCGTGAGCCGATCGCCTCACGTGGGGCGGTGCGTGAACGCTGGGAGTCGCTAAACGCCCTGGTGAAGTTGGCTGACGAGATTTATAAGGCGCGCGGGGCGAGCCTGGCTGATTTTGTGGCCGAGCTGGCTGAGCGCGCGGCCAGTCAAAACGCCCCCACGGTGGCCGGGGTGACGCTTTCATCGCTGCACGCCGCTAAAGGTTTGGAGTGGGACGCGGTGTTTTTGGTGGGGGTCAGCGAGGGACTAATGCCGATTTCGCTGTCAACCACTGAGGCGGAGATTGAGGAAGAAAAGCGTCTGCTGTATGTGGGCGTTACTCGTGCCCGCAAGCATCTACATATTTCTTATGCCCGCTCACGTTCGGCGGGCGGTAAGGGGAGCCGTAAATATTCGCGTTTCCTGGAGGGGATTTGGCCCCAGGAAGCTAAAGCTGAGCGTAGCGTCTCTAAGCGGCAGGCCAATAAGCGCACTAGTGAACTGTTTGCCGCCGAGCAAGATGCGGAAACTGTGGCCTTGTTTGAGGCTTTGAAGGTTTGGCGTAAGCAGCTGGCTGACGAGTACAGCCGCCCAGCCTACACGGTGTTTGCGGATGAGACTTTGCGGTCAATTGCGGTGGTTAAACCCAAGACGTTAAAGCAGCTGCTGCTTATTCGTGGGGTGGGTAAGCGTCGCCTGGAAACCTATGGGGCCCAGGTTTTGGCGCTGGTGCGTGAGCACGCTAGTAACTAGCTCAGTTTTAAGCGGCGACGGCGTCAGGGGCTTCCAGCGTTTGTGCGGTGGCGGCAGGGCGAATGGGCTCTAGCAGTTGCAGGCCGCCACACCCGCACTCGGGGTGGGGGCTAAGCACTTGGCTGAAGCCAACCAGATCGGTCTGGCTAAATTCCAGGTAGCGCCCCAGCCAATGCCCGCTGCCACTAAAGAAACTAGCAACCACCTGCACCACAATATTTATGCAGTGCGTGGCCACGCTCTGGCTGCTAGCTGCAACTGGCTGGCACAGCAGCTGGGTGGCTAGCGTGGGCCAAGCCGGATCGGCCTCGCTACGGTAAAGATCCAAACAGGTGGAGCATTGACTTAAGCCCGGCACGGTAAGCGGGCCGATCAGCCAGCCGCCGTCGCGCGCTAAAACCGGCAAAAAATTGAAGTTTTGCTGCAAAAAATAGCTGTTCAGACGCGGAGGTAACACCTGGGAGCCTAGCGGCACTAGCAACTGGCAGCGCCGATCAGGTGGGCTGGGGCTAAAACCGTGCTGCATTAAGGCCTGCTCAAGCTGGCTGGCCAAGGCGCCCTGGCTGTGAGCGTAGTCGAAAATATGGAAGGTGGGCTCAGCGGCAAAGCTGCGGGCAGGGGAAGCTGAGCCGCAGGCAGAGAGAGTTGAGCTGCTGACAGAGGGCGCTGGCTGGGCCGTGCAGGGCGCTGACCGGGCGGTGCGCAGCGCCCAACGCAGCTCATGGCTTAGCTTCCAGCAGCGCCCCAGCGGCAGGTTCAAAGAGCGCGCCAACTGCTTAACTTCAGCCTCCAAATCCGGCGGTTCACCTTGCTCCAAGGCAATGCCCCGGCTTTGGTAGAGCTGCAAAAGCGCCTGCAAAAACTTGTGTTCCTTATAGCAGCTAACGCCTATGCGCTGGCCCTGGGGCAGCTGGCTGTAGCCGTCACCGCGCCACAGCAGCCGCGTGTAAGTATTGCTAGACATCCTAGCCCTCCTATCTACTTAAACTTAAGTTTGATAGTTAGCTATGATGTTTGGCAATATTTAATACTATCCTGTGGATAACTTTTGCAGACTTGGTGCTTCTGTTGACTCACTTCTGCTTCTGTGCTGGCTTACTTCTGCTTCTGTGCTGGCTTACTTCTGCTTCTGTAGGATCGCCTTGCAAGTGGTGGCCGGAGCCTGGCCCGCAGCCACACGCTGCATAGCCGCGCGCGCCTCGCTCAAGGTGGAAACCGGGATCACTGTCATCCCCTTAGGTTCGTTGCCCACCACATCAGCGCAGTTAGCAGCGGGGGCTAAGAACACCTTGTAGCCTTCATCCCTGGCGCCCAGCATCTTTTGCTTAATGCCACCAATGGCGCCCACATTGCCACTTAAATCAATAGTGCCAGTGCCGGCCACGGGAGTAGTGCCCGCATAGTTCTTGCCCTCCAGGCGCTGAGCAATATCCAAAGCGAAAATCATGCCAGCGCTAGGGCCACCAATACGTTCAACCGCATAAGTAACCTCATGGCCGGCAGGCGGGTTGACATTCAAAGTAATGCCCAGCATGGCACCCTTACGGCTAGAATCCTCAGGCTTAGCGCCAACCACGCTTACTTCCTGGGTGGTCGAGCCTCGCTCAATAGTGAGCTTAATGGGCTTGCCCGGAGTCATCTTCTCAAGCACTTCACGTAGCTGCTTATAGCTAGTGATCTGCACGCTCTTAGAATCAGCGTCCACAATAGAAACTAGCTTGTCGCCCTTCTTGAAAGCCTGCTTAGCGCCGTCGGTCACTGCCTGCTCAACAGTCAAAGTAAATTTAGCGTCCGGTTTGGTTAGCTGCCAGGCGGCCACCACTGCGCTATCTTGCGAACCGGTCATCTGAGCCGCATTCATCTGGGATACAGTTTTTTCGCTAATGTTCTTGGGGCACACGTTATCGCGGTTGACGACGGCGTCAGAGCTGGTCAGTTTCGACTTAATTAGCTGCCAGTAGCTAATTCCCTTATCGTCGCAGCCCTTCACGCTCACGGTAGTCATAGCTAGGGGAGTGGTTGGGATATTGGTGTTTTTGACCGAAATTACATCTTTACCCTCAAGCTTGCCGTTAACATTCACGGCGGGCCCAGGAGACTCAACAACGTAGTCAGTGGTCGGCAAAAAGCCAAGCAACCCAACTAAAATCAGCACGCTCAGCACCGAGCAAAGCGCAATCAGGCGACGCTTGCGCTCGCGGCGCAGCTGGTTGTCAATACCTGTCTGTACCTCTTTTTCAAGCTCTACCTGCACCTTGGGATCTACGGCAGTTTGCGAGCTAGAAGTGGGCGGGGTGGGGAAGGTTGGGTTGGAATCGTGACTCACTTACTTAGTGTCTCATTGCAACTATGTGCTTGTGAGTTATCGCCACCACATGAACAGATTCGCTTACAGCCACAATTATCAACAAAGTTGAGTCCGACTAACGCAACTTTGTTTTTGGGGCGCTATTGTAGAGCATGTAACGAACTACGTACGAAAGGCCCACCATGGACGACAAAGAGTTTGAACAGCTCGTGGCCATGTTTACCCCCATGCTGGGGGAGGCGGGCGCGCGTGAACTAGCCCAGTCGATGAAAGACAGTGGCGTCACCGGCATCGACTTCTCCCAGCTTGGCCAGCAGTTCTCGCCCGAACAGATGGCTGCAGCCCAAGCCCAAATGGCTGGTTTTATGCAGATGATGTTCTCGGGCACCTCCGACGGCGAGGTTAACTGGGAATCTGGCAAGAATGTAGCCAAGCGCCAGCTGGAAAGTGAAGCAGTTATTACCGCCGCCCAGGCTGAACAGGTGCGCCAAGCCTTAACTGTGGCTGATCTATGGCTAGACAGTGTCACCGATTTCGCTCCCGCCGCAGGTAAACGCGAAGCTTGGAGCCGCGACAAGTGGATTGAGGCCACCTGGCCGGGCTGGCAGCGCGTATGCGAGCCGGTAGCCAAGGCCATCACCAATGCGCTAAGCGCCGCCATGCGCGCCCAGATCGCTGACCTGCCTGAAGAAATGTCGGGCATGAGCGAGCAGATTGATGCCATTAGCTCCCTGGTAGGCAACATGTCTAAAGCTGCCTGCGCCATGCAGGTTGGTTACGCCGTGGGCCAGGTAGCTAAGGGTGCTATCTCCGCTGCCGACATGGGCTTGCCGCTGCTAGCTAGTGCCGACGCCGCCATCTTGCCTGCCGGCGTGGCTGAGTTCGCCAAGGATTTGGATGTGCCTGAAGATGAGGTGCGCATGTACTTGGCGGTGCGTGAAGCCGCCACTGAGCGCCTCTATGCGCGCGTGCCCTGGTTGCGTGGAGCCGTGCTGGGCGCGGTAGAAACCTATAGCCGCGAAATTTCCGTTGACACGGCAGGTATTGAAGAGGCTGTTAGCGGCATTGACCCCACCGACCCCCAGGCTGTGCAGGGCGCACTAAACGCCTCAGACATGTTCACCACCGCCTCCCCAGCGCAGGTGGCGGCCCTAGAAAAGCTGCAAACTTTGCTGGCAGTCATTGAGGGGTGGGTAGAGACCGTCACCTTCCAGGCTTGTGTAGCCCAGCTGCCGCATGCGGTGGCCCTGCAGGAAATGATGCGCCGTCGTCGCATTAGTGGCGGCTCCCAGAAAGTACTGCACGAGCTGATGGGGCTGGAAATCAGCCCGCGCCGCGCCCGCGAAGCCTCCCAGCTGTGGCAGCGTATTGGCGCCGAGGTGGGGGTAAGCGAGCGTGACGCGCTGTGGGCCCACCCGGACCTGACCCCGCGCGCTGACGAGCTAGACAAACCCGAGCAGTTCCTGGCTATGCGCGCAGCTCAGGCCCAGATGGAAGCGGATATCGACGCCGATCTGGCCAGTTTGCTTGACGGCACCTTGGGTTATCAGGGCGACGCCGCCAACTCCGATAAGGACGACGAGTCCGGCTCCCAGGGCGGCTCTAACAACTGAGCCTGGCAGCCCGCGCGCCCGGCCAGCGGGGCCGGCCAGTCCAGCGGGCGGCAAAACTAAACCAAAGTAGCTTTCAGGGCGGCAACCAGTCCCGGTACTAGGTCGCTGCCCTGAACTACCTGGGCGGCCTCATCGTGCGAACGCATACGCAAAGCACACCAAGACTCGCCCCCGCGCAGCACGCCCACCACCATGCGCACATCCTCACGCTCAGGGTGGTTGGCTAGGAAAGCCAGGCGTTCGTCGTCGTCGCTAATAGCGCCAGCAGCCTGCTCAGCCTGCGGGGGCAAAACCGAGCGCTCAACACTTAGCGCCGCCCCATCCACCTCAGCCGGCCAAGCCAACTGACCCAGCAGATCCTCCAAATCAACGGCCTCAGGCAAGCCATCTTGCTCAATGCTCATCAATAACTGGGGATCTTGCTGGGCATCTTGCACCACCTGGGCGGGCAGCAGCTGAGCTAGGGAAGGGTCATTAGCCAATGAGTCGGCGGTACGTACCAGCGCAAACACGCTGGTAGGCCCATCCCAGCCGCGCGTGCTGACATGCTCTTCGAGCTCCACAACTGCGCGGGCAAGGGCAAAATGAGCCGCTGAAGGACTTTCGTTGCTAGTCATAGGTAAATTCTTACATTCTTTAAGCCCCACGCACGCCTAAAGCGAGGCTACTAACAACTTAAGCGGCACATATGTAACCATTAGTCTTAGTGAACCCAAACACGAAGGAGACACAAGGTGAGTGAATCTGGCCGGGAGGGTCAAAGCCGGCCCAAAAAGGGCAAGCCATCCTCAACCCCTACACGCAAACGCACGGGTGCTTTGCCTATAACTATCTCGATCCTGTTTATCGCAGCCATTGCGGTTACCGGGTTTTCCCAAGTGTGGACCGACATTTTGTGGTTCAACCAGCTTGGCTTTGCGCGTGTGCTGTGGACCCAGTGGATTGCCTCAGCGCTAATGGCCCTGACCACGGGGCTACTAACAGCCCTGGCAGTGTGGCTGTCTATGCGTTTTGCCTATCGCGCCCGGCCCCTGCACGTGCCCAACCCCGACGACCGTGGCATGGAGGTCTACCAGAAGGCCATTGAACCCATGCGCCGCGCCCTAACCTGGCTGGTCCCCCTGGGTGTGGGCCTGTTTGTGGGTTTCACCCAAGCCATGCCGCATTGGCGTGAAATCCTGCTGGCTTTTAACTCCTCAGCTTTCGGGGTTAAAGACCCGCAGTGGGGCCTGGATGTATCCTTCTATATCTTTATTTTGCCGCTGCTGCGTACGCTGATTAGATTACTGGTTTCAATTACGGTTACTGCCGCTATTTTCAGCCTGGGCACACACTACCTTTACGGCGGAATTACTTTAGCCCCACGTTTTAAGATCACCCGTGCAGCACGCGTGCAGCTAACTATTTTTGCGGCTATTTACTGCCTAACCCAGGCCGTTAATTTCTGGCTGCAACGCTACAGTTTACTTTTTGATGCAAGTGGCCGTTTCGACGGTGCCACCTATACTGATGTGCACGCCAATATTCCAGCTAAAACCATTTTGGCAGCTATTAGCGTGGTAATTGCAGTGCTGTTTATTGCCTCAATTTGGATGAAATCCTGGAAACTGCCGATCACTGGTGTGGTGGTTATGGTGGTTTCTTCGCTGGTGATCGGCTCGGTGTATCCGGCGGTAGTGCAAAAGTTTGTGGTTGACCCTAACGCTCAGCGTAGCGAGGCGCCATATATTCAACGCAATATTGACGCCACCTTGGCTGCGTATGGCCTAGATAAGACCGAAATTACTGCCTATAACGCCAAGACTGACGCCAGCGCCGGTCAGCTTAAGGCCGACGCCGAATCTACCGCTTCGATCCGTTTGCTTGATCCCAGCCTGGTTACCCCCACTTTCCGCCAGTTGCAGCAAAACCGCCAGTACTACAACTTCTCTTCGCAGCTAAACGTTGACCGTTACCAGGTCTCGGGCACTAGCCGCGACACGGTTATTGCGGTGCGTGAATTGAACCTGGCCGGTCTTAGCGGGGACCAGCACACCTGGGTTAATGACCACACCGTCTACACCCACGGCTACGGCGTCGTCACTGCCTACGGCAATACCGTAGCCAGCGGCGGGTACCCCTCCTTCTGGGAGGGAGGCATTCCCTCCAGCGGTGACCTGGGGGTTTACGAGCCGCGTATTTACTTTGGACAGCAGTCTCCCGACTACTCCATTGTGGGCGGCACCGGCAATGCCAAGCGTGAACTGGACTATCCTGACGACTCCACTAAAGCCGGCCAGGTAAACACCACCTTCACCGGTAATGGTGGCCCAAATGTGGGTAACCCCTTCAACAAGTTCATGTACGCCGTCAAATTCCGGGAAATGAACATCTTGTTCTCTAAGGAAGTTGGTGCCAAGTCCCAGATTCTTTACGTGCGTGACCCGGCCACGCGCGTGCAGAAGGTGGCCCCCTGGCTCACCCTGGACGCTCACCCCTACCCGGCGGTAGTTGACACCGACGGCGACCCCAAGACTCCCAAGCGCGTAGTGTGGATTTTGGATGGTTACACCACCTCCAACAACTACCCCTACGCCGCCCACGAGTCCCTCAAGGACGCCACCGCTGACGCCCGCTCTGGCTCCTCCTCGCTGGTGGGTGCCGACACCGACAAGGCCAACTATGTGCGTAACTCGGTTAAGGCCGTGGTAGACGCCTACGACGGCTCAGTGACCCTGTACGAATGGGATCAAAAAGACCCCATTGTTAAGGCTTGGAGCAAAGTGTTCCCGGGTTCGGTTACGTCCATGAGCAAGATGAGCGCGGACCTGATGGCCCACATGCGTTACCCCGAAGACCTGTTCAAGCTGCAGCGCACGGTTATGGCCCGCTACCACGTGCGTAGCGCCGATGAGTTCTACTCCGGTGGTGACTTCTGGAAGGTTCCTGATGACCCCACTCGCCGCGACGCCGGGGCGCAGGCACCCTACTACCTGACCTTGAAGATGCCCGGACAGGAAAAGGCTTCCTTCTCCCTCTCCAGCGTCTACATCATTGGTGGTACCACTGACCGTAACGTGCTGACCGGATTTATTGCGGTGGATTCAGAAACCTCCAGCGGTAAAGCCGGGGTGCGTAACCCCAACTACGGCAAGATCAGGTTGTTGGAACTGCCGCGTTCATCGAATGTGTCGGGCCCTGGCCAGGTGCAAAACAAGTTCTCCTCTGACGCTAACGTGTCGCAAACCTTGAACTTGCTGGCCCAGCAGTCCTCGCAGGTGTTGCGCGGTAACTTGCTGACGCTGCCGGTGGGTGGCGGCCTGCTGTACGTGCAGCCGGTTTATGTGCAGTCTTCCTCGGGTACGCAATATCCGCTGCTGCGTAAAGTGCTGGTGCTCTTTGGTGAAAAGGTTGGCTTCGCTGACACCCTTAACGGCGCCCTGGACCAGGTGTTCGGGGGAGACTCCGGCGCTAAGACCGGTGAACAGATCGTAAACGGTGATAACGGCGCCGCCAATAACACCAATAAGCAGCCCGCTGCCTCGTCTGGGGCCTCTGCGGCTCCGAGCGCCTCTGCCAGCCCGACGGCGTCTAGCCCGACGGCGTCGACGGCCACCAGCGCCCCGGCTACCGGCACCAACCCAGCTGGCGGCAATAACCCGGCGCTGAGCCAGGCCCTGTCGGACGCTAAGAAGGCCATGCAGGACTCCAACGACGCCATGAAGCGTGGCGACTGGAGCGCTTACGGCGATGCCCAAAAGCGACTGCAAGACGCCATCGAGCGCGCTACTAAGGCCCAAGGCAACTAGCCACATGGCGGGGCTGGCCTTAATCCAGCCCCGCCGCCTTAAGCCCGGAGGTTGCGCAGCTTAAGCCGGCGGCCGCGCAACGGCCCGGTAAAACGGGCCAGGCGCCGTCGGCCCTAAAAACGGCAGGACGCGCAGCTTAAGCCGGCGCCCGCGCAGCCTAAGCTAAGCGCCCACCTAAGCCGGCGGTGCGCCGAATGTGCCCTAGCAACTAGCCAGCCCTACCGGGCCAGGCCAGCTAGCTAGGGCACAGTTGTATCAAAAACTAACCCCCATGCCGGCGCCTGCGTACACTTACATACGTGAGTAAAGAGAGCCTGATGCACGATCCGCTGGTTTGGATCGACTGTGAAATGACTGGGCTGAGCCTAGTTGACGACGCCCTAATTGAGGTGGCCGTAATCGTCACCGACTACCAACTACAGCCCCTAGACAAGGGCATTGACCTGCTGATTAAGCCCAGCTCGCAAGCTCTAGAGCAGATGAATGATTTTGTGCGCAATATGCACACCCGCTCGGGTCTGCTGGAGCAGCTAGCCGGGCCTGATGCTATGGATATGCAGGCAGCCACCGCTGAGGTTTTGGCCTACATTAAGCGTCTAGTGCCCCAAGAGCGCGGCGCCCTGCTAGCCGGAAACAGCGTTGGCAACGACAAAAACTTCCTGGCTCGTGACATGCCTGAGGTTATTGAGCACCTGCACTACCGCATCATTGACGTATCCACCATCAAGGAGCTAGCCAAGCACTGGTACCCCCAGGCCTACAGCCACGCCCCGGAAAAGACCGGCAACCACCGCGCCCTGGGTGACATTGCTGATTCCATCGATGAGCTGCGCTACTACCGTCAGGCCCTATTTGAGGGTGAAGGGGAGCGCTTTGAGGGTGAGGGGGAGCGTAACTATGGCGCCATTGCGGCCCAAATCAGTGCTGACTCCACCCTGGCGCGCATCGCCGAACGCTTCTGAACCAAAGCGTGACCTAATGCACAGCCATGTAAGTGGCGTGCAGGTGGGTAAAGCAGCTAAAGTTCATTGCTGTTGCAGGTAATGCACATGGTGGCTGTAGCTCAGTTGGCAGAGCGCTTGGTTGTGGTCCAGGAGGTCGCGGGTTCGAGCCCCGTCAGCCACCCGCTTAAGACCCCGGTTAATTCCGGGGTTTTATTTTATCTGTAGGGGTGAATTGCGCATGTCTTTTAACTGGTTAGTGATTGGCTGCAGTAATTATTTACCGGTTTGTGCTCGCGTTTACCTTGCGCAGCTTTTGCTTTAAACTTAAAGCAAAGCCTCCGTAGCTCAATGGATAGAGCATCGGCCTTCTAATCCGCAGGTTGCCGGTTCGAGTCCGGCCGGGGGCACCATTTTTTATCTTTTGAATATCCGTAATTTCTGCGTATGTGCGTGCAAACATAAAGTAAAGTTGTGGTTATGGTTACGTCTAGCTCCAGCGACGCTACTGTAGTGTCCTCCCTCAGCCGCGGTCAGCTTATAGATGTACTGCAAGATGTACTTAAAAATTTAGATCAGCTTTCCTTCCCGTTTGTCTCCGCACTGGCGCCCTCTGCGGTAGCGCTGCGTGACAGCTTGAAGGTGCAGGTGGGTGACAATTTGCTGCCTCAGCTTGAGGATGGCGACACACCCGCCATTGTGGTGGTGGGTGGCTCCACCGGCGCCGGTAAATCCACGCTGGTCAACTCAATTTTGGGTGCGGAAGTATCGGCTGCGGGTATTTTGCGCCCCACCACCAAAACTCCGGTGCTGGTGTGCAACCCTGAGGATCAAGAGGTGCTGCTTAAACACCCCCTGTCGCAGATTTCACGCATGGTTACTTCCGACGTCGTCCCGGCCGGCTTGGCCCTGGTGGACGCCAGTGACCTGGACTCGGTACATGAATCCAACCGAGCCCTGGCCGCGCGCTTACTGGAGGCGGCAGACCTGTGGCTGTTTGTAACTACGGCGGCGCGCTACGGCGACGCCACCCCCTGGTACACCCTGGAGCTGGCCAACACCCGCAACACCAAGATTGCGGTGGTGCTTAACCGCATCAGCGGCCCGGTGCTTAACGAGATTCGCACAGACCTGATGGAGCGCCTGGCCCAGATGGGGCTAGACCAGGCCCCCTTCTTCGTGGTTGGCGACGTCGGCCCCCACGAGGGTCTACTGCCTGTGGAGCAGGTGGCTGAGCTGCGTAATTGGTTGCAGCTGCTGGCTGGCAAGCACCGCGCCGAGGGGCTGCTGCGCCGCACCGGGCGGGCCGTATGGGCCTCGCTACGTGAGCAGCTAAGCCGCCTGGCCGACGCCGTCGACGAGCAATCCCAAGCCGCCCACAACCTGGACACTAACTGCGCCCAGCTGCTGGGCTCGGTAATCCACGAATTTAACGATGATGTCGAGCGCGGCACCGCCGCCCAGGGGGCTGTATCCACCTCCTGGCTGGCCCTAGCTAGCTCCGGCGCGCCGCTAAGTACCCTAGCCCAGGGTCAAACCCTCAAAAACGGTTTCTTTGGGCTCAAACGCAAGCGCCGCCAGCAGGCCCTAGACACGCTCTCGCAAGAGTGCCGCCTGGCCCTAAACGACCGCCTAGAAGCCACCATTCTTGAGGGCATTGCCAAGGTTAAATTCGCTTGGGGGCAGGCCACGCTGGAAGGTGCCGGGGTAGACCCGCACACCAGCTCCGCCACAGAGGTTATTTCCAAGTGGTACGAAGGCATCGCTGAGCCCACCCAGGTGCCGCGTGGGCTAACCGCGCCTGCCCTGAAAGACTTCCTGGTGGTGGCCGTTACCGGCGTGGTACGAGCCCGGGAAGCTGCCACGCGACTTGAGGTACAAGACGCATTAGAATTGGCTAGCGCACAGCTGCGGACTCAGGTAGAACAGACACTGACCGCGCTTTCGCCTGATGGAAGCGCTGTAGCTGTGGCTCCTACCGCACAGTTGGCGGCGTCTTTACGCCTGCGTGCCAGTGAGCTGAAACCCTTCGGATTGTTTGGAGCGAATTGATGATCGACGCTGCCAGCCTTGATAGGCGGCTTGAGGAAATGCGCTGCGCCCTAGACGCGGCCCCCAATGAGGTAAGCGCCTCCTTGGTGATTCCTGCCCGTCAAGGAATGGATAATGTGGCTAAACGTCTAGCTTTAGGCGTAGACCACACTGTGGCAGCGTTTTTCGGGGGCACCGGTTCAGGTAAATCCTCCCTGTTCAACGCCCTAACCAAGCTTGATTTTGCCGATGTGGGTGCCCGCCGCCCCACCACCTCACGTGCCGCCGCCTGCACTTGGGGCGACGACGCCACCGCTCTGCTGGACTTTTTAGGGGTAGACCCGCACCGCCGTATTAGGCGCGAGTCCATTCTCGACGGCGACGACGAAAACTACCTTGATGGCCTGGTGCTGCTGGATGTGCCCGACTATGACTCGGTAACCACCGCCCACGCCCTACAGGTAGACCGCCTAGTGCCCCTAGCTGACCTGCTGGTTTGGGTTGTGGACCCGCAAAAATATGCCGACGCCGCCCTGCACGAGGGCTACCTGCGCGGCCTGGGCGCCCGCCAGGAAGACATGGTGGTGCTGATCAACCAGATCGACACTCTGCCTGCGGGCGGCACCCAAACCCTGATTGACGATGTGCGCGCGCTGCTGCTGGCAGATGGCTTGGATAAGGTGCGCGTGATTGCCGTATCCGCTAAGCGCGGCGACAACCTAGACCAGGTGCGTGAGCTATTCCGCCAGGTTTCTGGGCGTGAATCTAACGCTGCCCGCACTGCATCAGCTGAGTTGGACTCTATTGCCACGCGATTGTCGGTGAGTGTGGCTGAGCGTGACGCCACTTTGGATGAGTCGGCCACCGCCGACTTCCAGGAGCAAATGTCGCGTAGCGCTGGCGTGGGCGTAGTGGCTGACTCTATTGCTTCTGGCCTGCGTAAAATCTTCCCGCCTTCTTTGGCGCGCCCCGAAGCCCCCTCACGAGTGAGCGTGGCTGCCCAGGCCTCCACCTGGCTGCACCGCAACACCGACTACCTACCCCAGGCTTGGGTTAACTCGGTGCAAGACGCAGTCTCTGACCCTGAAGGCCTGGTCACCGGGGTGACTGACCTGGTGGCGCTAGTGCCCCTGCCGCGCCCCCGCAAAGTGCTGCTAGAGCTGGGCTGGTGGCTAGGTTGGATCGCGGTACTGGCCGGATTTGGCTGGATGTTCTTTAAGAATGGGGGAGTGCCCAGCTACGCGCTGGTGGCCGTGGGCTTGCTCTCGGCTGTGGCCAGCTACTGGCTGCGTCTGCGCCGCGCCAACCGGGAAGCTACTGCTTATCGCGAAGCCGCCAGAGGGCGCGTTGACCAGCTGGTTAACCGCGACATGGTTAAACCCATGCAGGCAGTATTTGCCCGCCACAACCGCCTGCGCGCGGCTTTGGCAGTGGAGAAGGCCCAAGCGTAGCGGGGGTAAACCTGAGCTAGTTTTAGCCCTGCGCCAGTTTTAGCCCTGCGCCAGTTTTAACTTCGGCGGCGGCCAGCATTGTGCTTGGCCGCCGCCGCTTTTGTTGCGCTAGTTATGGGGGCGCGGCGCCACAATCATCACTACCACCCAGCCCCAGTAGCCCGCGCTGCGCGCGGCATGGGCAGGCTGGCGTTTTGGCGGCGCCGCGCGGGGGCAGGCGAGGCTGCTTTTGTGCACAGGTGGGGAACTTTTTGGCCCCAGGCGGCTTATACACACCGGCCAAGCGGGGTGCTTGCTTTTTGGCCGATCCTGGTTGCGTCACTAAACGATGCGCGCAAAGGAGAGGTAAATGAACCGCGCCATTGAAATCACCGTCCAGGGCACCGTGGCTACCGCCCCAGTGCTAACCAGGCAGGAAGGCAAAAAGCCCTACTGCCGGTTCCGTGTAGCCGCCTCATATGGGCAAATGGTGTCTGGTAGCTGGGTCAACTACGACACCCTATGGTTTACCGCCAGGGCTTGGGGAGACCTAGCTGAGCACTTAGCCCAGTCATTTAAGCGAGGCGATCCGGTGATCTTGTGCGGCAGGCTGGGGGAGGACCACTGGATGCGCTCTGGTCAGCGAGTTAGCTCAATGGTTTTACACCTGCACTGCGCCGGCCATGATCTAACTCGCGGCGAAGCCCACTACACCAAGGTGGTAATCATCCATGACAAGGCTGATGCGCCAGGTGAGGCGCAGCGAGCCGTGCAGCACGCTGGGGGAGCCCAGGCCATGAACGGCCCGCAGGCTATGAGTGGTCCTGAGACCATGAGCGCGCCAGAGCCTGCTAGCGCGCCGGAAGCTATGAGCGCCCCTGAGAGCATGAGCGGGCCTGACGGGCCTGAAACCGCCTGCGCCCCAGAAATCACGGGTGTACCGGGTACCAATAGCTCCCCGGATATGGGCGCGGCCTTGGCTGCTGCTATTGCCTCCCAAAACGGTGGCCCTGAGCTAGTGACCCCCAGCCTGGAGGCACAAGATCAGTGGAACACCGACTACACCCTGGCCTAAAGGCCTGACCCAAAACTGGCCAAGTTCTGCGCTAAAGGTTAGAAACACAGCTTTGACCAGTCCAAATGTGGCTTGGTCAGAATATGGCTAGGCCAGATCTAGGCCAAGATCAGCCGGGTGGGAGACCTTAAAAACCTCAAGCAGAGAGCGGGTGATTATTTCCGCCAGCTTAGCTGCATCAGTGGTTTTAAAAGTCAGAGCATTAGGCTGGGCAGCCCAGCCCAGCAAAGCCAGCTGCATAACGTGGGCTGGGCCCAGTAGTAGCTGCTCTAGGCCATCTACGCGCGGGGCCAAAGCCGTATAGCTAAGTGCGCCCTGATCCTGGTCAACCAAAACCGCAATCCCTGGCTTATCGCTAGAAATCTTAGCTTTACGCCGCAGCAGCTTATTAGCTAGGCCAGGCGCGGTTAGCTGCGTGTCTGGCTCAAGCAAGGGCTGGCCTACGTAAAACACTAGGCGAGTGCCGGCGTCGACGTCGTTATTTAAAAAACTAACCAAAGAGGGGGTAAACCGGGCCCAAGAACCCAAATCGATAGAGTCAACTGCCTTTTCGCTCATGAGCTAATCCTAATTTAGTTCTGAGTGTGACTAGTCTGGGGTGTGTCACTAATAGGTAACGCGCCCTTATGCGCGTACGGTGAGGGAGTCTGCATACTTAGGAGGGCTCCCCTATGATCCGTTTCGACCAAGTCTCCAAGGTCTACAAACGTGGCGCCAGGCCGGCGCTAAACGAGGTTGATATTGAGATCGAACGGGGGGAATTTGTATTCCTAGTGGGCGCCTCGGGTTCAGGTAAATCCACTTTCCTGCGCCTGGTGCTGCGCGAAGAGCGCCCCACCTCCGGCTCAATCCACGTACTTGGCCGCGACCTATCCCAGGTTTCCACCTGGAAGGTACCCCAGCTGCGCCGCGAAATCGGCACCGTGTTCCAGGACTTCCGACTCCTAGAAAACAAGAACGTGCTCGAAAACGTGGCTATCGCCCCGCAGGTGATCGGCAAACCGCGCTACTACATTCGCTCAGCCGTACCCGAAGCCCTAGAACTAGTGGGCCTAAAAGGTAAAGAAAAGCGTCTACCGCACGAGCTTTCCGGTGGTGAACAGCAGCGTGTGGCAATCGCCCGCGCCATGGTTAACCGCCCCAAGCTACTGCTGGCAGATGAGCCCACCGGTAACCTTGACCCCTCCACCTCGGTAGGAATCATGCGTCTACTAGACCGGATTAACCGCCAAGGAACCACCGTGGTTATGGCCACCCACGACGACGAAATCGTAGACCAGATGCGCAAGCGCGTAATCGAACTTGAAGAGGGACACGTGGTGCGTGACCAGGCACGCGGCGTCTACGGCTCCAACCGCTGAGGTAGTTTTAATGCGTATCAGGTTTATTTTCTCCCAGGTTTTCCAGGGTCTAAGCCGCAACATGGCTATGACCGTGTCTGTCATCTTGGTTTCTTTCGTGTCGTTGCTGTTTGTGGGCTCATCCTCACTGCTACAGATGCAGATCAGCGCCATGAAAGGGGCCTGGTATGACAAGGTTGAGGTGTCCATCTTTATGTGCCCCTCATCCTCCTCGCAGGCACGCTGCCCCAACGGTGAAGCCACCCAGGCACAGATCGCCTCAGTAGATTCCTTCCTACGTTCAGACTCACTCAAGCCCTACGTAAAGAGTTTCCAGATGGAAACCAAAGCGCAGGCCTTCAAAAACTTCAAAGCCGCCTACGGCAACTCGCCCATTGGCCGCAACGCCACCGAAGACATGATGCCGGTTTCCTTCCGCGTCAAACTGGTGGACGCCAAGCAGTACCAGGTGGTGGCTGAGCAGTTCCAAGGCCGGGCTGGGGTTGAACGAGTGGTAGACCAGCGGGCCACCCTTGAACCACTGTTTAAGGTGATGGATAGGGCTTCATGGTTTGCTGCAGGTCTAGCCATTGTGATGGCGGTGGCAGCGTTCTTGCTGATTATCACCACCATTAAACTTTCGGCCATGTCGCGCAGCAAAGAAACTTCCATCATGCGCCTGGTGGGTGCCTCCAACACCTTCATCCAGCTGCCATTCATGCTTGAAGGTATGCTCGCGGCCCTGACCGGGGCCATCTTGGCGGTAGGCGTGCTACTGCTGGGTGTGCACTACCTGATTAACGACTGGCTGGCTAAGTCCCTGTCTATCACCATGGCCTTCATTGGCACCCGCGAGGTGCTTACTGTAGCGCCGTTCTTGATGCTTGGGGCGATTGTGCTAGCTGGAATTTCTTCCATGGTTTCACTCTCGCGTTACACCAAGGTCTAAATCATGAAAAAGCTTTCGCTTTCTAAAGCAGGCTCGCTGGTGATGGCTGCCGCCGCCACCTTGAGCCTGAGCCTGGGGCTAGCGGGTCACGGCCTGCCTGTGGCTCACGCCGACGAGCGTGACGACGCCCAGTCCCAGCTAAACAGCGCCAACCAGAAAGAAGCGCAGCTGCGCTCCTCGCTGGAAGGTGTAGACGCCAAGCTGGGCCAGGCCTACCTGGATGCTCAAAACGCCAACACTCAGCTGGCTGCGGCTAAAACTGAGCTGGCTAAAGCTCAACAGATCCAAGCCCAAGCCCTGCAAACCCAGCAGCAGGTAAACACCCAGCTGGCTAGCGCCCAAGCGCAGCAGGAGCAGCTAAACAAGCAAGCCACTAACTCCTCCAAGGAAGCCAGCGCCTCCAAGGCGGCAGTGGCCTCACTGGTGGTCTCCACCTATCAGGGCGACAACTCGCTAACCACGCTTTCTTACGTGTTGCAGTCTGACTCGGTTTCGCAGATGACTGAGCGCTCTAACGTCACCCAGGTGGCCTCCAGCGTGCAGGAGTCGATTTTGGCTGATGCTGAGGCCCAGCGGGCTAAGGACGCCAACCGCAAGGCCCGCCAGGATGCCGTCGCCAAACGCATCAGCAACCTGAAGGTGCAGGCAGACAAGGCCGCCCAGGAAGCCACCGACGCCGCCAACCGGGCTGCCACCAAGCGCAATGAGGTTTCCGCTAGGGCCTCAGCCGCCTCAGCCGCCGCCTCCAACCTGGAAACCCAGAAAGCCGGCTTGCAGGCCCAGCTAGACCAGGTTTCCAAGGACCAGGCCGCCGCCCAAGCCAAGATCGCTAAGATCGACGCCGCCAACGCCCAGGCTGTAGCTAGCGGCAGCATGACTAACGCTTCCTCCAGCTCGGCCAGGTCTGACTCGCTGGGCAGCGGCTATATTGGCCACCCCATCACCGCGCCCTGGGTGGTTACTAGTCCCTTTGGTTACCGCGTCCACCCGGTTACCGGCACCGCCCAAGGCCACGCCGGTACAGACTTTGCTGCTGACTGTAACCAGCCCCAATACGCGCCGGCGGCTGGGGTAGCCACCTACTGGTATTCGGTTTCCTGCGGTATCGGCTTGGATATCAACCTCGGTTACATTGACGGTCACTCCTACAACATCACCCTGTGCCACATGTCTGGGCGCGCTGTGGGTGATGGGGCTAGTGTCAGCCGTGGTCAGGTGGTTGGTTACACCGGCGCCACCGGTTACGCCACCGGCTGCCACGTGCACTTTGAGGTCACTCGCGACGGTGTCAACATTGACCCCATGAGCCTGCCCGGTTTCTAAACCGCCGGTTTCTAAACCGCAGCTCGCGCTGGCGGGCTTTGGCGGGACGCTGAATTAATTCGCACAACAGCCGGATGTATCGGGTAAACTGATGCGTCCGGCTGTTTTATACACAATGATTGGAGGCGCTTATGGCTAAGCAGGATAAAGCACCGAAGCTGACGGCCGCCCAGAAGGCTAAGGCTGCCTCGGATGCCCACAAGACCATTGCCCGCAACAAGAAGGCCCTACACGACTACGCCGTCGAGGAAAAACTCGAAGCTGGCCTGGCCCTAACCGGCACGGAAGTTAAGGCGCTGCGGATGGGGCGCGCGTCGCTGGTTGATGCCTGGGTTGAGCTTGACCGCCACGGCCAAGCTTGGCTGCAGGGCGCGCACATTCCTGAATACTCGCAGGGCTCGTGGAACAACCACTCTCCACGCCGCAAGCGGCGTTTGCTGATGCACCGTCGCGAAATTGACCGTTGGGCGTTTAAAACCCAGGCCAAGGGCTATACCGTGGTGCCACTGGAGCTGTATTTCATCAACGGGCGAGCCAAGGTTGAGGTAGCTTTAGCGCGCGGTAAGCAGGAATGGGATAAGCGTCAGGCTTTGCGTGAGGCCCAGGACAAGCGTGAGGCTGCCCGGGCGGTGGCCGCAGCTCGACGTCGCCAGGGCTGAGGGCTGCTGGGACTGGCGCTTTTCGAGAGGCTGTGCTAAAATGTAATTCCTGCCGTAGGCAGATAACTACATAGGGGATGATCGGTTTCGACGACGGTAGTGGATTCAGTAGAAGCGGGTCGAGGATGAGCAGTCATCTCGTTAACGCTCTGTTTCAAACCAATAGGTGCCAATAACAACCGCACCGACTTCGCCCTGGCCGCCTGAGCCAGTCGCCAAGTCCGTCAGCCCGGGTTTGCTTTCGCCCCGGTCACTGGCGTCATTTAGAGAGCCACTGCTTTAATTCCTTGTCGATGGGAATTAAGGGACTTTTAGTCGACTGAGCCTGTTCCAAGCGTCCTAGTTTGCGTGAGACGCTGAGGCCGAGAAACTCTTTAGCAAACTGCACCCGGAGAAGTCCTGTTGCATTGCTGTCGGACCGGGGTTCGATTCCCCGCATCTCCACTCTAGGGGGAAGTGTTGAACTCTCGCTTTCGAGCGTAGGTTCGCACTTCCCCCGCTCTGTGTCCGCTGATCTGGCGG
>ERZ773066.213-NODE-213-length-33778-cov-4.021439_pt1 | contig 33778 bp, 28 predicted proteins | sample MGYA00580573_ERZ773066 | MGnify/ENA primary metagenome ERZ773066 (study PRJEB29015, sample SAMEA2738128) | human oral metagenome | biome: human oral; feature: human-associated habitat; material: saliva | place: China | collected 2203 ... | reverse complement strand
TCCGGTTTGCTGCCTCAATCGGACAAAAAATCTGTGCCAATCTGGCAGACCTTATTTTATCAGTGATTCCTTATGCTTCCGCTCTTTTTTTGCGCCGCGGGCGGATGGTGATGAGGAAGGCGGTGGTGTAGGCGGTGATGGGGATGGCGCAGAGGAGGCCGATGCTGCCGACGAGGGAGCGGACGATCTCGGTGGCGATCATGTTGAGGTTGAGGACGTGGCGGAGCGGGAGATCGGGCTGCGCAGAGATGAGGAGGATGAGCGGGAGCGCACCGCCAATGTAGGCGAGGACGAGGGTGTTCGCCATGGTGCCCATGACGTCGCGGCCGACACTCATGCCCGAGGAGACGAGAACGTCGAATTTCGTCTTGGGGGCGAGCTGTTTCATCTCGTACTGGGCGGAGGCGATGGAGACGGCAACGTCCATGACGGCACCGAGCGCACCGAGGACAATGCCCGCAAAGAGCAGCTCGCGGAAGTCCACCGCCTGCAGGTAGAGTGCCTTGAGCATGCCCGCCTGTTCCTCGGCGATGCCCGTGAGGTAGGTGCCGTGGATGGCGATGACGGCGAGGATGCCCGCGATGAGGATGCCGCCGATGGTGCCGATGATGGCACCCGCCGCCTTAACGTTTCGCCCGCTGACGATGAGCTGGGTGGCGAGGGTGATGATGCTGCCGATGAGGAGCGTCCAGAGGATGATGTGCGAGGGTGCATAGAGGATGAAGGAGATGAGCCCCTTCGCGATGAGAAGGACGGCGAAGAGGAGAACGAGGAGTGCCTTCGCGCCTGTCACACCGCCGAAGCAGATGAGGAGGACGGCAAAAAGAGTGAGGAGAAGGAGCATGGCGGGGAGCCGGTCATAGTCGACGATGGCATAGCTCTCACCTGCTGGCCGGACGAGGATGTGTTCCCCCTCCTCCGGGTGGATGTCAAAGGCAGGATTGTTGAAGGTGTGATGGAGGATCGTCTCCTCCGTTCCCGCCGAAGGACCTGAGTCGAGGCGGATGCGCACCTCATAGGCGGCACTGTCGGGGGCAAAGGAGGTCGTGCCGCCCGTCGCGTTCTCCACGCGGAGGATTTCTGCCTTGTAGGTTGGCGGATCGCCGTCCTCGCCCGCCGGCAGATGGGTGAGGACAGCATAGAGGAGGACGAGGGAGAGCACTGCGATGAGAAGGCGGGGGATACGGCGGGGATAATGTTTCATGACAAACTCCTTTGAATTGTTACAGTATTTACGCATATTATGGCACGAAGAAAAAATGATTTCAATAGTTATTCCTGATTATGTAAGAACTATTGACAGATACATCATTCTCACATATACTGAGAACAACGAGATAATTCCAGAGAGGATGGCGGCTCTGTCATGCCTCGCGGCGCAGGGATTATCATCGTCTCACGGAGGAATCCGTCAAGGCTGCTAGTGGGCGGTCTTTCTTTATTCGGATTCATTCGTATGGATTCGTGAGATGCTTGCCCTATGGCGGGACAAGGCGCCAAGGAGGATAGAGGAGCTTTCGGCGGGCTGCAGAGGAGTCTCGGCAGACGCGGGAAAGCGATATGGCAAAGGAGGAAATACGATGTTCTCGAAGACGGATTTTTGGATTGGCCTTGCAGTTGGTGCGGTTGCCGGTATCTTTGGCTATCGTTTCATGCAGGAGCGCACGCAGCAGCTGGCAGCGCTCGAGGCCGGCACGGCGGATCTCTCGCTTGCTGAGCTCCAGCGTCAGAAGGAGGAGCTCGAGGATCTGATCGCGGCACAGGCTGCATCGGAGAAGTAAGGAATCGCTGAATTTAAGGAATCGCTGATAAAACAGTCTCTCAGATTGGCGTAGATTTTTTGTCCGAACAAGGTGGAAAACCGGACGCATAGCAAAGGCTATGTGGAGGATTTTCCGCCGAAGTGCGGGCGAAAAAGATGCGTCAAGATGGTAGTGCTGAATTTATCAGTGCTTCCTTAAGACTTCCACGCCACGGGGGCTGCTGCGCATCTCTGCGCGCAGCCCTTTTTCAACAAATATGGATAAAGAGAAGGGGGTTTCAATGAGTATTTTCGATACGATCAAGAATGCGATTCCGCACGCGGCGATGGATCTGTTCATCCGATCGACGGATGTCGCTTCCTATGTGCCGGGACGGGTGCGCCTCTACAGTAAACAGCTCGTGAACAATGCTTCGCTCGAGAAGCAGGTGCATGAGCGGCTGAACGCGCTCGCGGAGATCGAGCGTGTGGATACCAATATTGCGACGGGGTCGATTCTCATCACCTATGAGCCGGAGCGCCTGCGTGCAAACGCGGAGCTGCGCCGCGTGGAGGACTATATGCGCACCCATGCGAGGAGGCGGGCATCATGACGTATCTGTCCGGACTGATGCTCGGCGCATCACTGGCCAATATGGCGCGTCAGATGATCCTCGGTACAGGGGGTCACCCTGCTGATGGCAATATCCTGCATGGACTGGGCGGCGGCCTGTTCACGGCACCGGAGCATTCGCACGGAAAACGTCCGCATGTACTGGCGCACACGGAGGCACCGTCTGCCATGCCGGTTTCCTGTGCAGTACCGACGGCGGTCTTTTCCTGTGTCCATGCCTCGCCGGGACGCCGGCGTTACCGTACGCCGTATCTGACGGAAGCCTTTGCCAAGGTGCTGGCGGATCGTCTCCTGCGCCTGCCGTTCATCCGTGCCGTGCGGACGGATGCTGTGTCGGGCAGCATCCTGCTCATCTATGCGCCCGAGGATGAGGCACATGTCCTCGTTCTGGCGGAGGGGCTGTGCGCGATTTTTGCCGAGGGCAAGGTGCAGCCGCCCGCGACGCTCGCGAAGAGCGTGCGCCGCTCGGTGGAGTCGCTCAGTGCGTGGATTCAGCGGAGCACGGGCGGAGCTCTCGATCTGAGCTCGCTGGTCGCCGGGGTCTTTATCATGCGCGGCGTGCGCCAGCTGGTGATCTCCAACAATACGCCCTCGGGCTCTCAGATGCTCTGGTGGGCACTGTCGCTGATGAGGGGATGGAAGGTATGACACGAGTGATGCACAAGCGGATCCGTCTCTCGGCGGCATTGCCGCGCGAGGATGTACAGCAGCTCGCGGCGCGTCTGCGCCGCTTCCCTGCAGTGGTGGCGGTATCCGCCCATGAGAAATGCGTGGATCTCTGGCATGTGGGGATGCTTCCGACGGCGCGTGTCCTCACGGCGGCAGAGCGTGCCGTGCGCGCGGCGGCAGAGAAGGCGGTGACGCCGACGGAGCGGCTGGCGGAGTTCCGCCGCGATGCGGTGATCTCGCTCGCGAGCTTTGCGGCGATGGAGCTGCTGCGGCGCGGCGCACCCGAGCTCTTTGCCTCGGTGAAGGTACTGCGCTCGCTGCTCGTGCTCGCGATTTCGCGCAACTTCATCAAGACGGGCATTGGCGGTCTGATCGAGGAGCGGCAGCCGAATGCGGATACGCTTACGACGACGGCGGTGATCGCCTCGGTGCTCGCAGGGAAGCCCGAGTCGAGCCTCATGCTCCTCGCGCTCAGCAACGGGGCGGAGATGCTGACGAGCTACGCGGCGGAAAAGGCGCGCTCGCACATCTCAGGACTCCTGTCGCTCGGTCAGCGTGATGTCTGGCTCGTGGAGCAGACGCCGAAGGGCGAGGTGGAGCGCAAGGTGCCCGTGGAGGAGGTGCGTCCCGGCGATACGATCGCCGTGCACGCAGGGGAGAAAATCGTCATCGACGGCCGCGTTCTGCGCGGCAGTGCGGCGGTGACGCAGGCGTCCGTGACGGGCGAGTCCGCCCCCGCGATGAAGAAGGAGGGCACGCCGGTCTACGCGGGCAGCGTGGTCGAGGCGGGCGAGCTTGTGATCGCGGTGGAGAAGGTGGGCAGTGATACGTCGCTCGCACACATCGTCCACCTCGTCGAGGAGGCGCAGACGCGCCGCGCACCCGTGCAGAATTTTGCCGATCAGATGGCGAACTATCTCGTGCCCGTGTCCTTCCTCGGGGCGGCGATTGTCTACGGGGCGACGCGCGACTGGGGACGTGTGCTGAACCTGCTCTTCATCGACTTCTCCTGCGGGCTGAAGCTCTCAACGGCGACGGCGATGTCGGCCGCGATTGCCGCAGCGGCCAAGCGCGGGATTCTCGTGAAGGGCGGCAACTACATCGAGGCGCTTGCGCGCACGGATACAGTCGTGCTCGACAAGACGGGCACGCTGACGGTCGGCATCCCCGAGATCACGTTCATTCGTACGGCGTCGGGCGTGACGGAGAAAGAGATGATCCTGCTCGCGGCATCCGCCGAGGAGCACTCCGTGCATCCGCTCGCCGTGGCGATCCAGAAGTATGTGGAGGAAAAGGCGTGGCAGGCGCCGCAGCACCGCTCCTCCGAGACGATCGTCGCGCGCGGGATGCTCGCCGAGGTGCCGGATTTCGAGGGCTTTACGGGCGGAACGATCCGCGTCGGCAGCCGTCGGTTCCTGCAGGAGAACGGCGTGACGGATCCGGAGGAGCTCGCTGCATCCACCTCCGGCAAGAATGTGCTCTTTGTTGCGCGTGACACGCGCCTCATCGGCGTGATCGGGATCGAGGATCCCATCCGTCCGAAGATGAAGAAGACGCTGAACCAGCTGCGCCGCTGCGGCGTGGACGAGATCGTCATGCTGACGGGCGACGCTAAGGCCGTCGCGGCCGAGGTGGCGCGCGATATGGATGTGGACTCCTATCATGCGGAGATCCTGCCCGAGGACAAGTCGCGCTATGTGAACCAGCTGAAACAGCGCGGGACGGTGATGATGGTCGGCGACGGCATCAACGACGCGCCCGCACTCGCCTTTGCCGATGTTGGCGTATCGCTCGGCGGACGGCAGACGGATATTGCGGCGGAGTCCTCGGCGGTGACGATTCATGGCGAGGATCCGATCCGTCTCGTGGAGGCACTGCGTCTCGGTCGGCGGACGATGCATCTTGTGCATCAGAACTTTAAGGCGACGCTGCTCGTCAACTCGTCGGCGATGCTGCTCGGTGCACTCGGCGCGATCAGTCCGCTCGCAGCCGCTGCGATCCACAACACGGCGACACTCGCCGTGGTGCTGAACAGCTGCCGCATTCTGACGCCTGAGGGCGGCATGTTTGCACGGAAGATGACAAAGTAGAAAGCCGAATCTTTGTTTGTTGATTTTTCTCTCGTCCTGTTGTAGAATACGGTGTATGAATGAGAGGATAGGATCTACGATATGCCGATCCGCTGTTTTGAGAGGAGAGTTTGACCGATGGCAGGAAAAATGAAGAACTGCTCGAGCTGCGGGAAGGTGTTCGTTTCAATCAACAATTCCCGCATCTGCGCGGACTGCCGTGAGAAGGAAGAGAAGTGGGAAAAGGAGATCATCGAGTACGTGCGTGATCATCCGAAGAGTCAGATCCCTGAGATTGTTGAGGCAACAGGCGTACAGGAGCCTGTTATCCGCCGTATGATTCGCGAGGGTCGATTCCTTGCCAGCAACATTGACCTTTACTATCCGTGCGACAAGTGTGGTTCACCCATCCAGAAGGGGCAGTACTGCGAGAAGTGCCAGAAGGAAATGCGCGACGAGCTGACGGCAGCTGTCGGCAAACAGAGCGCTTCCGGCATGCGTACAACGGAGAGCGGCGGCGGGCGCCGCGGCTATGTAACACTTGGCGGCAAGTAAAGACTGTACGCGGCGGAGACGTACTTAAGAAAAAAATCTTAAGTACGTCTCTTTTTTTTTCGATAAAGAAGGTGAAAGGATTCCAAACAGATATCGTGAAGAGATGAAACACAGAGATGCCGCAAGGCTGCGGCAGTGTTTTCATATATAGGTGGTGAAAGACATGTTGATCAGAAATCAGGCAATTTCGGCAGTGAGCAGGCTCTACGCCGGTGCTCAGGCATCGGGAACACGCCGTGTAGATGCGGCGGGTGCCGTCCAGGCACCGGATGCACTCGAGCTTTCGGGTGAGGCGCAGAGCTTTGGTGATATTCTGCAGCAGCTACGCGGCATGAGCGATGTTCGCAAGGAGCGCGTTGCGGACATCTCCGCACGCGTCGAGAACGGCAGCTATACGCCGACCTCGGCCGATATCGCGGCCAAGATGCTCGCCATGCGCTATTGATGGAGCAGCTCATGTGGAATGCATTTACGGCGACGCTCGAAGAGCTCTTGCGCCAGTATGAGAAGATCCGTGCCGTGCAGGAAAAGAAACGCAAGATTCTCGTCGCACTCGACATGGAGGCCCTTGAAAAACTGACCACCGAGGAGGATTTTCTCGCGCGTGCGGTGGAGCGGCTCGAGACGGATCGGCTCGCGCATCTCGCCCACATTGCGAAGGCGACGCCGGGCGTGAGTGCCGAGACGAATATGGAGGAACTGGCGCTCCTCGCGCCGAGCGATGCCGTACACCGCAGTGTGCTTGCGGCAAGCCGCAAGCTGAGCAAGGTCGTTGCGGAGACGAAGGAACTGCGCGATGGGAATGCCCTCCTCATCGAGGGGGCACTCATGGCGGTGAACCGCCAGCTCGGACGCATCGGCGGCACCGTGGTCGATCCCGTGTATGGGAGCGGCGGCACGGAGCAGGTGCGGCATCTGCGCAAGAACTTGGACTATAAGGCGTGAACGGCAATGACGAATGAGACCCGTGCGGCGCTCGTGCTCCTGAAGGAGCAGCTCTCTGCCGCGGAGGAGGCGCTCGCCGCCTATGATGCGCTCGTCACTGCGCTCCAACACAGTGCCTTTGGTGCGGGAATCAGCGACGCAACGGCGGCAGCTGAGCGGAGTCTCTCTGCGGTACGTGCACTCGCACGGCGGCAGGCAGAGTACCTCGCGGAGGTGCAGGTGGACAGCATGGCGGCCGCCGTTGCAAGCGAGCCGAATCCACGGGAGCACTTCGCTGCGGTACGCGCTATGCGTGCTGTGCAGGCACGGCATGAGCGCCTGCGTGAGCGCGTGCATACGGCAGAGCAGCTGCTGGAAAAGAGTGCGGAGTTTATCCGCTATCAGCTCAATGTCGTTTCGGGCACGATGGCGGATGATACCTATGGCCGCTCTCAGCCCGTGGCAGGGGCACCCGTCGGACTGCGGCGCGAGATCGCCATGTTCGACGCGGACGTATAACGATATAACGGATGGAATCATTAGGATTTCCAAATAGGGAAAAGAGTGAGGGAATATGCGGTCAACATTTGCCGGACTCAATACGATGGTGCGGGGCATCCAGAACAACCAGCTGTCGCTTGATACGACCGGGCACAACATTACCAACGCCTCGACAGAGGGGTACTCGCGTCAGCGCGTGGACTCGGCGGCGACGAACTATCAGGAGCGGCCGTCCCTCTATGGGAATGTCTACGTCGGCGGCGGTGTCGATGTCGTCGCGCTGAACCGTGCACGCAATATCTACGCGGATAAGCAGTTCTGGTCGGAGACTTCGACGCAGAACCTCTATAAGACGTACAAGACCAACTACGACAAGGCACAGGCCGTCTTTAACGACGCAAAGGAGACGGGTGTCCTCAACGCGATGCAGCAGTTCTACAGTGCGTTGGTCAACCTCTCTGACTACGCGAGCGATTCAGCGTCGCGTACAGCGGTACTGACGAAGGGCAACAACCTCGTGGACCGCATCAAGACGGGGGCACGTCAGCTGCAGGATCAGATCAAGGCGCAGTACGATGAAATGCGCATTCAGGTCGGCAAGGCAAACAGTATCGCGGAAAAGATCGCCGTCCTCAACCAGAACATCATGCTCGCCGAGAACAACGGCGGCAAGGCAAATGATCTGCGTGACCAGCGCGATCTCCTTGTGGACAAGCTTTCGGAGATCACGAATGTCAACGTCTATGAGGAGGCAAACGGACAGTACACCGTCGTCTCGAACGGCATGACACTCGTCCAGCGCGACAGTCACCTCACCATCGAGATGAGCCCGCCGATCGACAATGTACGCTACGGTATCAACGACTATACGCTACGTATCAAGGAAGCGGGGGGAATCGGCTATGTCCCGCAGGGCGGTGTCCTGCGGGCACTGCAGGATACGATCGTGCAGGACAAGGGCTATATTGACAATCTTGCCGATATCTCGGCGACGCTCCTTACGACGTTTAACGGCGTACACAAGCTGGGGGCGGGGATTGATGCGGATGCGACGTCGTGGTTGAATTTCTTTGGTCGGAATAAGTTCACCAGCCCATCGGGCACATACGACCAGATGAACTACGTATGGCATGTGCATCCGACGACGGGCGACAGGTGGCTCGAGGCCTATGGCGTAAATATCACACGCACGACAAGCGGTGGACCTCCTCCGACGTCGGCCACAGTGACAATGGCAACGGCCGCGACACCCGATGAACTGCGCTCCATCCAGATTATCAATGAGCTGCAGGTCAGTGAGCAGCTTATGGCGCAGGGTGGACAGAACCTCGTCGCTGCACGTCAAATCAAGAATGCGACGATCTCTGCCGGCGGTATGACGTATGATTTTGCAAATGTCAACGGAACAGCAGACGGATCACTGGCTGTTGAACTGAGCAAGCTGTTTAACATGGATGTGAAAAACACCATGAATCCGGCAGACATCATGAACCTCACAGGATTTTCTGTGACGCATGACCGCCCGATCGGATCGGTCTCGATCAACCAATACTATAATACGGTGATGAGCCATCTCGGTGCGGATGCCGAGAACCTCGATAAGAAGATGAAACAGCAGGATGATCTCATCGTGCAGATCAATCAGTGGCGGCAGTCGACGGCAGGCGTGGACTGGAACGAAGAATTGACGAATATGATTAAGTTCCAGACGGGCTACGGTGCGTGTTCACGTGTCCTGACGTCGATGGACGAGATCCTGGATCGGCTTATCAACAGTACGGGCGTCGTCGGAAGGTAGGGGATGAACGATGATTCGCATTAGCAGCAACTACATGGTGCAGCGCTACCAAAAAGATCTGAATGAGCTGGACTACACCAAGTCGAAGCTCATGGAACAAGGTGACGGGAAGAAGCTCCACCGCCCCTCCGACAATTCCGTGGACTACTCGCGCTACCTGCGCTACAACGTCTCTGAAGGCGAAAATGATCGCTATCAGGCAAGCGTCAAGGCGGGCATCTCGTGGATGAACACGACCCAGACGGCGCTCAGCGCAATGGAGGACATCCAGAAGACGTTCAAGGCGAAGACCATTCAGGGCGCGAACGACGATAAGGATGAAAATGGCGGTGATTGGCCCGCGATTGCGCGCGAGATGAAGGCGGGGATCCAACAGATCGTTTCGCTCGGCAATACCCAGCTCGGCGACCGCTATATCTTCTCGGGGCAGGCGGATCTGCGCCAGCCGTTCTCCATTTCGGATGAGAACAGCCCTCTGCTCCGCGGTGTCGCCAAGACGCTCGATGATCGGCAGGCGGCGTTCTTTAACGATGCAAGCGATGACAAGAGCGCGCCCTTCCTGCATCAGATGCTCTCCCTCGACGGTAGCGATGGAGAGAAGTACTACATGAATACGCTGACGGGGGCGATCTACTCACGGCAATTCGTGCAGGAAGGCTATAAGGATATGCTCGCCAAGGGGTATAAGACCGTTGGTGAGGCCACTGCTGCTGGCGAGACAACATCCATCGGTAACGGTGGTGGTGGACCTAACTTTATCAAGAATAATTTCAAGAATACGGGAGAGGTACTTACGCCCGGATGGTCGACGGGAGCGGGCGGCGTGACGATGACGTTCTCGACGGTGCGCCAGCAGATCGTCTCCTATAACGGGGACTTCCGCTATATCTCGATGGTCAAGCAGAATGGGTCGGTCGAGCCGACAGCGGACACGGTGAACAAGACGGGGCTCGACATCTTCGGACGCGACCTCTTCGATGACGAAAATTCGGGCAACGAACCCTCGGGCACAGCGATGGTCAATAGTATGCTGACCGTGTACGCCAAGACGAATGCGGCCGATCCGCACTGGCTCAGCTCAGACGGCATTTCACTTGCGGATACGGCAAACCAAGTGACGCTGCAGGCCCATACGGAGACGGGTGCACGTACGCAGCTCTACAAGAATATGACCGATGTTCTCACCGATTATGGTGAGAACATCACGCGCGACATCACGAATGTCTCCTCGACTGATGTTGCGGAACTCGCGATGAAGATGATGCAGCAGCAGACGGTCATGAGCATGTCGCTCTCGATGGGGGCGCGCATCCTGCCGCTCTCGCTCGTGGACTATCTGCGGTAGAACACCGCACGGATGATATGATGGGAAAGGATGCCCAAGATGCCGATGCTCTACCTCAATGTGCGCCATACGCTGCCGATGATTGGGATCCAGTCGCAGAAGAACACGCTGGACTCCGGTATTCAGCAGCCGCAGTATGACCAGGAGACGCAGAATGCGCGCTCCAATCTGTACGCGACACAGCCCAAACTCGATATTGACAGCTATCCGAGCCGTCACAGCTACGGACACAGCAGCAATGCGGACTTCGCCGCAGACAATATGCAGCGCGGCTTCTCGGGAGTACAGGAAGGCACATCGAAGCACACGCAGATGGGCTGGTCACTCGCCGAGGACGGGCCAAAGCCCGGGCGGCAGGTAGCCATCGAGCAGATTTATCGTGATATGATGAGCATCGCTGACCAGAACCGCGTGCTCGTCGCACAGGCAATCCCTGACCCTGAGGTGCATTTCACCGTCGGTGAGGTTGCCGGCGAGCCGACCGTCGGGCGCACGACGCCGCACTGGAATGTCACGAGCCGTGCGCACGTCGAGTACAACCGCGGCAATATCGAGATCTATCTGCAGCAGAAGGGCAGCATCCGCGCGTGGGTCAGCGAAGGAAAATATGATATACTTGCGTAACAGGAGTCTCTGACGATGAAGATTATGACCAGCCGTTTCGGTGAGATTGAGGTCGCTGAGGATGCCGTCATCCACTTTGCAGCAGGCATTCCCGCGTTTGAGAAGGAGCACGAGTTCCTCATTATTCCCTATGGGGACGACAGCCCATACTCATTTCTTCAGTCGGTGAAGACACCGGATCTTGCCTTCTTGATGGCGATGCCGCACACGTTCTTCCCGGACTACGAGGTCACGATTGACGACGATGTGGAGCGCGAGCTCGCACTCAGCTCGCCGGATGATGTGCTGATCTACGCAGTGCTGACGCTCTCGGGCAGCAACATCCGCGACTTGACGGCGAATCTCATCGCCCCGATTGTCATCAATGCCAGAACCCGCAAGGGAAAACAGATCGTGCTTGACCGCAGCCCGTATACGACGAAGCATCGGCTCTTTCCGCAGGATCAGGAGGAAAAGTAATGCTCGTACTCACACGGAAGCCCAGACAGCAGATCATGATCGGCGATCATATCGTCATCAACATAGTGGAGGTTCAGGGCGACAATGTGCGCATCGCCATTGATGCGCCGCGCAGCGTCAAGATCTACCGCGGTGAGATTTACCGCGCCATTCAGGAGGAGAACCAGCGTGCCGCAGCACCGCAGATGATTGATCTCGAAGCGCTGCCCACGCGTTCATCATAAAAATATATCAAAAAACAACATGTCCCAAGGAAGGACAGACGGGTGCGCAGGACGCGCACCCCGCAGCACATGGAGGGATGCCTTATGGCCGTAGGTAGTGTTCAGGATTACATGTTGGCGGCGGTCGCCGTCAGCAGTATGCAGGACGGCGCAGTAGCGCAGCGTCCCCTGCCGGGGGACGGGAAAACGGAGGCGGCAGCGCCGCCCAATGCAGCTGCAGCGGCTGCAGAGAAGGCACGGCAGGAAGCCGATGCCGCCGCTGCCCATGAAAAGAAGAAGCCCATCAACGAAGAGCAGGCGGCGTATATTACGAAGCAGCTCAACGAGATCATGCGGCGCATCGACGTAAACCTCAATTTCCAGTATCACAAAGAGATCAACGTCATGTCGGTACGCATGCTGGACAAGAAGACGGGCGAGCTCTTGCGCGAGATTCCGGCGGAATCGCTGGTCGAGCACATGATCAAGGTGCGCGACTGGCTTGGCGCATTCCTGGACAAGACGGCGTAAGGCGATAAGGAGGAAGTTATGGCAGGAGCAAGAGGTATCTACGGACTCTCGGGTTCGGGGATTGATGTAGAGTCACTGGTCAAGGTCGGCATGATGTCCGAGCAGAAGAAGTATGACCGCCTTTATAAGAAAGAAGTCGAGACGGAGTGGCGCAAAGAGGCCTTTGCTGACGTCTACAGCGCGGTGAATACATTCCGCAGCAGCATGTCGGATATGCGCCTGAGCTCGCGGACGAAGCCCATGACGGCGACGAGTTCGCTCTCGGATGTCGTGACGGCGACGGCGAATGCAAACGCCGGCGTGATGTCGCATACCGTGGAGGTCACGCAGGCAGCCTCGAACGCCTATCTGATGACGGCATCGGGGCAGAAGGTGGCGCGTACGAATACAGCGGCACCGGCAAGCGTTGCCCTGAAGGACGTCGCCTTCGCGGGCGGCACGATGCCCGCAGGCATGGCGAGCGGCGATACGGCACTCAGCTTCAAACTCTCGAACGGGACGGGCACGGCGGAGGTCAAGTTCACGGCAGAGGAGATCTTTACGAAGAACCTCACACTCAACGATCTCGCGACGCGCATCAACAATGCACGCTTTATCGACAGCGACGGAAAGAAGACAGCACTTAACATCACGGCAAGCTACGACGCCGTGTCCGACGCCTTCTCCATTGTGAACACGAAGTCGGGCAGTGACAATAAGGTCAGCCTTTCCGTGGATACGGGGGCGGGGTCGGCGGCGGATACGACGGCACTGCTGAACAATCCGAAGCTCGGACAGGTCAGCGGCGGATCGATCAGCGCACCGCTCTCGTTTACGGCGGCGGGCACGACCTCTACCCTTGAAGCGGCGGGCACGAATGCAAGCGTCAAGATCGACGGCCGCACCTATACGGATCTGCAGGACAACAAGCTGCAGGTCAACGGCGTCACCTATACCTTTAAGAAAGCGACGCCCGCCGGCACGACGGCACAGGTGACGATCGCACAGGATCAGGAGAAGCTCGTCGAGAACGTCAAGAAGTTCGTTGAGGACTACAATAAGCTGCTCGATGATCTCCACGGGCGTTACAACAACAATAAGTATCCTGATTACGAGGTTCTGACGAAGGATCAGGAAGCATCGATGTCCCACGAGCAGGTGGAGAAGTGGAACGAGCGCGCCAAGTCGGGGCTGCTCTACCGCGATGGCTACCTCCGCTCGATCATCAGCGATATGCGCGATGCCGTAACCAATCGTGTCGGCTCTGCGCCGGGACGCTACAACAACCTCGCGGCAATCGGTATTACGTCGAAGGATCAGAGCGGGCATCTGAAGCTCGACGAGAACAAGCTCCGCACGGCGATCTCAGCGGAGCCGGATGCGGTCAACCAGATCTTCTCCCATACGGACGACGACGACAACTACGGCGATAACGGTGTCGCAACGCGTCTCGCCGAGCGTCTCGGCAAGCGCATGGAGTCGCTCAAGAGCCACGCGGGCATAACGGCGGATAAGTCCGACCGCAGCGAGCTCGGCAAGCTCATCGAAAGCTACGAGAAGCAGATGAGCGATTTCAAGCAGCTCATGAGCTCCTTTGAGAATCAGCTCTACAAGAAGTACAATGCGATGGAGGAAGCCATCTCGAAGCTCTCCTCGCAGTTCGGTTTCTTCTCCGGACAGTGATGCTAGGAGGATGCCCACATGGTCAACAGTGCCGCGGAGGCCTATAAGAAGCAGCAGATCATGACGGCGACGCCCGAGGCGCTGACGCTCATGCTCTACAACGGCTGTCTGAAGTTTATCAAGGAGGGTGCCGACGCGCTCGCCGAAAAGAACTATGAGGCGGCAAATACCTCGCTGCAGAAGGCACAGAACATCATCTCGGAGTTCCGCGTCACCCTTAATATGGACTACGAGATCTCGCATCAGCTCCTGCCGCTCTACAACTATGCGTACGACTGCCTGGTCGAAGGAAATCTCGATGATAACCTCGACGCCATTAAGGAGGCAACGGACATCATCACGGAGCTCCGCGATGCGTGGGCACAGGCGATGAAGAAGGCCCGCGAGGAGAAGGGCGCGCAGCGTGCGGAAGGGAGCGGCATCTATGCCGGATAAAGCCTACGAAGAGGCACGTTCCCTGTGGGAGAAGTACCGCGTACTGACGCATGAACTCATGAAGTTCATCGACGAGGAGGAGGTCGATACCTTCCTCGACCTCGTCGATCAGCGCGGGCAGATCATCGAGATGCTGCAGGCGCTGCCTGCCGATCCCTATCGGGGCAGTGCGGATTTTGCCGCACTTGATGCGGAGCTCCGCCCGCTCGAGATGCAGATCCAGTACAAGGCTCGCGCATGGCTGAACCGTTCGCGCCGTCGGAATGCAGCTGTACACAGCTACGATACGGGTGAGGGCAGTCCCGTGGGTGGATATCTCAACCGTCGGCACTGAGAAAACAGGACCTTTTTCCCGATACCCTCTTGACAATACGGGAAAAAAAAAGTAAACTATTTCATGAAAAACACTTAAGAACGTCCCCATTTGGACGATATACTATATGTAACAGGGTAATATGCAAGCGGTGCGGCTGCCATGGATGGCTAGCTAGCAGCCATTCAGGATAGACGCGTCACTTGCTTATTATACAGCGGGCATGGATGTCCGCACATAAAAGTTAAGATTCCGGATCATCCGGGAACACACCAGGGAGGAATTTTCACATGGCAATGGTAGTTAAGAACAACATGTCGGCGGTCAACACGCTCAACATCCTGAACCGCAACCAGTCGGCTCTTGCAAAGAGCCTGCAGAAGGTCTCTTCGGGCATGAAGATCAACGATGCCGGCGATGATGCATCGGGCTATGCCATCTCCGAGCGTATGCGCGTCCAGATCCGTTCGCTCGATCAGGATAAGCAGAACACGCAGAACGGCAACAGCATGATGAAGACGGCCGAGGGCGCTGTCGCAAGCACGGTTGAGATCCTCAAGACCCTGAAGGAAAAGGCAATCAACGCTGCGAACGACACGAACACGGACGAGGATCGCCGCACGATCCAGAAAGAGATCAACCAGATGGTTGACCAGATCGACGACAACGCACTTGCTACGTACAACGGCAAGTACCTCGTCGATGGCTCGCGCAACAGCATCGGCACGGCAACCTGCACGACGCTGACGAACAGCGCTCTGAGCACGGCTGCTGCTTGGACGTCCAAGCTGACGAAGCTCCAGAGCCGCCAGAACGAGAGCCTCAACATCCAGTCGACGGATAACGTGACGATCTCCTACGTTCGTCAGGGTCGTACGTACACGACGACGTTCTCGGTCGGCTCGCTCGCTCTCTCGGATATCATCACGGCGAATGCCTACAACGGGACGGAGTCCTTCGCAGGTACGGATCTCGTCGGTGAGGCGACGGCTGGTGCTTGGATCGGTCTCGACAAGGCCGGCAACAGCGTTTACACGGCTGACAACAAGACGGCTCTCTCGATCAACGCTGCTGGTTCCGGTACGACCTATCAGATCTCTGCGTTCACAATCGGCATCACGGACAACACGGGTGCTCTCCGCAAGACGGCGAACACGGCACTCGATGGCTTCAACGAGCGTATCCGTGCAGAGAACAAGTCCGAGGACAATGCTCTCGTTCTCCAGACGGGCGTCAAGGCCAACCAGGCAATCAAGGTCAGCATGACGGATATGCGTTCGCTCGCACTCGGCATGAAGGGCACGGATGGCTCTGTTATCAGCGTCCAGACGCAGTCGAAGGCAAACGCTGCGATCAACTCGATCGACTCCGCTCTCCAGAAGGCGCTTGACGAGCAGGCCAACATCGGTGCTGTCCAGACGCGTCTCCGTTACACGGCTTCGAACCTCACGACGCAGTCCGAGAACGTCCAGAACTCCGAGTCCACGATTCGCGATGCGGATATGGCAAAGGAGATGACGGAGTACACGAAGAACAACGTTCTTCTCCAGGCTGCTCAGTCGATGCTCGCACAGGCGAACCAGAACAGCTCTGCTGTCCTCTCGCTCCTCCGCTAATTCGTTTCGACGATTTATACGGAATTCAGGAATCCCTCCCCTCGGGGAGGGGTTCTTTTTTTGCCAAAAATCCCTGTATCGCGTATAATGGTGCATAGAGAGAGGGTGAACCGGATGAGGATATCTGCGTGCTATATTGTCAAGGATGAGGCGGAGGAGCTGCGCCGTTCTCTTGCCTCTGTACGAGCTGCAGTGGATGAGATCATCGTTGTTTCGACGGCGGGCAGTCCTGCCGTGCAGGACGTGTGTGCTGCGTTTTTGGTGGAAGTTCATGACTTCGCATGGGTAAATGATTTTTCTCTTGCCCGCAATAAGGCACTGCAGTATGTAACGGGAAATATCGTTGTTTTTTTGGACGCAGACGAATACGTTCTGCATCCGGAGCATCTGCGTGAAGTCATCGGAGATATTGTGCAGTCCTCACCTGATCTTGATATCATCATGCTGCGGCGATATTCATTCGTTACGGATGAATCGATGATCGATGCCCAGCAGGATTACAGTCCGCGTATTCTTCGTATGCCGGGAATACACTATGAAGGGATGATTCATGAACAACCGATGCGTGACGACGGGAAAGAACGAATTGTCGTTTATGCAGATGAGAGGCTTTCCGTCGGGCATACCGGGTATACAAAGGAGCGCGGACCGGAGAAGATCCGCCGAAATATTGCCATGCTGGAGGAGGATGCGGCGCGGCACGGACATACAACAATGCATGACGCCTATCTGGCCGACTGCTATTTCGGGCTGCAGGACTATGCACGTGTCTTGGAGCTCTCGCGCAGGGTGCTTACAGGCAATATTACATTTAGTGATGGGATGAGCAAGGTCTATCATCAGATGATTGAGTCGATGCGTGCGCTGCACTACTCCGATGATGAAATGCTTGCTCTCGCCGAGGAGGCGCTTGCGAGTTATCCGGATCTTCCCGATTTCTATGCGCAGTGCGGGATGATCCTATGTGGACTTACACGCTACGAAGATGCGGCGGAGTGCCTGATAACCGCACTGGATAAATTCGATCATGGATTTTCAGAACGTCATGATTCGAGCTTCTTTAATCCGATGGTGGCAGCACGTGTAGCGGCGCGTCTTGCTCAAATCTATACGTATTTGGACGATGAAAGAAGGGCGCAGTTTTGGCAGGAAAAGGAAAAAGTGTACATGGAGGAAAATACAATCGGATCAGCTGAGCATACACTCCGTCTTAGTGCCTGCTATATTGTGCGCGATGATGCCGCGCATCTGCGGTCGTCCATCGATAGCCTGAAGGATGCAGTGAACGAACTCATTGTCATCGATACGGGGTCACATGACGATACCGTGGCCGCTGCAAAGTCCTGCGGAGCTTCTGTGTATAAAGTTCCATGGACAGACGACTTTGCTGCGGCGCGTAATGCGGCGCTTTCCCATGCCACGGGGGATTGGATCGTATTCATTGATGCAGATGAATATTTCTCCGCAGATACACGGGGACATCTGCGGGGGGCGATTAAAACAGCGGATATTGAGGGGGAAGAAGTCCTTCTCGTCCCTTGGCACAATATCGATGAAGTGACCGGGGAAGTGCTGCTTGACTCCTATGCGCCGCGGATCTTCCGACGCCGCACGGGACGCCGCTATGTTGGCCGTATTCATGAAGAACTGCGCGATGCCGATGGAACTGTGCCAAAAACGAATGCCGTTGCTCCTTCCCTGCTGACGCTCGTACATACGGGCTACTCTGCTGTGCTCACCCATGAAAAGGGAGAGCGCAATCTGCGCATTCTGCTGGCGGAACTCGAGACGACAAAGGAGCCGGAGCGGATCTGGAGCTATCTCGCGGAGACCTATGATAATCTGGGCGACGCCTATCATGCGGAGCAGTACGCACGCAAAGATGTGGCACTTGGACGACGCGGCGTCGTCTATGCGAGCCGTTGCTGGCGTATTCTGCTGCGCATCTATGGCGTACAGCCGGAGCGGCGGGATGCATATCTGGCTCTTGCGGAAAAGGCCGTGCAGGCGTTTCCGGAGCTGCCCGAGATCCATGCGGAGTATGCGGAGGCACTGGCGGCATTTCATCGCTATCGTGAGGCGGCAGCGGCGGCTGTGCCGGCACTGGAGCTGCCGCTCCCGACGGGAACGGAACACTCCCTCTTTACGGATGAGATGAAAGCAGAACTCCAGCGGCGCATGGCGATCTGGCAGCGCATCGACGCTCATGTACGAGAGATACGTATCGCAGCCTGTGTCTTTGCCCGCAATGATCGTCAGGATATGGAACATTGGCTGAAAAATGCAGCAGTCTATGTGGATGAACGCATCGTCCTCGACACGGGATCGACAGATGGGACGCGGGAATGCGCGGAAAGCGCAGGCGCGAAGGTCTATGATTTCCTCTGGCAGGACGACTTCGCCGCTGCACGCAATGCCGTGCTGGCACATGCAGATGCGGATTGGGCCGCCGTGCTCGATGTGGATGAGAGTTTTTTTGACCCATCCGAACTGCGCTCTTATCTAGCGATGATGGATGTCATGATGCCGCATAAAGATGCTGTTCTTTTGCCGATTGTGCATGTGGATGAGGATGATGATGACCGCGAGATCGGGCGTGCGCCGCACATCCGTCTCCTGCGCATGGGGCGAGGTCTATTCTATGAGGGGCGCGTACATGAGGCACTCCAAAAGCGGGACGGTGCGCCGCAGCTCTATCATGAGCCCGTCGCCCTCGCCATCCGCCATGTGGGGTACTCGGCGGGGCGGATCCGTGCCAAGCACGCGCGCAACCTTGCCCTGATGGAGCGGCGGATCCATGAGGAGGGGCTTCGTCCGGGGGACTGCCGCTATCTCGCCGATATCTATTATGGTCTTGGACAGTACGCAGCGGCGCTGCTCTATGTGCGTGCGGCCTTGGAGGAAAATGTCAGGTCCGTCGGTGCGCAAAGCCATCTCCATCACCTCCTGCTCGATGCGATGGAAAAGGAGAATGTTCCTCTTGTCGAGCAGGTTTCAGCGGCACACACGGCGTGTGAGGCCTTCCCACATCTGCCGGACTTTTATGGGCGGCTCGGCCTTCTCCTGGATGCAGCGGGAGAGGATGCACTGCCTATATTGACGCGCGCGATGGAGCTCTATGAGCAGCCCGAGAATGCGGATGGCGAAACATCGGCATTCGCTGCATGGGCAGGCGCGGTGTCGGCGGCACGTGCACGTCTTCTTGCCGCGGCGGGAGCACGCGCGGCGGCTGAGGAGGAGCTTGCGCGTGCGTTCTCGCTCGGGACGGCGATGGAGGAGACCATGGATGCCTTGGTCGAGCTGCATCGCGATAGGGATACGGGCGCGCTGCTCACAGCACTCCGCGAGCGACTCGGCGGAGATCGGGAGAGCCTTTTGTATCTTATCCGTTTTGCTGACAGCTATGGCTGGCTGCACTTGGGCGAGGCGGCACGCGATGCGTATCGCCGGGAGACGGGCACGGAACTTCCAACGCCTCTGCCCTATCAGTGGATGCGTTCGGATGCGCCCGTGGAACTGGGGCAGCATATCGTTGGAACGCTTGCGGGAGACGTACGGGAGATGCCTGAGGTATTGCTCCGCCTCGGACAATCCACGCACGCGGAAAGTCCGTGTCTCTATGAGCGGCTGCGCGGCCTTCTGCCGCGAGAGATGCAGGAGTTCTGGCGGCACTACGATGAGCCGGATGCCGTGCCGCGCCCGCAGCGTGCGGAGGGGCTTCATCTCGTGCGCGAGGCATTTGTACGCCATGCGGATACGGCGCAGACGGAGCGCTTCCTGCGCATCGTCGTATCATACGGCATGGAGGAGCTGCGTATCGCTGCCGACGCCTATATGGCGGCGGGACGCAATGCGGCGGCGCGTGCGGCATGGGAACTCTGCGCGCAGCAGGAGCAGGATGCGGAGGCGCTCTATGGTGCGGGGCTTTGCGCCATACGCATGGGCGATGCGGATGCGGGGCGTGAATATCTCATGCAGGCATTGGCGGCGGATTCGGCGCATCGTAAGGCGAGAGAATTGATGGAGTGGATCGGATGAAAATTTCAGCGTGTGTCATCGTGAGGAATGAGGCGGAGAACCTTCCGCGCTGGCTCGCCTCGATGCGCAGTTTTGCCGATGAGATGATTGTCGTCGATACGGGCTCCATGGATCAGAGTGTGGAGATCGCACGCGCGGGCGGAGCGCGTGTGCTCCATTTCGACTGGATCAATGATTTTTCCGCAGCGAAAAATTTTGCGCTCGATGCGGCGACGGGAGACTGGATTGTCTTCCCCGATGCCGATGAGTACTTTACGGAGGAGAGCAATCCGCGCGTGCGCCCTCTGCTCGAGGAGTACGACGCACATCCGTGTCTTGACGGCTTCATCGTGCATCTCGTCAACATCGACGTGGATACGGGAGCTCTTCTCGGGACGAGCGCCGAGGTGCAGCGCATTTTCCGCCGTGCACCGCACATCCGCTTCGTGGGCAGCATTCATGAACACATAGAAAATCTCAGCGGTGATACGGCGCGGCAGATGATGATCGCGCCCGGGCTGACCCTCTATCATACGGGCTACTCGCCGCGCATCATCAAGGGAAAGTCGCAGCGTGATCTGGAGCTCCTCCTCGCGCGCCGTGCACGCGGAGAGTCCGCGAAACTCGACGAATACCATCTGATGGACTGCTATTATACGCTTGAGGACTATCCGCAGGCGGCGCACTATGCACGCCTTGCACGGGACAGTGCGGATCGGCCGGTCGGCTCGGAGAACCGTCCCCATGCGGTTCTCCTGCAGTCTCTCATTTTGATGGGGGCATCGGATGCGGAGATTCGAGAGGCGTATGATGCGGCGCGCGCGGCATTTTCGGAAAAGGCGGACTATCCGCTGATCTACGGGACGTATGCGTGGGATCAGTCGTATTTCATGACGGCGTGCGCTGCCTACGCGGAGGGGATCCGTCTGCATGAGGAACACTATCGTGAAGGGGACTTCTCTGCCGTGCTTCTTCCAACGGCGTATATGCGTCTTGGTGAGGCGGCACTGCTGCGCAATGCGCGGGAGGAGGCGATCCTGTCGGCGGAGCATGCACTCCGCCTGAATCCGCGTCATGCACCGATCCTCGCCGCGTTTCTGCGGATCATGGCGGCGGTCGGCGCAGACGATGCCGCACTGATCGGGATCTTGAACGGGATCTATGATCGTGAGGCAGATGCGGCATTTCTCGCCTCGGTGCTGGCGGGCGCAGATTTTCCCCTCGCAGCGCTCTACTATGATCGGCGCAGTACGGCAAAGTTCCCGCCGCGCCGCCGTCTCCTGCTCGCGGGGGATGCAAATGCGGCAGCGGCATCGCTCATCGAGGAAATGGAGTGCGCGGCTGCGGTCGGAGCGGCCTGTGGAACGACGCTCTCTTCCGGACAGCAGAGTGCACTCGCCATGCTCCTGCCGCGTTCCTGCATCGAGGTTCTCGCGGCACCCGAAGCACAGCGGATGCTGCGGCGCGTTGCACGGCTGGCGGAGGTGCGGCAATGAACGGACAGAAACTGGAGGCACTGCGCGACCGTATCTTTGCGGCACTTGGACGCGGAGCCGCGCGGGAAGCGCGGCGCGGCATCGAGAAGCTGCGTCGCTATGAGCCGGCGGAAGCGGCAAGTCTCCTGACGGCGCTCTGCATTGAGGAGAGGGATGCGAAGGGTGCCCTGAAGGCGTGGCAGGAGTGCAGGGCGCGTGCGCCGCACGAGCCCTATACGATCTTCCTGCGTGCACGCATCCACCTCCTTATGGGAGAGCGCAGAGCGGCGCTGCGCGTGCTGACGCCTCTTTTCGATGCGCCCATGTCAGCGGAGGTCGCGGAGAAGGTCTATAATCTCGCGGGGCAGTGCGCGCGTTTTCTTGGTGCTGCGGATAAGGCCGTCGGGTTCTATGCACGTGCGCGCGATGCTGCGCCAAATCTCGCGCTGCGTGCACTCAATGCGAGCAATGTGCTCTTTAACCGCCACTATCTTCCTGCTGCGCCCGCGGAGGATCGGCAGGCGGCAGAGGAGTACGGCAGTCTCTTTGCGGCGATTCAGGCGCTTGATCACCGTGCACACCGACGAGGGCAGCGGCTCCGCATCGGGTATCTCTCTCCCGATGTCAGAGAGCATGTGGTGCTCTCGTTTTCGTATGCGCTGATGACGGCGCTCGACCCTGCGCGCTTTGCGGTGACCGTCTATGCGCTCGGCACGGAGGACGCCTATACGGAGCAGGTCAAGCGTTCGGTGCAGGACTTTCGCAATCTGTTACGGCTCACACCGGAGGAGGCAGCGTATGCGATCTATCGCGACGGGATCGACATCCTCGTTGACCTTGCGGGGCATACGGCGGGCAGTACGCTGCCGATTCTCGCCTATCGTCCTGCGCCCGTCCAGATCTCGGGCATCGGTTATTTTGCCTCCACGGGGCTCAGGACGGTGGATTACTTCCTCGCTGATCCCATCCTTGCCGCAGGGGATGCAGAGCAGGGCTTTACCGAGGAACTGCTCGTTCTCCCTGCGACGCATTTCTGCTGGCAGCCGCTTCGCCCTGCTCCTGCCGCCCTGCATCCACCGACCGCAGGCCGCGGCATTGTATTCGGCAGCTTTAATAACTTTACCAAGGTCAATGACCATGTCCTGCGTGTATGGGCGGAGATCCTGCGCCGCGTGCCGGAGAGTCGCCTCTTTCTCAAGGCGGATATTTTTTCTGAGGACGATGCGCGCGCACAGGTGCTGGAACGGATTGCCGCGGCAGGCATTCCCACGAGCCGTGTGGATACAGAGGGGAATTCCCCGGACTATCTCGCGGCGTACAACCGCATGGACATTGCGCTCGATCCATTCCCCTATCCCGGCGGCGGGACGACCTGCGATGCACTCTATATGGGCGTGCCCGTGGTGACGCTTTCGGGGGAAACACTCGGCAGCCGCTTCGGCGCGTCGCTCCTCGTGAACATCGGGGCAGAGGCATTGGTCGCTCATACGGAGGAGGAGTATATCGCCTTGGCCGTTTCTCTCGCTGGGGATACACAGACACTGGATGCACTGCATACGGGGCTGCGCGGGATGCTGGTCAGGTCACCCGTGATGGATGCGGCGGGATATGGCGCGGCGGTCGGCGCGGCATACGAACAGGTATGGTCAATCTATGAACAGCACAGTGAACAGCTAAAGTCCATCGATGATCATGACGATAGTATCTATAAGGACAGTAAGGCTCTGCGGGAGCGGCTCTTTGCCCTCCTTCGGGCAGAGCAGTATGCTGCGGCGCAGGAGCTTGCGGAGGATGCAATGGCGCATGGCGCAGCGGAGGATATGCTGTGCTATCTCCACACCTACGCCATCGAGCGACAGGGGGATCTGCCGCGCGCGATGGCTCTCGCGGAGGCGTATCTGGAGACGGGCGGCAATGCGCTGCGCCATGAGTTCATGCGGCTGCGTGCCGCTGTTGCCTATCGGATGGGCGATGTGCGGGCGGCGGAGTACTATCGCTGCGGCTATGAGGAGGAGCCGTCTGATCCGGCGCTGTATAGTTCCTTCCTTTTGGCGAAGAATGCACAGGATGTGGATGACGAGGAGCTCTTTCGGGCGCATTGTACCTACGGTGAGCTCCTCGCCCACGTGCCGCAGTATACCTACCGGAAATTATACGCGCATCCAAAGATTCGCGTGGGCTATATTTCGCCGGACTTTCGCCGCAATGTGCTGCAGCATTTCGTGCAGCCCTTTCTGACGATGTATGACCACACGCGCTTTGCGGTCTATGTATACAGCACGGCGGAGCAGCCGGATGAGGTGACGGCCGGGCTGCGTCCTCATGCGGATCAGTGGCGGGAGATGGGCGGACGTACGGCAGAGGAGATCGCCGCGCAGATCCATGCGGATGAGGTGGATATTCTCGTCGATCTGGCAGGACACGCGGCGGGCGGCGCCTTGCCCGTACTCGCACGCCGTCCCGCTCCCGTACAGATGATGGGACTCGGCTATATGGCGACATCGGGGCTCTCTGCCGTCGATTACTTCCTCACGGATGCGCTGTGCGACCCCATTGGTGGTGAGAGTGAACGGTATTTCACCGAGAAGCTGATCCGCCTGCCGAGCCAGTTCGTCTATGTGCCGCGCGCGGGCCTGCCCGCGCCGACGGGGACGCCCGCGCGTCAGCGTGGATCGATCCTCTTCGGCGTGTTCAACCAGTACCGCAAGTGGACCGACGAGATGCTCTGCGTATGGCGGGAGATTTTGGAACGCGTACCGCAGTCCAAACTGCTGCTGAAGTCGCAGGTGTTCTTTGCCGCTGCGATGCGGGGGACGGCAGAGGAACGCCTTGCGCGGCTGGGATTTGATCTTGACCGCATCGTACTGGAACCCGCGACGACGGACTATATGGAGCGCTATCTCGATGTGGATATTGCGCTCGACACCTATCCGTGGCCGGGCGGCGGGACAACCTGCGACGCGCTCTATATGGGCGTGCCCGTGGTAACGATGTATGGCACACGGCGCAGTACGCGCTTTTCCTATGCGATGCTGCATCTCGTCGGCGCGGAGGAGCTGGCGGTCACATCTGCTGCGGCATACATCTCCTGTGCCGTCTCACTGGCGGAAGATCCGGATCGTCTGGACGAAATGCACCGTACGCTGCGCAGGAAGATGGAGACATCACCGCTCATGGATCAGAGGGGCTATATGCGCGCATTGGAAGAGGTTTATATCATGGCATTGAGAAATGCTGGACAGGGGCTATGATGAAAAAAAAGAAAAAGCAGAAGGCGCGAGTGGAGGCAGGGAGCGGCCTGCAGAAGATTCGACTAGGCTATCTTTCCGCCGATCTCGGTGAAGGGCGACTGCGCGAATGGCTGCCCATGTTCTTCACAGCGTACGATGCCTTTCGCTATGAAATTTATGCCTATCATACAGAGAACGGCGGCGATTCGTCACGTTTTGCTGAGAAGGCGACGGTACGTGAGGTTGGTACGTGTACGCCCGAAGAGGCGGCGGAGCTCATTCGTCGCGATCATCTCGATCTGCTCGTCGATCTCTCACTCGATGCGGTCAGAGAGCATCATGTTGCGGTGATGCGGCAGCGGCCGGCAGAGCATATCGTATCGCTGGCGGAGCATATTCCCACAGGGCTTGCCGTGCGCCTTCCGATGGTCGAGGGGCAGGAAGTCTTCCCCTACTGCTATACGCAGATCGAGGAAAAAACAGCATATACCTATCGCCCCCCGTTGCTCGATACGGGCATCCCAACCATCGGCGTGAGCGGCAGAATGACGGCAGATGAGTCCTCCCGCTTTTTAGAACTCCTGTCGTATCTGCTGCCCGCGATCGGCGATGTGCACCTCGTTTTGCCCGCGTCCATCGCGGGGGCACTGGGCGCGGAGAACATCGAGCAGATCGCCGCGCTCGGCAGTGCGGGGTCATCCCTTGACTTCGTGGATGAGCTCTCATACGATACACTGGATGTCGCGCTTGGCATGTCGGTCGATCTCGTCGATGTCTGCCATGCGGCAGCGCATGGGATTCCCTTGATTACGGCAGAGCATCTTGTGCGGGATCGCTATGCGAAACATCTGCTGTGTCAACTGGAGCTCCCCCCACGATGCGACGCACAAGGAGCGGCGGCCGCGTGCCTTGCCCTGTGTGCTGACCATGAACGACTGTCAGAGTATCATGGACTCCTGCGCTGGCGGCTGTTTGATTTCTGCGATGCGGGGACGCTTCAATTTGCACTGGAGCGTGCCTATGAACGGGTTCTTGCGCAGGGATACGGGCGATCTGTTGCTGCATTGAGAGACGAGCTCGCCCGTGCTGCATCGGTGCAGAACTGGAGTGTCGTGCTCGCCGTTGCCCACAAATTAGATGGGCATGATGCACTCTCTGCGGAGCAGCGCATGAGCCTTGCATGGGGCTATCACTTTGGTGGTGCAGCCCCGCTGGCGGCACGGTGGGCAATGTCCGCACAGGGGCTTCCCACGGATCGTGAGGGGGCGCGGCTCTACCTCTCGGTTTCAGGAGTTGAGCCGGGAACAGAGAATGGCGTGTTTGAACGTGTGAGGTATGGGTTAAAGTGTGTTGAAGAAGGTCTCTCCGTTGTACCGGAGGTTCGGGCAGCTCTTCTGAAGGCATACGCAGATCATGCGCCTGCGGATAGTGATGCGGAACTGGCATCACAGTGTGCGATTGCCTATGCGCGTGAGGCGGCCGATCCTTTTCTCCAACGCGTTTACTATGGTGTGGGACTGCTGAAGCTCAATGCGGCCGATGTCAGTGCGCAGGAGGTCTATGAGAAGAGCCTAGGCTATGGCACGCTCTTTGCAGATGTAAAGCCCTACACGCATCGGGAACGACGAAAAAAGGACAAGATTCGTATCGGCTATATCTCCGGAGATTTTCGTCAACATGTCATGCAGTACTTCATTTGGCCGTTTTTGGCGGGGTATGATGCAGAGGTTTTTGAGGTCTATGTTTACAGCCTTGGCAAATCAGATCAGTATACCGACTTTTTTAAGACACTCGTGACGCGATGGCGTGACCTCTCAGAGCATGCTCGGGATATGGAGCGCATTGCGCGTGAGATCCATGCGGATGAGGTGGATATCCTGTTCGACCTTGCCGGGCATACGGCACGGTCAGGGCTTGCCGCCCTTGCATGGAAGCCGGCGCCTGTCCAGCTCTCGGGGCTTGGCTACATGGCAACGACGGGGCTGCCTGCTGTGGACTGCTTTGTGACGGATCACTATTGCGATCCCGAGGGGAACGGCAGTGAGGCGTTCTATGTGGAAAAACTCCTGCGCCTGACGAGTCAGTTCTGCTATAATGGGTATACCCACCTCCCGGCATCGATCGGGACGCCTGCACGGGAGCGAGGTTATATTCAATTTGCTACGTTCAATCAGTATGGGAAGCTGCAGGATGACATCCTAAAGGCATGGCAGGAGATTATGGAACGTGTGCCCCGTGCCCGCCTCCTTTTGAAAAACAGTGCATACGGAAAGAAGCATGTTGTGCAGTCGGCATACGAACGTTTTCGCCGCCTTGGATTTGATATGAGCCGCGTGCAGTTTGAGCAGGCCTCACGGGATTATATGAATCGCTATCTCGATGTGGATATTGCGCTCGACACCTTTCCATGGCCGGGCGGCGGAACGACCTGTGACGCACTCTACATGGGCGTCCCTGTCGTCTCCTACTATACGGAACGTCACAGCACGCGCTTCACGTACAGTATTCTGGCAAACATAGGGCTCTCCGATCTCGCGTCGACGCGCCTCTCGGACTATATTGAGACGGCAGTGGCACTGGCGGGGAATCTCGATCTCCTCGATGCTCTGCATCGTGAGCTCCGTGACCGGATGAAGGCATCACCCGTTATGGATCAGGCAGGGTATATCCGCGAAATGGAGGAATGCTATCGTGCCATCTGGGAAAAGTGGGGGAGTGAGAACACGCCCCTATAGCCGTGTCTTTGCCCCTGTGGAAAAGGCGATGGCAGCAGGGCATCTGGAAACCGCGCTGCAGGCTCTGCAGAAAATCGAACGGGATCATCTGCTCCCACAGGAGCGGGCATGGGAACTGCACGAGCGCATGGGACAGCTGCTCTACTGGCTGGCCAATCTCCCCGCCGCACTGCCGCATCTGCGGCTGGCGTGGGAGCTGCCGCGTGAGAACCACGGCGATCGTCTTGCCGCGCTGAGCAACTACCTCATGTACCTTCACTATGTGGACGGCATTACGGACGAGATGATGCGTGATGCCCATGCCGCCTACGCACAGATGCTCGGGACATTGCCGAAGTTTTCCCATGTATCGCATCATCGTGATAAACTGCGCATTGGCTATCTTTCGCCGAACATGACGGATCACATTGTCCTGAACTTTGCCGTACAGCTCTTTTCTGCCTACGATCGAGCGCGCTTCTCCGTCCATCTCTATGATGTCGGGGGGCAGCACAGCGAGGTGACGGACTGGGTCGCCGGCATGGCGGATGGCTATAAAGATCTGTCAAAGTGCAGTCCACAGGAGGCGGCGGCACGTATTCATGCGGATGAGATCGACATCCTCTTTGATCTGGCGGGACATTCGGCGGGGGGAAAGACGCTCATGATCGCGGCGCATGCCCCTGCGCCCGTGCAGCTCTCGGGGATCGGATACTTCAATACGACGGGGCTTTCTGCGATGGATTACTTCCTGGGTGATCCATTCTGCGACCCGCCGGGAGAAGAAGCGCATTTCACGGAGCAGATTCTGCGTCTGCCGCAGACGCATCTGTGCTTTACCCCATCGGAGCGGTTCCGCCCCTATGAGCATTTGCGGCGCACCCCGCATGAAAACGTCGTCTTTGCCAGTTTCAACAACTTCGCAAAGATCACGGATGCGATGCTGACGGCATGGGGGGAGATTCTGCGCGCTGTCCCCACGGCGCGGCTCCTGCTGAAGAATGTGCATCCGCTGAAGGAGACACTGACGCGGATGAAGAAGCGCGCCGTGCGGGCGGGGATTGATCCCGTACGGCTCGAACTGCGGCCGGGCTCCAAGGACTATCTGACGGACTATCTGGATGCGGATGTGATTCTGGACACATTTCCGTACCAGGGCGGCGGGACGACGTGCGAGGCTCTTTGTATGGGGCTTCCTGTCGTTGTGCGGGCAGGGACGCGCCACGGCGCACGGTTCGGCGTGAGTCTCCTGCACAATGCAGGGCTTTCCGAGTTAATTGCGGGCAGTACGGAGGAGTATATCGAACGAGCCGTTTTGCTGGCGCGTGACAGGACGCTGCTCGGTGCCCTGCAGACGGCGATTCCGCGTATGATGCGCGCCTCTCCGCTGATGGATGCGGCGGGCTATGTGCGTGCGATGGAGACGGCGTATCAGATGATATGGGAGCGGTATCTTCATGAAAAAACGTAAGAGAAACCGCGCAGAGCGCGCCCGAAAAAAACGTGCGCGGCGGGAAGAGAAACGGCAGATGAAAGGGACGATGACGATGACAGAGAAGAAAATCATTACGGCAGAGCAGATTCATGCGTACGTAAAGAAGGAGAAGTACGCAGAGGCGATCAATGCCTTTGCCGATACGCTTGCACAGGGAGAGCCGCCGAAGGAGTGCTACGCTGATGTGGCACGTGCCTACTTTGAACTGGGCGACTACAAACGCGCGGCGGACTGGGTGTCGAATGCACTCTCGGTGGATGCAGGCAATGTCGATGTGCGCATTCTGCTGGCTCGCATCTGTCAGCGCGAGCGGCGGACAGACGATGCGATGAAGCTCTATGAGAATATCCTTGCGGTTCATGCGGCCGTACTTACCGATGCACAGCGTGTGGAGATCGAGCAGCGTGCGGGGCTCGATGCTCGTCTCGCGAGGGACAAGACACGCACGGAGCACCCGCATCTCGCGGCACTTCTGGGGCTTGCCCCTGCACCTGCCGCAGCTGCTGCGCCTGCTGAATCCTCTGCGGCGCCGATCGCGCCCGCTCCCATTCCTGCCGCATCGACGGCTCAGTCCTCCGGCAGCGCCAAGGCGCAGGCCGCACAGATCCTCGCGCAGTCCATCCGCCCCGCCGAGAAGACGGCAGCACTTAATGCCTTTGCGGGTGCGGCATATGTGCAGGATGACTATGCGGGGGCACGGGAGCTTCTGACGGCGGCACTTGAGCTTGATCCCGGCTGTGATGTGACGCTGCGCAATATGGCACTCCTCCTGCATGAGATGGGTGAGCGCGAAAAGGCTCTTCAGGTGGCGGCGAAGATGGGGCAGACGGACTTCATGCTCCTGCGCACGCTGAAATCATGAGTTCACTCAGCCTTATCCTTACGCTGACGGAGGCGGGGGAATATCTGCGAGAGACGGCAGAGTCCGCCCTTGCGGCGGCGTCTGCGGCAAACCTTACGGCGGAGCTGATCGTCCCCGTTCCGCAGGGAGCGGTGGACGCCGTGCGGACGGAGCTCCATGATCTGCCCTGCCGTATTCTCCCTGTGGCGGAGGAGCATCCTGCTGCATGGAACAATCGCGGCGCAGAGGCGGCGTCGGGCGACTTGCTGCTCTTCCTGCAGGAGGGCGTGATCTTTACGGCCGAAAGTCTGGGGACGATGGAGCGCGTATTCTTCTTTGATGAGCGCGTCGCCGCTGTTGGCCCCTATGGAAACCGCACAATTTTTTCGTGGCAGTATATCAATGACGAGAGCATCATCGCAGGGGGTGGAGATCCGGAAGCGTGGGTGCGTGAACATCACAAGGAAACCACGGTGAGTGCGTTCCTTGAAGGCTTTGCACTTCTTGTGCGGCGTGCGGCGTTTTTCCGGCATGGAAAATTTGATGAAGCGTTTGAGGAGGGGAGCGGCGCCGATATTGATCTCTCGTTCCGCCTGCGCTGCGCAGGATATACACTCCTGCGCGTGCCTGCCTATGTGTCGCACCGTGCGGCGGGAAAGTGTGAGCTCTGGGACCTGACGCTGACATCCATGCGCAGCCCCCTTCTGGAGCGATGGGGTCTGGATGTCGGCGTTCCCGAAATGCTCTGGCGGGAGGCACTCGACAGCATCGGCGAAGGGTGGAATCCTGCCCTCGTGCGTGCGACCTGCCGCAGTGCAGCGCTGCGTGCGCCGCTCGTCAGCATCATGATTCCGACGTATCATCGTCCCCGTTATTTTCGTGAGACACTCGAATCTGCACGCGCACAGACCTATCCGAACATCGAGATCATCGTCTGCGACAACAGCACGGACGAGCGGACGGCGGAGCTGATGCAGGCGTACGAGGACGATGTGCGCATCCGCTATGTGCGTAACCGCGCGGCGCGGACAAAGGCGGAGAATTTTATGCCGTTCGAGCGTCTGGCACAGGGGGCGTATCTGCAGTGGTGCATGGATGATGACATCCTCCTGCCCGACAAGATCACGCGGATGATGGATGCCTTCCTGCGTGAGCCGGGCATTACCCTGGTCACGTCGCTGCGCGGCGTTGTCGACGGCGACGGCAATTATCTCGGATTATGGCAGGGGAACGTGCCGGTACACGGGACGTACGAGTGCTATCGCGGGGCGGCTGTCGGCCGGGCGACGCTGATGGATCGGGCAAATTTCCTCGGGGAGCCGTCCGCCGTGCTCTTTCGTCGGTGTGACCTAACGCACCACTATTGGCGGGCGACGGTACGCGGCTATCAGACCATCTCGGACTGCGCCATGTGGCTGGAGCTTATGGAGCGCGGTGATGCGGTTATCTTTGCGCGCCCATTCAGCCTCTACCGCCGCCATGAGGAGCAGGAGGGCGCACAGGCGGAGGTCATCGTGCGCAGTCGTGTGGAGTGGCGCCGTCTGGTTGAAGAATATTGGCATAGACGTATCTTTATTACGCAGGAGCAGGATTATCGGCACGTCCTTGCACGGATGGCGGAAGAGCAAAGTGTCATCGCCCCTCTGCTTCCTTCGGTATCTGTACAGCTGCGGAAGGCGTACGAGCAGGATACGCCTCCGCTGCCCATGATTATCATGAATCGTGTGGAGGCATGTACGAGTATTCGCCTTGATGCACCGCTTGGTGCGTTGGAGCGGCGCAGCGATATCTTTCTGAACGGTGCCGTGCGGGAGGGCGATGCGGCACTTGATTTCTATGATTTTGCGGATTGCCGGGATACACTTATCGTATTGGAACGCGGTGATGTGAGACCGGATGCTGATGTCTGCGCTATTATGAAGAAGCTGGGGGAGCACCATAATATTATCCTCCAGGAAGTTGATGATCATCCGTCGGCAATCGGCGATATCGCCGCGCGGAACTTTTTCTCACTCCGTGCTGTCTCTGCGATACAAACCTCCACGAAGTATCTGGTGGATCAGCTGCGGCAGTTCAACCCGCATATCTATCTCTTTGAGAACCAATTGGCAGAGCTGCCGCCCGCGCGCAGCTACGATGAGAACGCGCCGCAGGTGACGATTTTCTTCGGCGCACTGAACCGCCGCGCGGACTGGGAGCCGTTGATGCCGCTGATCAATCAGACCATCCATAAATATGGAGAACGACTCCGGTTCATGGTGGTGTCAGATTATGGATTCTATGAGGCTCTGCAGACAGAGGCAAAGGAGTTCATCAGCGGCATACAGTCCGGCTATGTCTTTGTGTCGTATGACCGTTATATGGCAGCGCTCCACTCCTCGGATATCGCCCTCCTGCCGCTCAATGATACGGAGTTCAACCGTGCCAAGTCCGACCTCAAGTTCATCGAGGCGGCAGGAAATGGTGCGGCGGTGCTCGCCGCGCCGACGGTCTACGCGGCGACGGTGCGCGACGGGGAGACTGGACTGATCTATCACAGTCCGAAGGAGTTCGCACAGAAACTTGATCTCCTGATCCACCGTGCCGATCTGCGGCGGCGCCTTGCGGAGAACGCCTACCGCTATGTGGCAGAGCACCGCCTTCTCGCAGGGCATCTGGATGACTATATCCTAGCGTATCGCGAGCTCTTTGACCGCAGAGAGGAGCTGGAGCGGGAGCGCCTGCGGCGCGTTGCGAAATACTTCCCCAATCTGTGAGATGACGGTAAAAAAGTGTGAATAATTCCTCTTTGTTGTGATTTTGGATAATGATTGACAGATGATATGTCGGCTTTTATAATAAAGATAGGTTACGTGTAGATTGGAGATCGTTCTGCTTTCTGCACGATACTTCTATCATGGAAAGGAGAGCCGACATGACGGGAAAAGTAAAATGGTTCAGCGCGGATAAGGGATATGGATTTATCTCCCGCGAGGACGGCGACGATGTGTTCGTCCACTTTTCTTCGATTCAGGGTGAGGGATATAAGACGCTGAGCGAAGGTCAGGAAGTGGAGTTCGACATTGTCGAGGGTGCACGCGGTCCGCAGGCGGACAATGTGATCAAAAAGGAATAAGGTCAAAGGTTTGAAAAGCCCGGCTTACACAGCGGGCTTTTTCATTTGGGAAAAAGCACTTCACAAAAATCTGAATTTAATGAAGCGCGTGCAATTCCTTTGCAGGTATTTTCTCCTTTATGTCGAACTAAACAGGTAACAGAGGGAGTACGTGCTCCCGTAGATAGAAAGGGGCTGTGTTTCATGGCTGCATTCACGATTCGAGGAAAGAATGTCGAGGTTACCCCTGCACTGCGCGACTATGTGGAAAAGCGCGTCGGCAAGATCACGAAGTACTTCGATAATGTCGGCGAGATTGCGGTTCTGCTCTCCGTAGAAGGGAAGCACCACAAGGTAGAAGTGACTGCCCCCGTCGCACGCGGCGTTCTGTTGCGCGGCGAGGAGCATTCGGAGGATATGTACAGCTCCATTGATCTGGTCATCGAGAAGCTCGAGCGCCAGATCCGCAAGCAGAAGACGAAGCTCGAGCGGCGTTTCCGCCAGGGCGGGTTCAAGGCAGAGGCGGTCGAGACGTTTGCCCCGCCGATGCCGGAGGATGAGGATATCTACCCCGTCGTCAAGACGAAACGCTTCTCACTCCAGCCGATGGATGTGCAGGAGGCGATTATGCAGATGAACCTCCTCAATCATCATTTCTTCGTGTTCCGCAATGCGGAGTCGGAGGAGGTCAACATCGTCTACGGGCGTCACGATGGAAAGTATGCGCTGATCGAGGTCGAAGAGGGCTGATCGCGCGATCGGATTCCGAGGAAAGGGGCTGTTGCACGAAGGTAAATTTATCTTTGTGCAACAGTCCATCTTTTCGTATAGGG
>ERZ773066.210-NODE-210-length-33939-cov-4.079152_pt1 | contig 33939 bp, 38 predicted proteins | sample MGYA00580573_ERZ773066 | MGnify/ENA primary metagenome ERZ773066 (study PRJEB29015, sample SAMEA2738128) | human oral metagenome | biome: human oral; feature: human-associated habitat; material: saliva | place: China | collected 2203 ... | reverse complement strand
TACTGGAGTGTGCGGTATAATAACCATATGAACAATGAGCAGCAAAACGCGAATCAACAACCGCCAGTTCCGCAAACAATGCCAACGATGCAGCCAATGCCCAACCGGTCGCCGCAAGTGACACCAACAGCACAGCCGTTACCTAGTCAATCACCGCAAATGGCAAACCAACAGTCGGCAGTAGAACCTGAGGAGGCGGCTACAAACCCTAACGACGCTCCTAAAGGTATTATTCAGCAGCATCGAGAGTTTATTAATAGTAGTAATAATATTGTTTTTCATCTAGCGCGCAGTACAACAATTACCCTGATTGTTTTCTTCGTCGGGGCTTTTTTGATGTTTATTACTCGCATGCAAGATGAGCCGTTTTTTGGACCTGTAATAGTTAATCTTTTCTTGGTACCGTTTTGCTTGACTCTCGGGACGGCTCATTCACCGTTAGCGAGGCTGCGGCTATGGCGAATTGTAAGTTCAATCATGCTGATGCTGAATGTAGGTATGCTATTCATGCATGGTTTATTTGGTATCGCAAAGGACAACGACCCCAGCCCTGCAGTTGGTAGCATGCCGCTGTGGATGCTGCCTGCTGAAAAATCCTTGATCACAGTACTAGCGTATATGGTATTTATCATTCCGCCAGCCATTATTTTCTTAGTTACTACGCTGAAGTATTCTAAGGCTACTCAGCTAAAATAGGCTGTTCACGTTAGTAAATACTTATAATCAGTCAAGCTTTGAATACGTGCTAAGTAGGTTGACATAATACCCCCAGGGGGTATATAATGACTTTATGGATACAGCAGATATCAAGCGGCGAGCTCTGCACCGCACAAAAATTATTTTAGGGCAAATGCGCGGACTAGAGAAGCAAATTGCCGACGACGCATATTGCATGGATATTTTAACGCAAAGCCTAGCGCTGCAAAAGTCGCTGGCATCGCTCAATAAGCTCATTTTGGAGCGGCACTTGCGCACGCACATTGCTGACAAAATAGCCTCGGGCGATGGAATCCAGCAAAATGAAGCCGTAGAAGAGCTACTTAATCTATACGAGTTAAATAATATAAGGACGAAATGATGCACCACGAATCTCATTCTCACTGCAACACAAAAACTTCAACCAAACGCATGGCATTAGCAGCGACCTTGCACTGTTTGGCGGGCTGCATGATCGGCGAAATGCTAGGCGTCACCATCGGCACGCACGCTGGATTTACACCGCACGCCACGGTAATTTTGGCATCGGTTTTGGCATTTACGTCTGGCTATACTGTATCAACTATCCCGCTGATAAGCGCTAAGCTATCGTTCTTCAAAGCCTTCAAATTGGTTTTCGCTGCCGATACGTTATCAATTCTGTCGATGACCATCGTTGACAATGTCATCATGCTGATCGTGCCAGGCGCCATGAACAAAGACCTCACTCATCCGATGTATTGGACAAGCCGGCTGCTATGCATGACTGCCGCGTTCCTAGTGTCGTACCCTGTTAATTTATATTTATTGCGCCGCGGCAAGGGTCACGCGCTGACTCATCAGTATCACCACCATAATAAATAATAACGGCGCGCGGATAAATTCCAAGGAGCCTTGGCTTTTTCCTTGCCAGCTCGCCAGATTTTTAGTACAATCATAAGGTAGTTTTGTGGCTCTTTAGCTCAGTTGGTAGAGCAGAGGCCTGAAGAGCCTTGTGTCACTAGTTCGAGTCTAGTAGGAGCCACCAGTAAAATACTCTCCCCGCCGGAGAGTGTTTTTCTTTAGGCTAGAAAGCAGATATAATAATTTTAATGAGAAGTATTCAGCGAAAGCAAGTATCTTGGCGCGGGCCGATAATTTTCGGTGTAGTCTTGGTAGCGGTAATTGTCTTGGTGTGCGCAGCGACCTACTTTACATCTCGTTCATCGGGTGGCTACACTGCTGTCAAATTGCAACCAGCTCGTGAAAAATTCCCTGATATTCAGGTAGATAAGCTGTCGCCGCTACGTGCTCGCGCTGTAAATATACTTCGCCAACAATACGATAATCCGCAGCCTGGCCCGTTTTATAGCCAGGGCGAGAAGCAGGATTGGTGCGCAAATTTTGTTAGTTGGGTCAGCCGCCAAGCTGGCGCGCCGCTAACTAATCCGCATAGCGGCGGTTGGCGTATTCCAGGTGTGCGCAGTCTCGAGACGTATTATCGTAACGCTGGTAAGTTCCGCGCCGCAAATAGCGGCTATCAGTTGCAGCCTGGCGACGCTATTATGTATGATAACGCCAGCCGTCATGGCGAGCACGTGAACTTTGTGCTCAAATACGACAACGGCAAGGTGACGACTATTGGCGGTAACGAGGGCGGCGTGATTAACAACATTCAACAGTCGGATCTCAGCCGCGACGGACCGATTCGCGGTTTTGGGCTGCTAGAATGATGGCGCACATTTCAATTTCTTAACCGTATACGGTATGATAGAATTATGTTCAAAAAGTATATCAAGAAGAAGCTTCAAAAGTATGTCGTTAAGTACTTTGAGCTGCATCCGCATGTCAGATTGATAGTTGTTGCTGGCAGTGTTGGCAAAACTAGCACCAAGCGTGCTCTCGGCAGATTATTATCGCAGCGTTTTCGCGTCCGCATGCACGAGGGCAATCATAATTCAGAAGTGTCGGCGCCATTGGCGATTCTCGGCATTAACTTGCCAGAGAGACTGCATAGCCCGTTGGCGTGGCTAGGTGTTTTTAGGGCAGCGCATCGCCGCGTTTATAGTCCAGCGGATGTCGATGTCATTATTCAAGAATTAGGCGTTGACCATCCAGGCGAGATGATGGATTTTGGCACTTACTTGCGGCCGAATATTGCACTGGTTACGGCGATAACACCTGAACATATGGAATTTTTTGGTTCAATTGAACATGTGGCTCAAGAAGAGCTATTTGTCGCTAAATTTTCTGAGTATACGCTGATTAATCGCGATGATATCGACGGGCGATTCGCAGATTTCTTGGAATCGGCGAACTTTAGCACTTACGGCACGACTGGGCTAGCAGAGTTTCGTTTTGAGCAGCAACAGCTTGACGAAAACGGCTACAGCGGCACGGTTATTGCTCCTAACGATATTCGTTTTCCCGCTACTATTAAAGTAGTGGGCGAGCATAGCTTGCGCCCGATCATGGGTGCAGTTGGCGCGGCAATGATGCTCGGGTTGCCAGTGGAAGACATTATACGCGGACTGTCGCTCCTCAAGCCAGTGCCGGGGCGGATGAATCTGCTGCGCGGCATTGGCGGCGTGACTATTATAGACGACACTTATAATTCTAGCCCGGCAGCGGCTCAGGCGGCGCTGCGAACTCTATACGAGTTCACGGATGTACCGAGTCGTGTGGCTGTTTTTGGCGATATGCTAGAGCTTGGCGGCAGCAGCCAGGCCGAGCACGAGAAGCTCGGTCGCATGTGCGATCCGAATCTTTTGTCGTGGGTGGTAGTCGTCGGCGTGGCGGCGACGCAATACTTAGCACCAGCGGCCCGTTCGACAGGCTGCCAAGTTCATGTGGCGCGCAACGCTATCGAAGCAGGCGAGTTCGTCCGTTCGATAATCGAGCCGGGGACGGTAGTGCTGGTCAAAGGTTCGCAGAACGAAATATTCCTCGAAGAATGTGTTAAGGTGCTCTGCGACATGACCGAGGACGCTGAATTAGTCCGCCAAAGCGATAAATGGCTAGCTATCAAAGACAAATATTTCCAGCAATTTTAATCGTGTGTATAATAGGTTTAATTTAAGGAGTAAAGGAGTAAGCTAGCAATGAAACAAGACGGTGCGCCAAAGAAGCCGAAAACCACTAAAAAGAGGGTTTCTGACAAGCCCAAAACCAAGACCAAAACCGAGACCAGTAAAAAAGCTAAAGTTTCAACAAGCACGACAGCATCAGCGCCAGCGCCCGCCGAACAATCCGCTGCAAAATCCAATGCTGTAGCAGAACAGCCAGCCGCCGCTCCGGTTATCGCCAACCAGACCATGGCTCAACCTATAGCTCAGCCGGCGTTGCCGCCGCAGATGGCGATGGGCCAGCGAAAGTCTAAAGCAGGCTTGATTATTGCTATTTGCGCTGCAGTATTAGTTGTGCTACTGGCGATTGCTGGCGCTACTGCCTATGCGTTTTATCAGAAGCCAGAAAACGTCTTGCTCGACGCGGTTAGTAAATTGCCGCTGGCTACCAAAGTCTCGACTAAAACTACCGTGAACTCAAACTTTTCCTATGAAGCCGACGGCGTGAAAATTAAGTTCAAGAGATTTACATTTGATACAGGCGCTGAAAATACGCCGAAATTTGACGCAAATGCCGAGTTAGTTCTAGAGGTGAATGGCAAGGAGCTGTCTCTCAAGGCTAGCGGTTTGGTAACTGACAACGGCACGGTCTATTTCAAGGATAATATCGTATCAAGTATCAAGGAGACGTTGTCTATATTACATCAAAAGCTGCCAGCTCAGGCTGAAAAACATCTGAAAAAGATTGACGGCAAATGGGTAAAGTATTCGCTAGCCGATGCTCGCAAGCAGGACAAAAAATCAGCCAATCAACTGCAGTGTGTGATTGATGCCTACAAAAAATATTCCAAAGACGATAAAGCTAAGCATCAAATCTCCAGCGTTTACAAAAAACACCCATTTATAATTATCGACAAAGAAGTCAAATCGCAAAATGGTAATTTTGGCTACGACGTATCAGTTGATGACGACAAAGCAGAGGCTTTCTGGAAGGATTTTCGAGAAACCTCTTTCGCTAAAAGCGTTGAATCTTGCGCGCCGAACGTTTCGTCTTCGTCGTCTGATACTTACAAGTCTGCCAAAAAAGCCAAATCAAAAGCTGACGCTACCATGACCGTTTGGGTGTCGCAATGGTCGCATGAACTGCGCGGCGTTGACGTTAAGGCCACTAACCTTAAGACCGATAGCCGTTCCGACAAAAACTACAATGTTAGCGCCAAAACAGTTATTGATTTTGGCAAAGGTTCGCAGGTCGCTGTTCCAAGCGATGCCATAAGCGCTGAAGAGTGGGCAAGCGCGATCAGCCAATCTTTTCAGTCGGTAGCTGGCGGTAGTCGTCTACCTGCGCCAACCGTCGATACCGATAATGACTTAGACTATGACGATTATGATGACTAATCACTAGAGCTAGTCGTGCTCTATCTGTTATACTGATATTTGATGAGACACTATAACCCTTCTGAAATTGAGCCGAAATGGCAGCAAATCTGGGCGGATGACCAGCGTTATCATACGAACGAGTCAAGCGCCAAGCCAAAATACTATGTGACAGGCATGTTTCCGTATCCAAGCGGTGCAGGCATGCATACCGGTCACTTTATGGAGCACTCCATTGTCGATGCGGTGGCACGTTTTCGCCGAGCGCTTGGCTATAACGTGATGTATCCGATTGGCTGGGATAGCTTTGGCTTGCCAGCCGAGAATTACGCTATCAAAACTGGCCGCAAACCTCGAGAAACTACCGCTGACAATATTGCGAATTTCAAAAAACAATTGCGCAGTGTCGGTGCTAGTATTGACTGGTCGCGTGAGATCAATACCAGCAACCCAGAATACTACAAATGGACGCAGTGGATATTTACTAAGCTGTTTGAAAAGGATTTAGCCTATCAAAAAGAATCGCTGCAATGGTGGTGTCCAAAGGATAAGACGGTTCTCGCCAACGAGCAGGTGATTGACGGCAAATGCTGGCGCTGCGACTCGGTGGTTGTCAAGAAATCTATGAAACAGTGGTTCTTCCGGATTACTGCTTATGCCGAGCAGCTACTTGCCGAACTGCCAGAGATGGATTGGCCTGACAAAATCAAAATTGCGCAGACTAACTGGATCGGTAAAAGTGAAGGCGCTGAGATTACTTTTCAAGTTGACGGTAGCGACGATACGATAACTGTTTTCTCGACGCGTCCTGATACGATTTTTGGCGCAACCTTTTTGGTATTAGCGCCCGAGCATCCATTAGCGCGCACGCTGCTGACCGATGAAACGCGTGAATTAGTCGAGAACTATATTAATGATGCCGTCAAGAAATCAGAGATTGAACGCAGCAACGACACCAAAGAGAAAACAGGGGTTTTTAGCGGCAGCTATGCTATCAACCCGGCGACCGGCCAAAAGATTCCAATTTGGATTGCCGATTATGTTCTGGGGGGCTATGGCACTGGTGCGGTGATGGGTGTGCCAGCGCATGACGACCGCGACTTTGCTTTTGCCGAGAAATTCGAGCTGCCAGTCGTTGAGGTCATCGAGAGGCCCGAGGATGACATTGACACCGACGCTTGCTATCATGGCGAAGGCGTTCTAGTGAATTCTGGCGCTTTTGATGGTACGCGCAGCGAGGATGCTCGCGAGCAAATTGTCGCTTGGCTCGAGCAAGAGGGTAAAGGCAAGTTGCAAATTACTTACAAAATGCGCGATTGGCTAATCAGCCGCCAGCGCTATTGGGGCGCACCGATTCCGATTATTTATTGTCCGGAGCACGGTGCAGTGCCAGTTCCAGAAAGCGATTTACCAGTACTATTGCCAGATGTCGATGATTTCCAGCCGCGCGGCGATGGCAAATCAGTCTTGGCGGCGCAAGAAGACTGGGTGCAGACGACTTGTCCAGTTTGCGGCTCTCCAGCTCGGCGCGAAACCGATACGATGGATGGTTACGCTTGTAGTAGCTGGTATTTGCTGCGGTATACCGATCCGCACAATGCGCAGCAGGCTTGGGCGCCAGACAAGGCAAATTATTGGGCGCCGCTCGATATGTATGTTGGCGGCGATCACGCGACGGCCCATTTGCTGTATGTGCGCTTTTGGACGCATGTCTTCTGCGAGCTTGGGCTGACAGATTTTGCCGAACCAGTAAAAAAGCTGGTTTACCATGGTTTGATTCAAGCCGAGGACGGCCGCAAAATGAGCAAAAGTCTCGGCAATGTCGTCGATCCGCTCGAGGTAATCAACGCCGGCTACGGCGCCGACGCTCTGCGCACGTTTGAACTATTCCTGGGGCCGATTAACGAAAACTCTAGTTGGAACAGCCGCGGCATTGCTGGTGTTTATCGTTTTCTTAATCGCTTGTGGACGCTAGTGCAAGAATTTGATGACAGCGACAAAACCGGTACGTCTGATACTCAGAATCTTGATACCATTATTAATTCTACTACCAAAAAAGTCACCGATGACATTCATCGGCTCAGCTTTAATACGGCGATTGCAGCGCTGATGGAATGCGTGAATGATTTGTACAAATTGAAAGTGGCGGGCTACAGCGAAGATTGGCGCCCGCATCTCAAAACGCTAGTGCAGTTAGTGCAACCGTTCGCGCCGCACATGGCTGCCGAATTGTGGCAGCAGCTTGGCGAAACTTCGCAGCTCGATTTTGCCGCTTGGCCTGCCTGGGATAACGCTAAAATTGCCAGCGACAGCTTGCTTATTATCGTGCAAGTCAATGGCAAATTGCGCGCTAAACTCGAGGTCGCTGCTGATGCTAGCGAAGAACAGATCAAGGATCTAGCGCTAGCCGACGCCAACGTCCAGAAATTCGTGCTGGCTGAGCCGAAGAAGATTATCTACGTCAAGGGCAAGCTCGTCAATATTGTGGCGTGATTCCGTCCTTGCAAACTTACAAATGGTAAGTAGCGTTTCTGAACCTATACGCTATTACTTTGTTGGATTCTCGACGTCAACTGGCGTAACATCGACTGTGTCGTCACCGTTCAGATCGACATGGTACATGACTACTTCTGCGCCTGGTTGTGGTACGACGCTGATTTCGGCGGCGGCTTGATTGACAACGCCGTGCTCTAAATCGCGCTGCGGGCCCGTCCAGCCTTGTTCTTCTCCGTATTGATCGACATAGGCGGTAGCCGCTCCATTAACGCTACTACCTTCTGGAACCTCTACGCGGACAATCGCCGATTTATCGAACTCCTCGGGGTGTTCGCTATATTCGCCGACCAACTCGACAGCTTTCTGTTCGGCCACAGCTGCTGGGTTAGGGGTTTCGGCGCTGCTGGCTCCGTAGTCGCCGATACCGCAGCCTGTTAACACTGCTGCGCTCAAACCTATGGCGGCGGCAGTAGTAATTAATTTCTTCTCGGATTTACCAACGTTTTGTTCATGACTCATACCTTTATTATAGCATAACCATTATAAAAAGTCAATAATTAAACTATGATAACGCTACGATGTCAAATACTTGAGAAAAGCCTCGCTTTAGCGTATAATACTACTAAGTTTATACAAACCGAGAAGGAGAACATTTCATGGCACAGCCAAAGAAACAATCAAGTCCTCGCAAGACCGGCATGCGCCGCAGCCATCTTGTTGAGAAATTAGCCAAGCGCGTTAACGGCCATTCGCCAGTCAAAGTGTTGATTGGCAAGAAAAAATCATCAACCAAGCAGAAATAACCGTTTCAAACAAAAACGGTGAGATAATAAAAGGAAACAAACGCGAATGGCATCGAATAGGCATCTTGGTCGGATTGTTGCGCTGCAAGCGCTATACGAATTGGAATTGCGCCGGCAGTCTGGCGACAACAGTGCAGCGTTAGATGATATCTTGAAGCGTGACGTCGAGCGTTACCGTTCGGCGATTGACGACATCGCTTTCGTAGAAGGACTGGCCAGCGGTGTTGTTAGCCAGCAGGAGGAGCTTGACCGGCAGCTGCAACCGATTGCGCCCGAGTGGCCGATTACGCAGATAGCACGGATCGACAGGGTAATCTTGCGGATTGGCCTGTATGAATTACTGCATCATCAAGATACTGTGCCGCCGCGCGTCGCCATTAACGAAGCGATTGAGCTAGCCAAAGCGTTTGGTTCTGATAATTCGAGCAAGTTTGTCAACGGCGTACTGGGTACTGCTTATCGCAAATTTGTCGAGGAAGGGTCAGATAATGCCAAAGCCGAAGGCCAACAAAAGCAAGTTTGATCATATACGCAAATATTTAACAAAGTCGCGTTCGGCGTCTATCCAAGAAATCGTCCGCGAGCCAACTAGCGGCGGCGTGATTTTCCGCCACGGCGAGTCGGGTATCGAGATTTTACTGATTCAGGATGCCAAAGACCGCTGGACAATTCCCAAAGGCCACATCGAGGAAGGCGAGACAGCCGTGCAGACTGCTCGCCGCGAAATTGGCGAAGAGGCTGGTTTGCACGACGTCGATATGCTAGGCTGGCTAGGCAAGATTCATTTTCGCTACCGCCGCCTAGACAAGCTGGTTTTGATGACAACGCAGATTTACTTGGTGCGCGTTCGTACCAGCGGCGATGAAATCCAAAAAGAGGATTGGATGAAAGGCATTAAATGGTTCCCGTTTAACGAGGCGCTCGAGCTGATCGAATACGAAGACATCGCCAAGCTAATGCTGAAAGCTAAAACGCGGATCCGCCAAGAAAACTTATAAACTTACAAAATACGAAAAGGAGGAAAGATGAGTGGTATGCCAACCGGGCCGTACCAAGATTGGGCGAAGCAGAAATTAGGTTTTGAATATAATGACATTCAGCTTCTGATTACTGCTTTGACACATCGCAGCTACGTCAACGAGCACAAAAAATCGGTGAGCGAGCACAATGAGCGTTTAGAATTTCTGGGCGACGCCGTGCTAGAGCTGGTGGTGACAGATTATCTGTATAAACATTATAGCGAGCCGGAAGGTATCCTGACTAGCTGGCGGGCGGCGCTAGTTAACACCACTAGCAACGCTAAATCTGGCGAAGAGCTTGGTTATGAGCCATTGGTGCGGATGAGCCGCGGCGAGAAGCATGGTTCCGAGCGGGCGCGCCATCAGATTCTAGCTAATGCTTACGAAGCAGTGATCGGTTCGATTTATTTGGAGCGCGGCTATGATGCCGCGGCAGCCTTTATCGAGAAGCACACAATCAGTAAGCTTGACGGGATTTTAGAGAGCGGCTCTTGGCGTGACCCTAAAAGCCACCTGCAAGAGGTCAGCCAGCGCGTCGACGGCGCTACGCCAGTCTACAAAGTCATCGCCGAAGACGGCCCAGACCACGACAAGGTCTTCACGCTCGGCGCTTATGTCGGCGACAAACTGATGGGTAAAGGCATCGGCCCTAGCAAACAAACCGCCCAGCAGCAAGCCGCCCGGGCAGCGCTGGAAGAGTATAAGAAACGGCAATAAAAAAGCCTGTTTCCAGGCATAAATCTATTAACTAATTGAATTGGAAGTTGTGATTGCCCGCAGCCGGACTGTGCAGGAGCTAAGCTCGACTGCAGGCAATCTGGCTGTGGGTATCCTCCTACTTACTTAATCTTGCTAGTAGAGAAGAAAGCTGGCAAGACGGGTATGACGGCTACCTCGTAAGCCGCAAACAACAATCCGCCTATAAACACCAGATAAGACACTGTCTGCTGAGAAGCGATGATCTGCCACGTTTTAACGTGACTAGCTGCGGACACGGTAATCATGACCCAAAAGAGCCACTCAAGGTTACGACGTCCTTCCGCCAGCCGAGCGGCGGCTATCGGAGCGACGATGGCAATGGTAACGACGAGAGTCGTAAACATAGTTTCTCCTTCCAAGAGAAAACAGTCTTGCTCAGGCAGGGACTACTTCTCGCCCCTTACAAACCTGGGCAAAAAGCTTGATACTTATATATCACGCATGAATCGCCATGTCAACGATTTTCGCAATTATTTCGCAAAAATTGCAAATTTTAAGTATTTTTGAGCCGTTTTGGCCGTTTTTGCGCCCTCTAGCGGTGTTTTCTGCCTGAATTGGCCTATGAGGCTCGACTTGAACGAAAAGGCGTCTAGGCAGCGCTTAGGCGCTTTGTTGACATTTTACCCGTAACACGCTAGAATATGACAGAAGTAACAATAGTACTAACGTGAAGTAAAGGAAGTTTTAATTTTATGCTCGCAATTCGTTTGCAACGTTTGGGCCGCAAGGCTTATCCGGTATACCGTGTCGCCGTCCAGGAAGCGCAGCGCCATCCATCGAGCGGCCGCGTGGTTGCTTATGTCGGCAGCTACAACCCGCACACCAAAGACGCTAATATCAATGTCGAGGCTGCTCAAAAATACCTTGATAATGGCGCTCAACCGACGCCGCGCGTTGCGAAGTTGTTAAAAGAAGCTGGCGTCAAGCTGCCGAAATGGGTTAAAGAGTTCCAGGGCGGCAAGACCAAAGCGGTCAAGAATGCTGAAAAGTTGCGCAAGAATCAGCCAAAAGAAGAGCCAGCCTCCGAAGAGGCAGAAGCTCCAGCTGAAGCCTAACGCTTTTACTTACGAACTAGCGCGCTCTAACTGTATGGCTGGAGCGCGTTTTTCGATTTCATAGCAAAAGCATGTTACAATAAAAGTACGATAGTAACCGTGTGACCGCAAAGGAGGAGATACCGTGGGCATGTCGACCATTGACCAGGAATTTGTCGAATATATCGTAAAATCACTAGTAGGACATCCAGATGATGTGGTTGTTGACCGGATTGTCGACGAGAAGGGTGTTTTGCTGACGCTAACTGTCAATCCAGAAGACTTGGGCCGGGTGATTGGCCGCCGCGGCTCGACCGCGCAAGGGCTGCGCACGCTGCTGCGAGCGTTGGGCGCTAAAAATACTGCTCATTACAACCTGAAAATCGTCAATAATGACGACCGCGAGGACGCTGATTCGGCTGTAGTGGATAATGATGTGGAAAACGCCACTAGTGATTCTGTGGAAAATGACGCAGAAAACGCAGAAACCGAAAGCGATTTCGCAAAAAAGTCGCGCCAAGAGCTTGCAGAATTAGACGACCTTGATATATAATCGTAAGTAAGTTCATGCGAGAACCCTGAACTAACGAAAACAAAGTACAAAAGCTCTACTGCGAGCAAACCAACAAATGGTTTGAGAGACTTATTTGTGCAAGAAAGCTGCCTTTTGAGGCGGCTTTTTTGTTGGTGTAAGATTTCGAGGAAGTTAGCTGCGATATATCGTATAGATGATAAGATTTGTCAACTATAGCTATATAATTATTTTTATTGTAGTACAAATATGTAAATAAAACATAATACGGTGTAAGTCAAATGCTATCAAGAAATAAAAACTAGATTACAGCAAATTGTTATAAGGCATGAAAATAGCCCGTCGAAAACGTGCTCAAGCTGGAAACTGGGCATTCAACCCAGGAAACGCAGAAATGTGCGTCTCGAACCGGATTGAACAGTTTCCAACGGGCTATTTTCGGGCGGGCACTAGTTCTTCAGGCTATCCTCCGTGATGGCCTGAAGAAACCCCATCCAGAAGGCCGCACGGAGCGGCCTGTGGTTAATAAGGGAGACAACAAGTTTCGAGAGAGCGTACAACTGCACGCGCTCTCGAAACGAGAGCTTCTTGGGCTCGGGGGCGATGGCAGTAACGGTCGGCATGACCGTCTCCTCTCTTTGCTCAAAGCAAGGGCGACTTCCGCCCTAGACTACCTTGAGCAAAAGTTGATATATATATATCACAGATAGACATCCATGTCAAGACTTGCTACACTATAACAGATGAGAAAAATTCAGGTGATTACCTTATTCCCAGAAATGTTCGTTGGCGTGTTCGGCAGCTCTATGCTGTGGAAGGCACAAAAAGACGGCCATGTTGAGCTCTCGACGATTGATCTGCGTCAGTTTGGATTAGGCCCGCGCCGCACGGTCGACGATACGCCGTACGGCGGCGGCGATGGTATGCTGCTGATGGTCGAGCCGCTATGGAATGCGGTGCAGCAGGCTAAGCAGATTGACTCTGGCGCTAAAGTCTTAATCATGACGCCGCGCGGCCAGCGCTGGCGGCAGGCGCTGGCGCAGCAATACAGCGAAAGCGAGAACGGTTATATTGTAATCTGCGGGCGCTACGAGGGCTATGACGAGCGAATTATGGCGCTGGTTGATCAAGAGCTCAGTGTCGGCGATTATGTGCTAACTGGCGGCGAATTGCCGGCGATGACGATTATTGATTCGATTGTGCGGTTAATTCCTGGCGTACTCGGCGGCGAAAACAGCGCAGCGATTGAGAGCTTTAGCGACGGTGAAACGCTAGAATATCCGCAATACACTCGGCCCGAGGAATGGCAAGGTTTGCGCGTGCCAGAGGTGCTATTGAGCGGGCATCATGGCAAAATCGCTAAATGGCGGGCAGCGCATAGTAAAAAGGTTGGGGAATAAAGCGATTTTGCCAGTGCTGGGCAGGCCCAGCTAGCATCAATTAAACTAGGAAACAAAATACTCCTCGCCAAAGCAGAGGAGTATTTCATTGTTGTGGTGGATTTATCGGAGAGCGATCGATACATTTTTGTGTTTGTTTTTGTAACTTCGCTGTCTATACAATATACGTTTTTGCGTTTAATAGCAAGCATTTTTTGGACAAAAAATAAAAAATCATGTGGAAAAATGCTATGCTAATAATATGAAACAGTTTATAGCTAGTATTTTTCCACCAACAATTTTCGAGAAGCGCGCACAGTATGCGGCGTTGGCAGCAGGTTTCTGGACGATTATTATAATGTTGGCGCAATTGTTTAGGTTCGAGAAATTTCCAAAAACTCTAGAGTTGCTGGGGATTGGCGATGGTACTATCGCCGCGATTGCTATAGTTCTGCTAGAGTTTATTTCTTTGCCATTTTTGTTGTCTATGCCGCGGCTGGGCAGACTAGGGCGGCGAATATCAGGTGCGTGCACATTGCTAGCGCCTGGCGTTTGGCTGGTGATTAGCGCGGCTGTACTGATGAGCGGCGGGCAGGGAAAAGTTAGTTTGTTTGGCGCGGTGGCGGCGCTGCCGGGGGTGATTAGCCTTCTGCTGGCCGGCGCGTGGCTAGCAGCTGCGGCGTATTTGACTGCTAAACTATGGCGGCTAGATTTGAAATAACGGCGCTCTAGTGATATATTAAGGTAGGCGCGATGGGGTGTCGCCAAGTGGTAAGGCACTGGGTTCTGGTCCCAGCATGCGGGGGTTCGAATCCCTCCACCCCAGCCAAGAAATAATGATATGAAAATAACTACTCCCCGCATTCCGAGCGGTTTCAGCGAATACCTGCCAGGCGACCAAATAGAGTTTAATCGTTTGCGCGACATTATTCGCGAAACTTATGAGCGCTATGGCTACGCGCCGCTGGACACGCCAGATATTGAGCTGAGCGAGGTATTGTTGGCGAAAGGCGGCGGTGAAACCGAGAAACAGATCTATCGGTTTGAGCGCGGCAAGAATGATTTGAGCTTGCGTTTTGATCTAACGGTGCCGCTGGCGCGCTATGTTGCCGAGCATGAGGGTCAGCTAGTCTTCCCGTTCCGGCGTTACCAGATTGGCAAAGTGCACCGCGCCGAGCGAGCTCAAGCCGGGCGTTTCCGCGAATTCTATCAGTGCGATATTGACGTGATTGGCTCGGAAAGCGTGGCGGCTGATGCGGAGTTTCCAGCGGTAATTAACGATATTTTCGAGCAGTTTGCTTTCGGCGAGTTCACGATTCACATCAATAATCGCTTGGTGTTGAACGGCTTTTTCGCTGGAATTGGTTTGGCTGATGTATCGGCGGATGTACTACGAGTAGTCGATAAAATCGAGAAAATGTCGCGCCAAGATTTTATGGCGGAATTACGCGAGTTGGGTCTTAGTGAAAAGCAAGGCTTGCAAGTAGTTGTCTTCACAGAAATTAGCGGTAGCAACGACGAGATTTTATCGCAGCTAGAATCAATGAAAAACGAGATCAATTCTGATGATTTCGCGCTTGGTACGGCAAAATTACGCGAGTTGCTGGCGATGCTGCGAAACATGGGCTTGCCAGAGCGGCGTATTCAGTTAGATCTACGGATTGCGCGCGGACTAGATTATTATACTGGCGGAGTCTAAGAAACGACGCTTGATGATTATCCAGAAGTCGGTAGTGTTTGCTCGGGCGGACGCTACGATAACTTGGCCGAGAACTATACGCGGACGCGTCTGCCGGGAGTTGGCGTGTCGATTGGTTTATCGCGCTTATTCTACAAACTGCGCGAGGCAGGCGTCGTGTCTAGTCATCGCCAGACATTGGCGCGCTGTATGGTGGCGTCTTTTGACGATGCGCAGTTCGGCGAGGCGCTGCAAATAGCTGCCGAACTGCGGCGAGCTGGCGTGGCGACAATTCTTAATACTGAATCAGTGCCGTTAAAAAAGAAGCTGCGCTATGCTGATCGTCTTGGTATACCATTAGTCGTTTTGATTGGCGAGGAAGAAGTACGCGGCCGTTTCGCGACAGTGAAGGATATGGCAACCGGTGAGAATAAGCCCATTCCCCGCCAGCAACTAGTCGAGGAGCTGCAACGATAAGGTGGCTTGGCTGGTTAAGATAATCGCCGACTGGCTGTTGATTCCGTTAGTATTGCTGGCTTTGTATGAATTATTTTTTAAGGTTGAAAGTAAGCGCCGCTATGAAATTTATTCTCGCGTGCTGATGGCTGGACTGACGTCTTATGTGGTTGCTAAAATCCTTGGGCTAATATATCAGCCTGAACAGTTGCGTCCGTTTGAGTTGCTTGGCGTTAATCCAGGGGCGGCTTATCTGAATAATCCGGGATTTCCGTCGGATCATGCGCTTTTTGCGATGTTTTTGGTGCTGGCGGTTTGGTATGCACTGCGTCGCCGCTCAATTACTATAATTATGCTAACTATAGCGCTGCTAGTCGGCGTTGGCAGAATATTAGCGCTGGTGCATACGCCGCTTGATGTTGTCGGCGGCATGGCGGTGGCTTGCTTGGGGGCGTTGTGGTACGTGGATTGGTCTAATGTTAAGCTTGCATCTAGCAAAAAACGCAAGAATGTAGTAAAATAACTTAGTAAGATGACTAATGTGGAGAAATCTATGAACAACGCAAACGAGACTGCAGCGGTGAAGCTGGAGCCGTTTATTCCGATGGACAAAAAGGATATCATTCGAGCTGCTATCTATGGAGCATTCGCTGGTGCAATACTAACGGTGTTGTATATTTTGGTTGGCCGGGTCGCGTCGGCGGTGATGTGCCGCGGCGATAATGATTTATGCCAGAATGCGCCGCTGTATGTAGCAATTTTTTCGGTAACTTTGGTGTCAATCGGCGGATTGATACTGCTGTCGCAGGCGCGAATTTACCGGCCGTTATTTATCGTTATTGCTTCGATAGCGGCTCTATGGGGTCTGCAATCATATTTAGCGCTATTGCCGTGGTATTGGGCGATGGCGGCGATGACGGTAATTGGCGCGTTGACATATGCGATGTTTACTTGGCTGGCGCGATTGCGGTCGTTTATACTCTACTTGGTTGTATCGATTGTGCTGATTGTAGCGGCTCGGTTGATTATCGCCGGGTAGCTGGCGCAGAACCGTTATTTGCGGTATGCTAGCTATATGGAAATAATGGTTTTGCTTATAATTTTAGCGATAGTCGTTGCAGCGGCTAGCGTGGTTATTTTTGTGTTGATGCAGCAGCTGAAGCGAGTGCAAAATAACTCGGCGGTAGAGCTGATTAAGGGCGATGTTGTTGAATTGTCGCGCTCGATCACTAATTTGCAGCAAACAATAAGCGACAAGCTTGAACGCTCGCAGCTGTCAACTCAGCAATCGGTGCAAAAGCAGCTCAGTGAAAGTTCAAAATTGGTGGCTGATGTCACGCAGCGCTTGACCAAGCTCGACGAGACTAACAAGCGTGTCGTTGATGTGGCGACTGACCTCAAAACCTTGCAAAATGTTCTACAAAACCCCAAGCAGCGCGGTGTTTTTGGCGAATACTATTTGTCGAGCGTTCTCGAAAATATTTTGGCGCCAGGGCAGTATCAGACTCAGTATAAGTTTCGCGACGGCGAAATGGTTGATGCGGTGATTTTTCTTGATAAGGGTCGGATTCTGCCGGTTGATAGCAAATTTAGCCTCGAAAATTACAACCGGATGATTGAAGCTAGCGGCAAAGAGCGCGAGCAGCTAATGCAAAAAGTCAAAGCTGATCTGAAAGGGCGCATCGACGAAACCAGCAAATATATTCGTCCGAGCGAGCATACTATGGATTTTGCATTTATGTTTATCCCCAGCGAGTCGTTGTATTATGATTTACTGATCAATAATGTTGGCCAGGGCGGCAGTTCGCGCGATCTGATTGAGTATGCTTTTCGCGAAAAGCACGTGATTATTACTAGTCCGACAAGTTTTATGGCGTATCTGCAAACGGTATTGCAAGGTTTGCGCAGTTTGCAAATCGAGGAGCAGGCTAAGGATATTCAAGTCCGCGTCGGCAAGCTCGGACAACACATCGCCAAATTCGAAGAGTATATGCAAAAACTAGGCAATAGTCTCGGTACGACGGTCAATCATTATAACAACGCTCATAAAGAGCTCGGTAAAGTTGATAAAGACGTGGTGAAGATCGCTGGTAGCGATTCTTCCGTTGAAGTATTGACGCTTGATCGTCCGTCGTCTATTGATAAGAAGTAAAGATTTTTGACTATCAAAATATCCCGCCATGATAGACGGGATATTTTTTGTTAAGAAAGTTAGGCTTAGTCTTTCTTTTGCCGGCCAGCGACCAACACGTAGAGGTTGGCACCGACAGCGGCGCCCGCTAAAGCGCCAACTAGCGACTCGAGCGAGAAACGCGAATTGACAACTTCGTTAGAGCCAGCTGAACCAGTAGTGAGCTCCTTTTCGGTCGAATCGGTCATTGCTAGCGCAACAGCCGGGTTAAGGCTAGCGCCCTTGACGTAAGCGACGTGAGGAATCTCAACTTTATTAGAAGCTGAAGATGCTGCTTTGCTTTGGTAGTCGGCGATTGCTTGCGTCTTGGAGGTCGATAGCAAATAGCCAGACGTCAAAATGCCGACTGCTAGTGCCAAGCCAACGCCGAGCGCCTTGCCAGTATTGCAAGTTTCTTCGCGCGATAGAACTGCTGCTAGTCCGAATAGGAAGATAGCGGTGCCGACCAGCTCAATGCCGAATATTGACCAGTTCATGCTGCTAAATCCGCTAAAGCCGAAGTTAATCGAGCCGCCAGTAACCCAGTTGGTGACGATTACAGCCAGCATAGCGCCGATGAACTGGGCGCCCCAGTAGAATGGCAACAGGATTGTCTTGAGCTTGCGCATAGTCCACAAACCAAATGTTACGGCTGGGTTGACGTGTGAGCCCGAGACAGCGCCGATGCTCATCACTAGCATTACTAGCGTGAAGCCGACAGCTAGCGCGCCAACGCCGCCGTCTTTGAATGTGGTCAAAGCAACCAGCGTCAATACGAACGTACCGATTAGTTCGGCAAAGATTATATTTATGATATTTGATGGAAGCTTGACGCTGCTGCGTTTAGTTGTCGTAGGTTTGGCAGCGGCAGTTTCCTTCTTTGGTGCTTCTACTTTTTCGGCAGATACTGTACGAACAGTCGTCTTGCTGGCGACCGTTTTCTTGGCGGTCGTCTTCTTCTTGGTAGAAGCGGCTTTTTTAGTAGCCATGAATATTCCCTCCTTTACTGAAATATAGACATAGTATAACACAAAAATATTTTGGGTTGTATACATCTGTTATAATGATGATATGGGACGTTATTTTGAACAGACAGAAAGCCGCAGCGAACTGCAACAGCGCATTGCTGCTGATCTGCGTGAAAAAGCAGCGCAGAAGGCAAAGCAAGAAGGCGAGCCAGTTCCGGGTGTTAGCGGCGAGCTAATCGAAAACTCAGAATATTTGAAAGGCACCAAGGCTACGACAACTCTAGCACCAGCTTGGGTATTTATTGTACTGATGGCAGTTGGCGTATTTGTGTTATTCGTATATCAGGTGAATAAGTAGGTTAGCGATGGATTTCGAGAAAGTTTTACAAGTTTTATCAGCGCGGGCGGCTCAGTCTAATCATCCGCAAGAAGTATTGCGCGCTCCAGAAATCAAAACACTGTATGATCACATCAAGACCTTGCCAAATGATGAGCGCGGAGCTTTCGGCAAGCGAGTCAACGAGCTGAAAAAATCGCTGGAAGTGGTCATAGAAGTTCGCCGCCAGGAGCTCGATAAAGTCGATTTGCCGCCGATTGACGTGATGGCGCCGATGGACATCAATGCCCCGCAGCCTGATTTACTACCGAGCGAGCAGGGTACGATTCACCCGTTGAGCGCCGAGATTGATCGCATTTCTAATATTTTCAATCGCATGGGCTTTGTGACGGAAGAATCGCGCGAGATTGACGATCAATTCCATATGTTTGAAAGCTTGAATTTTCCAAAAGGCCACCCAGCACGTGATGATTATGACACCTTCATGACCGAGGAGACAGACGCTAATGGCGACCGCTTGATCGCGCCAGCGCACACCTCGACCATGCAAAACCGCGTGTTGAAAAAATATCGTGGTAATTTGGCAAACGGCGAGGCGATCGCCGCCATCGTGCCCGACCGGGTGTTCCGCAACGAAGACCTGGACGCGCGGCACGAGCACACGTTCTATCAAGTTGAGGGCGTGTATGTCGCCAAGGGAGTCAATGTCGGCAATCTGATCGCTACTTTGCAAGAGTTTTTGCAGGAATATTATGGCAAGAAGTTGGATGTGCGCGTCAATCCATTTTACTTCCCGTTCACTGAGCCGAGCTTTGAATTTGCATTGAGCTGCCCATTCTGCGAAGGTAAAAATCCGGATTGTAAAGTCTGCTCAGGTGAGGGCTGGATTGAGCTATTAGGCTGCGGCATGATTCATCCGAATGTACTGAAAGCTGCTGACATCGATCCGAATGAATACACCGGCTTTGCCTTTGGTTGCGGCATCGACCGCTTGGTGATGATGAAATACGGCATCGAGGACGTGCGGCATTTTGAGAGTGGTAAGTTGGACTTTTTGGAGCAGTTTTGATTCTAAGTGGCAGGACAGGAGACTATTCTTTATGACTGACTATTGCCAAACAATGACGATAATAATTCTTTGCTGAATAATTATTTGTACAATAATTTTAATTATATCAAGAAAAGTGGACAGTTTTATAACCTATACAGATTTCATAGACCAAAATTTAGTCAGCAAGGGAACGATACTCATTATCAGCAAACAAACTCCCAGCGCCTGCTGCCTGATACAAAGCATCTACCGCTAGAAGTGCATCATGCTGAAGTGTCGGCTTGCCGTTAATGGTCTCATCATAAAAATCTTGCAACGATTCCGGATAACCCTCGTCTGGCGCGTCGTATAGGAATGTATCCTGTAGTAACTTCTTCTGCTCAGGCGGAATATCATCAAAAAACTCTGGATGAAAATCATAAAACCATTCAAGACGGGTTTGTAATTTTAGATATCTATCGTAGTTCATGACTATATTATATATAATTCAAGGAATGACCCCTCTCTGAATGTGGAGAGGGGCATCCTTGAGGACTGTCTCACTCCTCGTCCTCCTTGTCGTCGGAGTGGTACTTCAGCCAGCTAGGCGTACCATCGTTGTACATGTAGTACCCATCGGAGTGCGGTTCGCCAGAGGTCTGTCCGTGGTGCATGTGCTCAGGCTGGTCGGGGTCGACAACCCACGCCTTGTCGCCCGGGTTGGGGACGAGGTAGTTAGCGATGTCGTTCAGATCGCGCCGGTTCGGCATGATCATCTCCTGTCTACTCAAGGATGGCTGCATCTCAGCCTAGAGTGTATGATATAGAATAGAATAGAATAGAATATGTCAACCATTAGCGTCTTTTGACAAAGAAGATTTTACTAGAACATAGATTAAACCAGCAAACTGTATATTCACTCTCGTTTTTGTCTATACTGAAATAAAAACAATCAACGTTCACGTATCATTTCTTGTTGGTCAGCTAGGCAGGCGACTCTACAATCCCATGCAAATATCCCGATAAGGCCGCGTAACAACTTCTGCCGACTCAAGGCCGAGTTTGACCTCAATCTCGCTGATCATCGCCAGCGCACCAGTCTCATCATCTGATAAAACCTCAACTTCCACGAACGTCCCGGCGTCTTTGATTTCGTCTATGGCCACCGTTGCTTGCGGAAAATCAGGGGACTGGAACGAGCGACGGTATTTGTCAACCTCGACCAGCCGCACCATGCCGAGATTTGCCAGTAGCCGCTTGGCGGTTACCACGTCTCCGGGTTGAATTGGCAGGTTGGTCTCGGGCTTAATGATCACATCATTCGCTGTATGTGTCGCAGTCGTCGTCGCAGGCTTATATGTCACCTCGGCAAAACCATCGCGCTGGCGAATCCGCAAACACTCAACCGTCTGCATGAAATCGACATCAGGACGAGAATAATACGTATCAATTTCGTGGAGATTACTCTGCAGTTTAAAACCGAGGTCTTGCAGTCGTTTGATCAGCTCTTCAATATTGCTAGTTAGCTGGCGTTTACGTTCGACTTCTAGTAGTTTTTTGGTCATTTGGTGGCCTTTCGGGTTCTTGTCCAGTCTAGATAATTGATTCATTAGCGCGAATAGCGGCGCGGCTATTCGACGAGTAATAGTACTCATAAATTAAGGATAGAGCAGTTTGCTGCATCATGCAATAACTATTAGGAGTATCTCGTAAGGTTTATGCTATAATTAAGTTATAAAGGTTGTCAATACTGCAATCCTTGCTGGATATCAACGACCAGTAAAAAGCAAAGTTCGCTTATGAAAGGTGTAAAAATGTCTGTAGCGCTCAGTAGCAAAAAGATAATACTAATCGTAATATGCGTGATACTTGCGCTGATAGCAGGATTTGCGGCTTGGGCGTTTCTGTGGCCTAGCCGCAGCGCCGACTTGCAAAAAGCCGATATCCAGCGGCGCGATTATAACCAGTCGGTGGCAGATATCCAAAAAATCATTGCCGATGATACCGCTAACAGCGAGGTGCGGCCAGATTGCCGGCCGATTCTGAAGACTCACGGCAAGAAAACCGCCCGAGCGGTAATGATTCTTCACGGCGTTAGCGCTGAGCCTTCAGGGATGGTTGAGCTGGCAGACTGGTTTTACCAGGCGGGCTACAATGTGTACGTACCGCGAGTGCCGCACCACGGCATGAAAGACAATAAGCTCCACGGGCAAGTTCGCGCCAGCGAGTTGGTGAAATTCATGGGCGACAGCGCCGGGCTAATCAGTGGCCTGGGCGACGAGCTAGGTGTGATCGGCCATTCTGGCGGCGGCACGCTGGCAACCTGGCTGGCGCAATATGGCGATGGACTATTCTCGCGGGTATTACTGCTCTCGCCGTACTATGAACCAGACGCTTCTAAAGCACCGAAGTGGCAAATGGCGCTGCTGCGCAATGTTTATGGCAACCATCTGCTGCCAGATCAATTCTTTGACGGCAATTTGTCATACCGGGCGCTGGCAAATTATGTCATTATTAAGCAGAATTATCGCAATGATTTGAAAGCTGAAGGCCTGAAACATCTCGGTTTGATAATTGGCAGCGAGGACGATTTGATTGATAAAAACATGGCGCTGAATATCGCCGAGGGCATGGCTAAGGCTAGCGGCGCCAAATTTACTTACGAAACGACGCCAGCTTATATCGGCGCTGGCCACGAATTAATATCACCAGAAGACAAAGTCGTTAAGAAGTACAAGGAAGAATTGTACGGCATGTACCTGCGGGTGTATGAGAAATAGCATTTAGTAGTTGCGTACTATCAGGCGTTTTTCATTTTTGGCTTAGTTAGGTGGAGGTCTGTTATAATGGTCTACTGTGACTACAAGTAAAGTAAAGATATCCACGAGACCGTTTAGAAGTGTCGTTTCTGGCGGCAAAACCGCCAAACCGCGACTGCGTAAGGGGCGTCGCCGAAAAACACAGTCTGGCGGCCAAGCCATGCTTGCTCGTAATATTAAGTATCATCAGGCTGCGCCCGTCCGAAAAATGAGGATTAAAAAGCCATATTACGACGCTATCATGTCGGGTCGTAAAACCCTGGAGGTCCGCGTTGGCTATGGCAGTATTAAGCGCTTGCGGGCTGGCGAGCTATTGCAGCTAGAAACCGGTCATGAGTCTGGCGCGGTAAAGATTAAGTCGATTCGTACCTACGATAATTTTGCTAAAATGCTGACAACTGAGGATTGGCAGCAAATTGTGCCGCAAGCCAAAGATAGAGCGGAAGCGCTTCGGCTTCTTCAGAAAATCTATCCGCCGCGCAAAGAAAAACTCGGCGTGTATACTATTGAAGTTGCAAAATCAGAGAGCAGTGCTGTTCAGTGTATGTCCTAATATTTCATTTCATAGAGTGATTCTAGGCTATTTCAAGAATCATTTTATTTAGTAGATTAGTAATTGTTTTTTCTTCTGCTAATTTCTGCCAAGTTTTTTCACCAGCAACAACGCCTATTTCTGAAATGTACATATCGATATTTGGAACGTTCATTTTCCCGTCGTTGTACGAAAAGGATTTAATGCGGCGAGAAATGCGGGTTAGTGCTGCTTTTTCTAGCATTTTTCCGATAACTTCATGGTATATGTCTCGTAGTTTGTCTCTGTCTGCTAAATTGCTAAGTGCGGCAAAGTCGCAAATACAAGACGTATTCTGGTCAATTTGTTCAGTACGCTCGCTAAGGTTATAATATCCCAAACGAACATTAGCTATGTCGGATACTGTACCATGAATAACAAAAGCTAGATAATAGAATAAAGCTAGTAGTACCGTGTCGCTATTTGGCGGATGACTAAGATCACAAGAGATACGGCTAATCGACGTAATAGGATCGTCGGTCTCGTACAGGAATTTGTGTTCGGCAAGCTGACTAATAATAAGCGGCTGGTCGATTTCTTCAATTGATTGCCAATCGTTTTTATTTAATTTAGCTATGTTATGTTGGAGTTTATCAAGATCGTTGCAAATAATCGTACAATCATTTTCTGCGGCGATTTGACTCATGGCTAGGCTCAAAGATTCGTTATCCGTAAATGCTTGAAGTTGTCGCAAATCATACGCTAGATTAACTGCTTCTCCCGTATATAAATCAATATCAATAGTGATAAGTCCTGTACCCGGATAGTGCGTGCCGAGTGCAAAATAATCAATCTGCCGCAATAGTCCAGATTGTTGCATAATCTGCTTCAACTTAGTCATCGCTAAATGCTCGTAAATATGCGCCTCGATGGGTGAAGCAGCTTGTTTACAGATAAGAATTCGTTGCATGTTATTTATATATTATCACAGAGAATATGGACAGTTTATCGACTTGTCCGGGTCGGAATGGCTAGCGCCACTTGCCGTTGCCGCTGCGGCCGTGGTAGTTACGACCCTTAGTGTCGTGCTCCTTACGGTTAGTACCCTTGCGGTCTCTCCGCAGGTTACCACTACGCTGAACGGCGTTGTTGTGCCTGATGTTGCACTTGGGGCAGTAGCACTGCTGCCTCTTGAGCCCAGTGTCAGGGCACTTGCTGCTGCGAACCATGGTGTAACTCCTTCTGGAGTCGGGCGAGATGATTATCTCGCGAAGTGGAGTGTCTCAGTCTTAATGATCTTGAGTGAGACGCTGGCTTTTGCAATTACAAAAGCTGATATATATATCAATACTAGAAGAAGATGTCAAGGGCTTTTAGCTGAATCCTGTTATAATTATTTATTGGCAATAATCTTGAGAGTGAAAGGATTTTGCCATGGATGAAACAGTACTATCGCTAGCGGGAGTGCTGTTTGTTTTGGTGATTTTTCTATGGTTTGAGCTGAGTGATTTGAGGAAGCGGGTTGCGAAATTAGAGAAAGGTAAATCGGCTAAAGGCAAAAAAAGCAAATAATACTTTTTAGGCGCCTCGATGGCGTATTTTTGTAATTAAGACAATTTTGTGGCATCATAAAAGATAAATGATTCAATATGAAAGGAAATCAGAATAATATGAGTGAACTTCCACACCTGTTAACAGCGGCTCCATCTGAATATCCTAGTGGCGCGTCATCGCTGCTAGGAGCTGATTTTATGCCGACACCACTGATTTTTAAGTCAGCTAGAAAAGCTAGCTGGGGTGCCAGGGTTGGATATAGCAGGAATAGTGAATCGTGGTTTGGAGAAAAATAAAGATGGTAATCCGTCAGTAAAAGCCGCGCTAGGTATCGGCGGGAGGCAAGCCGTGTTATGCTCAGAGATCTAGCATATAGAGTGAGTTTAAAAGATCCAGACGCTATCATAGGAGCTCAGAGTGGGAATGCAGCCACGAATATGCTGAACGATCTAGGAAAACGCGTAGAAGCTGGAGAGGCTGGCGCGCTTGCTGCTCCTATTCCTTCAGAATCTCTAGAAGTGATTGATAATTTAAATGGAAGGGTCGAAGAAAGAGGCGGTCAGGCTGGCGAATAATCTATGAATAATAGAATGGAAAAAGGTAAAGACATAGGTGCAGATACGGGGAAGTCCCATGAAAGTCCTGAATCCCGTGCGAGTAGGCTTGCATGTGAGCTCAGGAGGGTTGATGAAGCTATAGACATGCTGGGAAGAGAGCTTGCGGCGGCAGTGACACAGCGAGAAGCTGAAACACCGCATCGCCGAGTATTACTCAATCACCTCGCTCTGACTGCCGTACTTAGCGATGATTTGTGTTGCTTGCGCCACGTCGTTTACGTTGTCTGGCGTAGCAATTGCGTGCCAGCCGTCACTACCGAGCAAAATGCCCAAATCAAGCAGCATTCGGTCGATGTCGGGTGCTATCGAAGGTTCATCGGTATAAGATATGCTATGCAAATAATCGACAAAGCGTTGATTCAGATCGGGCGAGCGCAAATCCCGGGCGACGGCCTGGACGCAGCGAATAATGTCAGCAAATTGGATTGGCCCCGATTGTACACTGAGATGCAGCGTATTAGTGACAGACATGTCTTCGGCGTGATATTTGATATGATTGTCGTCGGTGTAGGCGCCAAATTGGAGGCTAAGCTTTTGGCTGATTGATAAGTTCAAAAAGTGCATGTATTCATAAAATAGCGGCAACGTTTCGGGCCGTTGCTGGCGGAATTGCTGCGTTAACTGAAAGGATATATAGAGTTTGCGTGGAATTGCTGACGGCTGGTTAGTCGAGTAAATTATACCGCTGATTTGGCTAGTGCTGCTATTCAGCCGCTTGATATTATCGATGTTTTGCCATGGCCTAGAGTCAAGCTGTCTTAACTCGTGCATCATTCGGCCGCTGTCGGCAACGTATAGCTGGTTTGGCTCCTCGGCCAGCAAACGGTACAGAGCTAGTGAAACCGGCTCGTTGTCCATTTCGCCGAAATCAGTTGGCAAGGTTAATATCTTGTTGGCTAACCGCGTGACATCGACCGAGTGCCAAATGCTCTTAATAATGATAATGCCGCCAGGGTAAGTATGTCCGTCTAGCGTGTAATCGATCAGCTGATACTGGCCTTGCTGGTACATAAATTCGGCCGCTGTCGCCAGAAACATATGCTCATATAAATGAGCTAACTGCATGCATGGATGGTGTTTAACCATAGTGATGCGCTTCATTATATTAATTATAGCAGAGAGTTAGAGCTGATGCTCTTTGATGCGGCAGCGAACGGTTTTCACGGGCAATTTTAGCTCGCGTATGATAGTGTTATACTATATGTAATATGAAAGTCAGCCTAAACATTATCAAACAATTGATTAATTTTGAATTACCGCCAGTGGATGAGTTGGTGGCGCGGGTCAATCAGCAGCTTGGTGGCGTCGAAGCAGTGATTGACCTGAAAGCTAAATATGGCGGCGCGCGAATCGTCCGGGTGGTTGAATGCGCCAAGCACCCTAATGCTGATCGGCTGAGCGTGACCAAGATTGATGATGGCGGTGCGGTGGCGGATGTGCCGCGCGATGAGGGCGGTCTGGTGCAAGTAGTTTGCGGCGCGCCAAATGTACATGCGGATATGTGGGCAATTTGGTTGCCGCCAAAAAGCACGGTGCCAGCAAGCTTTGACGACGACGAGCCGTTCGTACTGGACGCGCGGCCACTTCGCGGCGTGCTCAGCCAAGGTATGTTGGCGGCGGCGGACGAGCTGGATATCGGTACGGATCACGAGGGGATTATTGAAATTCACGAACATGACGTACCGGCGGGCGTTGAGCTCACGGCGGGTGCTAGTTTTGCGGAAACGTTTGGTTTGGACGACTACGTGCTGGACATTGAGAATAAGATGTTTACTCACCGGCCGGATTGTTTCGGGCATCTCGGTGTGGCACGTGAGATTGCTGGGATTTTTCACCAGCAGTTTACTAGTCCTGATTGGTATAAATCAGTCCAGCAGTTCACGAGCGCTGAGGGTTTGGATTTAAAGGTTACCAATGATGCACCAGAATTAGTGCCGCGCTTTATGGCGGTAGCATTTCGTGACGTTACTGTGCAGCCAAGTCCGCTGTGGCTGCAATGCCAGTTGGTGGCGATGGGTGGCAAGCCGATTAATAACATTGTTGACGCCACGAATTACATGATGCTAATGACGGCGCAGCCAACGCACGCCTATGATTATGATAAATTACGCGGACATAAACTCGAGGCGCGGATGGCTCGTAATGGCGAGAAAGTCAGTTTGCTCAATGGCAAGGAATATGAGCTGACGAGTGACGATATCGTCATTGCTGACGGCGAGGGCGTGATTGGTTTGGCGGGAATTATGGGCGGTGCTGATTCGGAAGTGACTGATCAAACAAAAAATATTGTGTTGGAATGCGCCACGTTTGACATGTACACGCTACGCCGCACGGCCATGCGTCACGGTATTTTCACCGACGCATTGACGCGGTTTAATAAGGGCCAGTCACCACTACAAAATGCTGCCGTGCTGAAGCAGCTGATGAGCATGGTTGGCGGGGTGCAGGCTAGTGAAGTGTTTGACAAAATTAACAAATTAGACGGTTTTAAAGACAAAAAAATGGTCTGCATTTTTGCTCATAAGATTAATGACGTGTTGGCTGGAAACAGTGCTGCTGCGTCACCAACTATAGACAGTCCTATGATTAAGTCTATATTAAGTAACGTAGAATTTGTAGTACACACTAAGGATGTTAAGTATCCAGATATGACAAATATATCCTCGAATGCAAATAGCACTTCGGTATCCAAAACTACAGCCTACGAAAATATCTTGTATATATTCGTGCCATTTTGGCGCACCGACCTTGAACTACCTGAAGATATCGTCGAAGAAGTCGGCCGTCTATATGGCTTTGATAAACTACCGCGCCAATTGCCAATGCGCAGCATCAAGCCGGCGCCTAGGAATCCGCGCCGCCAGCTCAAGCAGGCGATTCGCCAGAGTTTGTCGCGCGCCGGCGCCAACGAAGTCTTGACCTATAGTTTCGTCCACGAACGTGTCCTAAAAAACGCCGAGCAAGACCCAAGCCGCGCCTATCTACTAAGCAACGCTTTAAGCCCTGATTTGCAGTACTATCGCACCAGTGTGCTGCCGAGTTTGCTAGATAAAGTTCATGCCAACATCAAAGCCGGCCACGACGAGTTCATGTTGTTTGAAATCGGCAAAATTCACGATAAAGAATTGCCGCTTACCGATGAGAATCTGCCGAGCGAGCAGACGTTTGTCGACGGTGTTTACGCTAGCAAAAAGCCGCGAGCCGGCGCGCCGTTTTATAAGGCGAGAAAGCTAGTGGATAGGCTGTTGGCGGATATTAACGTTGAGGCTGATTTCGTGAAAATAGCAGAGTCTGACGTGGATATGCCAGCGCTGTTTGACGGCCAGCGCAGCGCTTGGATTGTCGCAAAAAACGATGACAAGCTGGGTATTGTCGGCGAATTATCTCAGGCAGTGCGGCGTAATTTCAAGCTGCCAGATTACACGGCGGCGTTCTCGCTTGACGTTGAAAAATTGCAAGTCTGTCTGGTTGAAAGTCGCGAACATAATTATCGGCCACTGAGCCGTTTCCCATCAATCAGTCAAGATATCTCGCTGCGCTCAAGCGTGGAAATTTCGCATGATGAGTTGCTGCGAGCAGTTCGGCAATGCTTGGATGAGCCAGAAAATCTACATTGCCAGATACAGACGCTTGGTATATATCAGCCAAAAGACGACGCGGCTATCAAGACTACCACTTTCCGACTAACGTTTACCAGCTATCAGCAAACCCTGACTGACGCTGAAGTCAAACCGATTATGGATAATATTGCGACGGCAGCGCTTACTAAACTTGACGCCGAGCGAGTGTAGCTTATTTTAGTTGTTTTTGATTAGAACGCAGCGGGCGTTCTGGCAGGTTGTTGCGCAATGTTACCAGACTGCGCCGTGTTGGGCGGCCGATAAGTACGCCGAATGAGGCGCCAGCAGCAATAGCTAACGCAATCAGTACCGCGCGCATCAATAACAGAGTACCGTCTGCAGCGGCCGGATTAGCGACTAGCGCCATTAGTCCGTTATACAAGGTTAGTCCGGGAACCAGCGGCACGATACCAGCATCGATGATCGCTTGGCTAGGAATTCTGGTCAAACGTGAAACAACAGTAGCTGTGAAGCCAACGGTAAATCCAGCGACGGCGTTAGCAGGGATAATTATCAAGCCTAATTCTGATACGGCTAACAGCACATAATACCCCAATAGTCCGCTGGCGCCAGTGATTAATAATCCAAATGGCCGCGAATTATTACTTAACGCAAATGATGCCGAGATGATGACAGCACCGATATACTGATAGGTAGTGTTTGAAAAGGATAAGCTGTCGGGGGTTGCGACGAACGCTAAGCCAAACTGCCTGGCGGCGTACAGGCCCATACTTACGCCCAGTACAATACCAAGCGTCAACATCACCACCTTTAATAGCCGAGCGCTAGCTGTGACGTAATATTCATCAATTGCGTCCTGAAAGGCGCCAACAATCATCATGCCAGCTACTAGCAAGACGATACCGCCAACGGTTAATATCGTCGGATCAATCAAAGCAAAAAATTCCCAATATTTATGATTAACTAGCCACAATATACCAGTAGAGACTAACGTGACTGATAACGCGGCAATAATCTGAATGAAAAATGGCGGCAGCGCAGCGCGCCCTAGTAGCTTTATCAGAAGAGTAATTAAAAAACCTATGATAAAGGCAGCCAGGATAATCGGTATAGACGTCGTGTAGAGTGCAACAGAGCCAGCACTCAGGCCGCCGCCAGCAATATAACTGATAATGCCAGGATAGCGCTTATTGTTGGCAATGATGGCATCGAGCTTGTTTTCGGCGTCGTCTAGAGTGATTTTATGGTCGGCAATTTGGCTGGCTAGGTTTTGTAATTTGCGCATTAGCCGGTAATCGGTAGCGCGCGGCGAGATAGTGCGGATCAGTGTCAACGGTTCGCGATCGATGCCGCGGTCTTGCGAGAGCGTAATTTGATTAAAGCTGACATCGATATGTACTTTTCGCTTGCAATATGTGTCGGTTACCCCGAGCGCCATATGCACGACGCTATTCGCTGGCGTGCCCATTGATAGCAAATGGTCTGACATGTTCATAACCAGCCGCAAGGCTCGCATATTCGGCGTCAATGTCTCATCGATTTTCTCGATATCAACTTGATCAGCATCGTCGGTTGCTGTCAAGATGTTTGTTAGCGAGTGGCGCATGAAGCGGATAAGCGGATTCATATCTTGATTATGGCAAAAAATCTATTAGTATTCTAGAGGCATATGATGTCATTTTCACAACTCCTTCAGCGGGTCATGGTCGCGGTTGCTGGTATGTCGAATGCTATCGAAATTAACCCGCTTTTGCTATACTGATTCAATATGGATAGACAGGGGCTATCGCGTGATCAAGTAGTTATTCAACGCGAGAAATATGGTGAGAATCGATTGCCTGACCGCGAAAATAAAAGCATTGTTAGGCTGATCTTAGTAATTATTACCGAGCCGATGATTTTCTTGTTGCTGGCAGTGGTAGCGGTCTACTTTTTCTTGGGCGATTGGCACGAAACGGTGGTTCTGGCGCTGTCGGTAGTTGGCGTGGTGACTCTAGAATTGTATCAAGATTCTAAAACTGAGCGGGCGTTAGAAGCACTGCGATCGTTATCTGCGCCGCAATGCCAAGTGGTGCGCGCTGGCGAATATGTTACCATTCCTAGCGTAGAGGTGGTAGTTGGCGATATTTTGGTTGTCGACGAAGGTAGTCGAGTGGCTGCTGACGGTAGGCTCATTGAATCATCAAACGTTGCTGCTAACGAAAGTATTTTGACTGGCGAATCGCTGCCAGTCGAGAAATCCGCTGGCAACCAAGTCTTCTCTGGTACGGTAATAACATCTGGACACGGACTTGTCGAGGTGACCGCTGTTGGTGAACAGACCGAAATGGGGCGCATTGGCGTGTCGCTGCACGAAATTAAGCCAGAAAAGACATTATTGCAAAAGGAAGTTGGCCGAGTTGTGCGCTATATAGCGGTGGCGGCAGTGTTCTTGGCTATGTTGTTGACGTTGCTGTTTTGGCTGCTGCGCGGCGATTTTTTGTATGGTTTTTTGGCGGGACTGACGTTGTCAATTGCGATTTTACCCGAGGAGTTTCCTGTGGTCTTGTCGGTATTTATGGCGCTGGGAGCTTGGCGCTTGGCCAAGAGTAATGTGCTAGCGCGCAAGAATCAGACTATCGAGACACTTGGCGGCGCGACGATGCTTTGCACGGACAAAACTGGGACGCTGACCGAGAACCGCATGGCGATAAATCAGGTGATCGCGGCTAGCGGTGAAGAGCCTAACGATACTCAGCGCAACGAGATTATTGCCTATGGCGTTCTAGCATCGCAAAAAAATCCGTCCGATCCAATGGAAGAGGCGTTCTTGGCGGCAGCTGATGACCTAGCAGAAATTTATAACGGCATGGATATCATCAAAGAGTATTCGCTAGACGACCATTCGTTTTCGGTAGCGCAAATTTGGGGGCGCGGTGGTAATCCTGAAATTATAGCGTTGAAAGGCGCTCCGGAGGAGGTTTTTCGACTATGCCGCTTGTCCAGTGAGCAGCAAAGACGACTGCAAGAGATTGCTGATGATGCAGCCGATGACGGCTTGCGTGTATTAGCAATTGCCAAGGCAGTAGCGAAAAGTATCGCGCCTTCTCGCGATGGCTATCAATACGAGCTGCTAGGTTTGGTGGGATTGTCTGATCCGATTCGTACCGAGGCTAAGGATGCTGTCGCCTTGGCACACCGAGCTGGCATCAAAGTGATTATGCTAACTGGCGACCACGCCGAGACGGCGCGGCGTATCGGCCGCGAGATTGGTTTGTGCACCGAGCGGGTGATAACTGGTCAAGAATTTTTGTCGATGAACGAAAAGCAGCAGCGCGAGCTTGTTAAAACTACAGAAATCTACAGCCGCGTCGCGCCAAATGTCAAGCTGGCGATTATTTCCGCTCTTAAGCAAAACGGCGAAGTGGTAGCGATGACTGGCGACGGCGTTAATGACGGTCCGGCCCTCAAGAGTGCGCATATCGGTATCGCTATGGGCCAGCGCGGTACCGACGTTGCTCGCGAAGCGTCGTCGATCGTGTTGCTGGATGATAACTTCGCCTCAATTGTTCAAGGTGTGCGTATCGGCCGAAGGATTTTTGCTAACTTGCAAAAAGCGGTGATGTATATCATGATTGTGCACATCCCGATTGCTGCGTTGTCAATTGCGCCAGTATTGCTTGGTTGGGAATTGATTTTACTGCCAATTCACATCGTATTTTTTGAATTTATTATTGATCCTGCTTGCACGCTAGTGTTTGAAGGTGAGCCAGAGGACGAGGATACGATGTGCCGGCCGCCGCGGCGGATTTCGCAGCCATTATTTAGTCGAGCGGTAGTGCTAGAAAGTTTAGCAATTGGCGGGTTGCTGGCGCTGATGGCCGTTCTAATTCATGGCGGAATGCTGGGCAGCGGCGCTTCTAGCGATCAAGCGCGAGCGGTAACTTACTTAACGATAATTCTCGCTAACATCGGTATGATTTTGGCGCTATCCGGCCGCAAAATCATTCGCTTGGCCGTTAAACAGCGTGGCAAGAATGCCTTGGCTATTGTGGTGGTCGCAGCTTCTGTCGCCTTGGCGGCGGTCTATAGTTTGCCATTTCTGCGCAATTTATTCAAAATCGCACCGTTATCGCCAGCTGAATTCGGCTTAGCGGCAACCGCGGCGATTATTGCGTCGCTGCTGGCGGCAATTGTGCGTAAACTATGGCAATAATCGAGATTTTATGCTATAATGAAAGGATAAACTAGAGAGGGGAAATAATGGCAACGTCAAAGAAACAACGCGCTGGCATTCTGATTATCATGGTCGCGACCGTTCTAGGTACGCTAGGATCATTCGCGGTGATGATTTTATCAATGCAGTCAAACAAGCAAGCTCAGGCGGACTACCAAAAAGTTCTAAGCGAGTATAAAAAAGAGCAAACTGCTTACGAACAAAAAAAACAAGCGCAAGCCGATGAATTATCAGCCAAATATTACGAGACGTTCAAGCAGTATTCTAGCCAAGTTGCAAAGTTCGAAATCGATAGCGTCAAATCACTAGCAACCGAAGATCTAACAGAGGGTGATGGCGCATTGGTAGACGATAAAACTAATTTTGCGGCTTATTATATTGGCTGGGATGCAAATGGTGATATCTTTGATCAGAGCATTGATAATAATAAGCTGAAAACGCCATTGCCGGTAAGCGGGTTGAGTACGGCTGGTATAATTAACGGCTGGAAAGAAGGCTTGAAAGGAATGAAAATCGGCGGCGTGCGGCTATTGTCTATCCCAGCTGACAAAGCGTACGGCGAGGCCGGCAGTAAAGATTCTAACGGCAAGCAGATTATCGCGCCGAACATGCCATTGAAATTTGTCGTTATGACAATTCCAGCACCAGAAACGATTAGCCAACCAGATATGACGAAATTAATGAATGCATATCAGCAAGCTCAGCAAGCGCAGTAAGACGAGGAGGAAATCTATATGGAAGACATTAAACCTGTAGTCATGATTGGCGCCGGCCCGAGTGCGCTAGCGGCAGCGATTTATACTACGCGCGAGGGTATTGACACTACTCTTTACGAGAAGGGCGTCGTTGGCGGTCTAGCGGCA
>ERZ773066.209-NODE-209-length-33960-cov-7.324613_pt1 | contig 33960 bp, 39 predicted proteins | sample MGYA00580573_ERZ773066 | MGnify/ENA primary metagenome ERZ773066 (study PRJEB29015, sample SAMEA2738128) | human oral metagenome | biome: human oral; feature: human-associated habitat; material: saliva | place: China | collected 2203 ... | reverse complement strand
ATACGAGTACTTAAACACTTTTACGGCGGTACCCGCGCGCATTATTGCCCATTTTTACCCCTTTTTTAGGGCATTTTACAAATATCGTCGCTCGTAAATCGCTGATATACGAGTACTTAAACACTTTTACGGCGGTACCCGCGCGCATTATTGCCCATTTTATCCCGTTTTTAGGGCATTAAATGTTAAAAATAGGGATTGTTTATGCAGTTGTTTATTCGTTTGTTTATTCGTGGAAAAACGAAACGATGCGATTGTTTATTCATTTGTTTATTCACTTTTTGGTATTTGGGTACTCGTACCCCCCCCTTGTTTGGTAGTAAAAAATGGCATTTTTCGCATTTTTCGTTGAATTAAGGGGGGTATTTTCCATATTAAAAGGGGTTGTTTGGCATATATTTAAACATATAGAATAAGTGAAAAGTGTTTGTAAATCAGAACTTTACACTATTTAAAGGCTGATAAATAGATAAAAAAGCGTGTGCGCGCCTATTTGCAGGCACAAAAAAGGCTACCAAGTGGTAGCCCTTTGGTGGTGTGATGTGTACATAATATAAAAGGAAAAGCACCGGCAGCGTCGCCGTTTGCCACACGCTTTAGGTGTGATGTGTACATAATATAAAAGGAAAAGCACCCTACTAAAAAGACAGAATGCTTGATATATATAGAAAAAGTGGTGTAAATTCTTTATTATCAATATTTTTTAGTAACTTTGTGGTAATAAAATATTAATAAAGCAATGGGAAATTATGATATATCAAGATATATGCGACGCGTGTTAGATACCAAGACAGCTTATCAAGTATTAGTACGAGCTGACATGCTAACGAATAGCGTGTTGGAGCAACTAAGGAAATCAACCGACAGGGCTTACACCCTGTTTAGCATATTTGTAACTGCTTTTTCTGGGGTTGGTGCATTTGGTATAAGTAGCTCATCAATGAGCTTGAGGTTGTTTTGCGCAATACTATGCCTTGGCTTGGGCTTGTCGTGTTTGTTGCTTTTTGTAAAAGTATTATGGGTTCACCATTATGTTCCAATAGGCAACGAAGCAGAAGTAATGCTATATGATGATAATATGAAGATGTTAGAAAAAGTGTACAGCAACAATGCCCAAAAGATGAACGCAGCCTATATGCGTAACCTTCTTTTGGATAACATAGAAGACACGACAAATGCCTATCGCACTAACAACTTACTATTAGAACGTCGAAGCAGGTATGTGCGTTGGTCAATGCTTATAACACTCACAAGTGTTATTATCGCATTCTTTTTATTGCTAATATTTTATATATTAGCGTGAGGTGTTTTGTCGGAATTGGTAATACTATCGTAAGTACGAAGCCTTTTTATCCATTCCTCCTCTTGTTCTTTCTCTTTTTTATTACTCATATATATTTTAGTTACGACATGGTTGTTTGGTTGTAAGAGCCCTTGATAAGGGCAATGGCATTAACGCAACGGAAATCAATGTCGGTATCTTCGTGTGCCGGGTTGTGTGAAGCCAGTGTTATGAATGGTTCGCCCTTATCAGACCTTTTTATGTACTTCACAACGCAATAGTCGTCGCCATCTATGCAGTATGAAAGCAGGTACATTTCGCCGTACAGAATGCTTTGCAAGTCGATGGGCAGCTCCTTGTAAAATATTATATCGCCGGGTCTAAGGCGCGGGTACATCGAATCGCCAATAATATGTATAGCCCCATCGCATTTAGGCAGGTTGGGTATTTTAATTGTATCAATGATGTTAGCATGTCGGTTGTCGAGTAGTTCTCGTAGCCCAGCGGTAGCTTTGAAGTCGTACAGGTTGATGCTTTGTGTTTCCATCTTTTTTTCAGGGCTGCGTGGTTGGTGTATCGGTTGAACGGTCGCATCGGGTGGTGGGGCGTCATTTTTCAACATTGTACCTTTACCAGTAAGAACCCATTCTATATTTAAGTTAGAATATTTCTCTAACATTGTATTTATCTTGTCAATGCCTATACTTTTACTAATAGCATTAACATAACCATTTGATACACCGATACTTTCTTCAAACGATGTTACTGTTATATTTTGACTTTTTAAAAAAGCCTTTATTCTATCCTTTACCATAATTTCTCTAATTAAAATAAAGTTTTTCTCTAAAATATTTTGTTATTAGAGAATTTCTCTATATCTTTGCAACGTGTAAGAAAAACTACACGCCCCAAAGGTACGAAAAAGGGGCTATAAATACAAAAAATAAGCGTAAGAATCTGCTGATTAATATTTTGGCTGGCTTTCTAATCCTTTTGTCTCTAGCTTTGATTTTTAACTCGAAAATACGAGATGTAATTTTGATTTGGAATACCAATAAATATCAAGTAAGCCAGGTTTCAAAAGAAGAAATTGAGGAGATTATTAGCACTTTGCCTCTTGGGTTTGAAATAAAAGTGCTGAATATATATCAAAATGCACCTGAGGTGGCAATAGTTGGTATTGCTGGCTTCACGTCGTCTTTAGACCTAAAAATCATAGGAGAAGCCTTTGGCGATGAAGATGTATGGGTAAATGAAGAGGACAACGAATTAAAATTAACAATACGTATAAAAGAAAAATAGGAATGAAAAAGTACATTAAAATTTCGGGAAAAGAAAAAGAATGGATAGGCACGGCACTCAACGTTTCACCTTCCATGGTTGATTTCGCTTTGCGCTTTGACGCAAAGCGAGGGAATAGCGATTTGGCAAAGCGCATACGAAAGTTGGCTTTGCATCGTGGTGGCGTTCTGATGAACGAACTGCCAGCTTTTGAAACGATACACAACACCGTAGCTGGTGAGATGGTACAACCTTTTGAGAATGGCGCAAAGCTCGTCATGGTGTGGGCTACTGGCAACGTTAAAGTATTTAACAAGAAAGGCGAGCTTTGCCGTGATATTCACATCAACACAATTGAAGAATTAACTAATGCGCAGTGCTTCGCTGCCAGCTTATAAGGGAGGTAAAACTATGGAAATTACTTTTGGAAAAGACACAAATGTTATTTTAGAGATTGCAGAAAAGAATACTTCTGTAATTGTACGTGAAACTGCAGGCGGAGTTGTGGTAATGATTGCCAACAGCAAGGAAAATTGGCTGTGTAAATTCTTGAAAAGCTGCCTTACAAAAATACTGGACAGCCGAAAGTCGCAACGTAGCGAAGTAGAAAGATAATAAAAAAAGGCAGCGAAGTATGGAGTATTACAACAAAATGCTGTGCGTAACACGAGAGGAGCTGATAAGTGGAAGCGACCCTGTGATGAAAATGGGCACTTTTAACAGCAACCTTTATCGCAAGCGTATTGTGCCAGTATATGCTGGCGGTGGTGAAGAAAACTTCACACTGTACAGCTTTGATTCCATGCCTGAAAAATATAGAAAAAAGTTTATGCAAAAGTACGGCAACCCCGAAGAAGTGCTGCGCGAACGGGAAATGCGCAAGGCGGTGAAGTACGACGAAAGTGCACGCACTTTCTTTGAAGAATATGAATACTTCAAGAATGGCGAGTACACAACGCTCGACAAAGAATTGATAGCCGAATACACCACCAACGCCAGTGTGCTGGGCGAGCTGGTGCGCATGAAAATGGAACGCAAGGCGATGATGGCAAGCCTCAATGCAAGGGCTACCGACGTGTGGGAGATGGTGTTGCAGAACAGCGAAGAGCTGCGCGAACGCTACCACCACACGCTGCCTGCCAGTCTTAGCCGCCTGAAGGCAAGAATATGTGCTTTTCAGAAGGAGGGCTACGAAAGTGTCATCAGCAAGAAGCTCGGCAACATCAACACCATAAAGATAACAGCCGAAGGACGCGACGTGTTGGTAGCATTGAAGCGCAGCCATACACCACGATATAACGATGAGCAGCTATTTGCAAAGTACAACGAAATAGCGGTGTTCCGTGGGTGGAAGCAGCTTAAGAGCGTGCGCTCCATGCAAGCTTGGCTGTACAGCCCTAAGATTGAACAGTTGTGGTGTGATGCCGTGCACGGCGAACAGGTTGCCCGCCAACGCTTCGGACGCAAGCAAAGCACGATGTTGCCGAAACGGCGCGACAGCCTTTGGTATGGCGACGGCACAAAGCTTAACCTGTATTATCGGGAGGGAAATACTGTAAAGACGATAAACGTGTATGAGGTGGTAGATGCCTTCAGCGAAGTGCTGCTTGGCTACCACATCAGCGAAAGCGAGAACTTCGAGGCACAGTACGGCGCTTTCCGCATGGCTATACAGCGCAGCGGGCACAAGCCCTACGAAATAGTGCACGACAACCAAGGCGGGCACAACAAGTTGAACCGACAGGGCAAACAGCCTACATCGGGCAATGACAAGACTCAAGGCTTTCTTGACAGGCTTTGCCATATCCACCGCCCGACGATGCCTTATAATGGTGAATCAAAGACGATTGAAAACATCTTCGGACGCTTCCAACAACAAGTGTTGGCACGCTACTTCAACTTTACCGGGCAGAATGTTACGGCAAAAAAGCTGACGAGCCGCCCCAATATGGAAATGGTGGCAGCCAACCGCGACAAATTGCCGACATATCAGGAATTGTGCGAGCTGTACGCCCAGTGCCGCGAGGAGTGGAACGAAATGAAACACCCAAAGCACGACAGCAGCCGTATAGCACTTTACGAGGGCAGCGTGAATGACGAAACGCCCGTTGTTGGCAAGTATGAAATGCAGGATATGTTTTGGATTATGTCGGAAAAACCAGTAACGTTCACCGACAGCGGCATAAAGATGACCATCGACAAAAAGCACTACCACTGGGAGGTTGTTACGATGGACGAAAACGGCGTGCAGATACCCGACAGGGAATGGCGAAGGCTGCACACGTGGGAGAAGTTCTACGTGCAATACGACCCAATGGATATGACGACGGTAAACCTTTATTCTATCGACCGTGCCAAAAAACTGCATTTCTGCACCGTTGCGAAGCCTTACATTAAGATACACCGTGCGATGCAAGACCAAAGCGCAGAAGAAAAGGCACGCATACATGCTGATATTGAGCGTGGCAAGCAAGAGCGTATAGAGCGTGTGATAGCGGGCAGAACGATAGCCAAGCGGCATGGCACAGATCCAGAACAGAACGGATTGAACTACCCAAAATTAAAGGGACTTACAGCGGAGCAGCAGCAACAGGCAGTAGACCGTATAAGTAGGCTTGAAGGCGATAACTATGCCGAAGTGGTGGAGCTGGGGCAGCACACGAAAAAGCTATCCAACATGGATTGGGCAGAGGTGCAGTATGACGAGCGGAAGACAGCGGATAAATTGTAATAACGAATAAAACAACAAAGCTATGAGAACAAACGAAAAACAACAGATAACAGAGAGTTTGAAAGCATACGTAGCCAAGTATGGCAGCCAAAACAAAGCAGCGCAAAGTCTTGTGGGTATCAGTGCAGCAACGTTGAGTCAAATGCTGAAAGGCAACTGGGCGAATATAGCCGATGAGATGTGGAAGAATGTTGCTGCCCAAATAGGCAACAAGCAGGGCGACGGCTGGCATATTGTGGAAACGACAGCCTATAAAGAAATGGTGTTTGCCCTGAATGACGCCAAAGAGTGGAAAAATGTTACGTGGGTTGTAGGCGATGCAGGCTGCGGCAAGACAACCACGGCACGCCTTTTTGCAGACGAACAGCGCGAAGCCTTTTACGTGCTTTGCTCGGAGGATATGAAGAAGAGCGACTTTGTGCGTGAAATTGCACGTAAGGTAGGCTTAAGAACGGAAGGTTACAGCATTCGTGAGCTGCTCGATCGCATTATCGACAGCCTTGTGCAGATGGAAGAACCATTGCTGATATTCGACGAAGCAGACAAATTGACGGAAAGAGTATTCCACTACTTTATCGACCTATACAATAGGTTGGAAGATAAGTGCGGCATTGTGTTCTTTTCAACAAGCTACATTAAGCGGCGCATGCAAATGGGCTTACGATATAACAAATGCGGCTATAATGAAATACACAGCCGCATGGGGCGCAAGTTCTTCGAGGTGGAGCGCACATCGCCCAACGATGTTTACGCCATTTGTGCAGGCAACGGCTTGAACGAAAAGCAGACATCGGCGGTAATGAAAGATGCCGAGCAGTACGACTTCGATTTGCGCAGGGTGAAGAAAGCCGTGCACAAGCAAAAGAGAATGAAGTAAACGAATAGTGTTTAAACAGTGATTAAATAGTATTTGAAATGTTGAAAAAGGCACTAAGTATGACAGATTTAATGCGTATGAACAGAAAGGTATATGATTTCGAGGGTGAATGGAAGGAAGCCTTCGGACAGCCCGAACAAAACGGCGTTTGGTTTATTTGGGGGCGCAGCGGCAACGGTAAGACATCGTTTGTGTTGCAGCTTTGTAAAGAGCTTACCCGATACGGCAAGGTAGCCTACGACAGCTTGGAAGAAGGCAGCAGCCTGACAATGCAGAATGCACTGGTGCGTGTTGGTATGGCTGATGTGGGCAGACGCTTTATATTACTTAATGAGAGCTTAAAAGAACTTGACGACAGGCTAAAGCGTCGGCGTTCGCCCGACATTGTGGTGGTAGATAGCTTTCAGTATGCGCATATATCGTTAGGGCAATACGAAGATTTTTGCAAACGCCACCATAACAAATTGATAATATTCATTTCGCAAGCCGAAGGGCTAAAACCATTAGGGCGCACAGCAGTAAGTGCCATGTACAGCGCATCGCTGAAAATATGGGTGGAGGGCTACAGGGCAATAAGCAAAGGGCGGTATTTTGGCAATCGTGGCTATTATACCATTTGGGAAGAGCGTGCGGCAGAATATTGGAATAAGCAAAGTAATAAATAAACAATAATATGGAAGTAAAGAAAGGACATTTAATGCGCTACTCGGTGATTAGTCGAAAGCCAGCATGGCTGTTGGACTTACAATGGCAAGTAGTGTGCCGCTATGGAGAAGATGAGGTGGAAGATACGCTCGCCTTTTGGCAAGAGCTGGAGCAATACATAAGGTTCTGTATTTTAGAATGGCACAAAAATACCGACCCGAAGCAAAGCATCAGAAGTACGATAGGCACTCGTCTCAAGAAAGACGAAGGCATAACGGTATTAGACGTGCTGCGCAACCGCCGCCCAGTATTAACCTACAAAATAAAATAATATGGGAGCGAAAGAAATAAAAAGAAGTTTATTGGGCAAAACAGGACTTGTAAAATGCTCTTGTTGTGGCAAGACAATAGAAGTGCCAACCATGTATTCCGACAAAGAGCGACAGGCTTTGAAGCCGTATTGTTGTACGGCTGTGTTACTTATTGTTCAATGGTTGATACACGAGGGGTGGCATGTACGCAACCTCGGCATAACAGATAATCACCCTTACTTTTGCCCCGATTGTTGGGAAGAGGGGACACCTGAATATCAACGCTCAAAAAATTGTAATGTTTGGTACGAGCAAGTAAAAAAATGGATAAACGACGACTAATTTATGGCAGGAGAAAGAAATTATGCCCGCTTCTACACCTTACTGAAGCAGCTGCCCCACGCCGACAAGGACACGCTTGTATGGCAATACACACAGGGGCGTACAAAGTCGCTCAAAGAGGCATCAAAGTGGGAGTACGATGTTATGTGCCGCGATATGGAGCGGGTAGTGAACAATGACAACAAGGTAGCCCTGAAGCAGGCTGCATTACGCAAGGCACGCAGTGGAGTTCTGCACCAGCTACAAATATATGGGCTGGACACCACCGACTGGGCAACCGTAGATGCTTTCTGTAAGAACCCACGAATAGCCAGCAAGCCTTTCAGAGAGCTAACGATAAAAGACCTTAACGAGGTGAATAAGAAAATAAGAGTAATCATCAAAAAAGAAAAAGAAAATGGAAAAAGTAAAAGTTGAAATGACTGCCGAGGAGCAAGCACGCTTCGCACAATTCAAGGCAGAAGAGGCAAAGAAAGCAGCTGCGGCAAAAGCCAAGGCTGACCGTGAAACCTACAAGCAGATGGTAGATGACGAGGTAAGCGCAGCTATACCTATCTTACAGGAGCTTTCGGGCGATATTAAGACGGTAAAGCAAAAAGTTATCGACAACTTTAAAGCCATCATAGCGGCAAAGGCAGAGTTGTTCAAGGCAAAGAACCCCGACCAACGCTCGCACACCTTCACCACTTCTGACGGCAATATGCGCCTGACAATTGGGCAATATACCACTGACGGCTACCGCGACACTGTGGAAGACGGCATTGCCATTGTGAAAGAGTTTATTTCTTCGTTGGCAAAAGATACTGACACGCAGGCATTGGTAAATATGGTATTCCGCCTGTTGGCGCGCGACGCACAGGGCACGCTGAAGGCATCACGCATTGTTCAGTTGCGCAAGATAGCGGAGGACAACGGCAACGAACGCTTTTTGGAGGGCGTTCGCATCATCGAAGAAAGCTATCAGCCGACAGTGAGCAAGCAGTTCATACGTGCCGAAGTGAGGGACGATAACGACGGGTGGAAACCAATACCACTCGGTATGACAGAAAGCTAAAACTATAGTTATGGCTTTATTAAGGGTTTTTTATGGTTGGGCGAAAATCAACAAGATACGAAAGAAAGAGGCTATCTCTGTTATCTTTGAAAATGACGCTGGTTTTGAGAAAAACGATAAGAAGGTAAAATTATATCAAAACACCGTTTACACAAGGTTTCAAACGAAAGACGAGTTGAAAGATGCTGAACATTCAAATAGAACGTTTACAGAATACTCTATATACCTTGACGATAAGCAAATAAAAGGTAGCCTTAAAAGGGCTTTAGAAGTAAATTTCCTTGCCGATAAGAACAACGTATCAGAAGATGTTCGGGAAGAAATAAGAAGTCTACTTGAAAAAGATTTTCTGCTCAACCATAGAGGATATAAAGAGCCAAATATATTCCAGACATCGATAGATTTTGAATGGTAATAAAATATGATACAAGTTGGTGATAAGTTCACGTACCACTGGGTTGGGCACGAAGAATGCTACAGAGGGCGCATCTACCAAGTGGAGGGCGTCTATCGGAATTGCACCTGCGGAAAGCCTGAATGGCTTACCAGTAGACCCGAAGTATCACGCCGCTCCCACATACACATACGGGCAAAATTAATAAAAGCCCCTATAAAGTACATGGAGGGCGACAAGGGCTTTTACTTCGGTCCACTGGACGCAGAAACCTTGCATGACATCGACGAGCCCGATAAGTCGTGGGTGGAGATAGTATATCAGAAAGGCGACGAACTAAGCCTTTTTAATCAAAGAAAATAACAACAAAACAAACAAAAAAATGAGAAGTAAAACAAGCATGTGGTACGAGGTAAAGTACCGTTACGAGAAGACGCTGGACAACGGCACATAAAAGAAAGTTACCGAGCAATACGTAGTTGAAGCTGTCAGCTTTGGTGAGGCAGAAGCAGCCATCGTATCAGAAATGGCAGCCTACGTAAGTGCAGGCGAAACGGACGTAAAGGCGGTGGCAATAGCACCATATAGCGAAGCTCTGTTATCCGATAACGAAAAAGACAGCAAATTTTACAAGGCAAAGGTAGCCTTTGTAAGCATCGACGAAAAGACGGGCAACGAACGCAAGATCAGTCGCATTTATTTGGTGCAGGCTGCATCGACGTCAGTTGCCGAACGCTATATTGCCGAACATTTTGCACCTACGATGATAGACTATGAGGTGGTGGCTCTTGCAGAAACACAGATAATAGACGTGTTCGAGCGTGATAAAATAGAGAACTCCACGCTCTGAGGTTCTTGGTCGAACCTTTAGAAGATAAGCTAATAAAAAAAGATGCTGACAATTTGGCAGTCAGCATCTTTTTTTGTATCTTTGTGCTGCAAATCTTTTTAATTCTATGACGCAGCAGCTGATGTTGAATTTTGGTCTTGGCGAAGTGGTGCAGCGCGAAACGAAGATACGCCGCCGCGCCTTTACGCTGCCTGATGGTGATGCGACGATAGCCACGCCGCAGGACAGGCTGGCAAAACGCAACCGCACCATCGTAGCCCGCTACTACTACTGGACCGAAATAAAACGACGCCGCTTCGACGACGTAATGAAAATTCTGTCCGACTACGAGTTCTTTGTTGGCGACCGCACCATACAGAACGCACTGGTAGACCAGGACAAGCTGCTACACTCGCTGCTGGAGCAACGCCCTACAGCACGGAAGCTGGCAAAGCTGTTTCCGGGCTTTGAATGGCACTAATTAGTCGAAAAATTCAGTTTCATAGACCACCTTATACACCTTTATATCATCAGCTCTGCGCTCCGGCGTGGAGCTGATGCGTTTTAAGGGGTTGAACAGCCCGCCGCCATTCCACCACTGCAACGCCTTGTGCAGGGCTTCCAGCACATCGAAGCGTGCCAACGACCGCTCGCGCACAGCAGTAGGTGCAGCAGCATTCGTACTGCCCTGAATGGCGAATACAACACGCAGCTCCACACGCGCACGTATGCGCTGCACACCGCCCGACAGACTTTCGCACTGCGGATAGCTAATATCAACCAAGCATGCGGGGAACGCTACAGGCGGACGTCCGGTAACGTACAGCTGCCCTTCGTCGGCATCTACCCATTTAATTTGTGGTACTGTTGCCGCTATATGGTTGGTAACGGCAAGGAAAAAATCTTTATTCATTCGTCAAATTTTTAATGTAATCTACTACTCGCCCTTTTATTCTGTCGTTCAATTCTTCACTATCGCCCATGAATTGGCGTTGTATGACATGTGCCGTGCGGCTGTGCGCCTTTACGTTGGTGCTGCCCTTTTTCGTGCGGCGGGTGTGTGCCGGCACTTGCACTTCACCATCGTAGCCCTCGTTGTGCACCTTGGCGTATGTAACCTTTTGGTTGCCCGCAGCAATAACCACACGTTGCAGCGATACAACCAGCGGGCGAATGCTGTTCATCATAGCCCCCGAATCAACAAGCAACGACCCACGTTTCTTTGCCGTCCTGGTAGGCGCCCACGGGTTGCCGTCGAAAGCCTTTTTGCGAAAAGTCTCCTTAAAATACTCCGTAGCCGTTTCGGCAACAATCTCGGAAGTGTCGCCCATCAACTTGTCGGGCAAGCTGCTTAAGTAAGCTTCTAATTCTCTTAAATTCATCTTTTTGTCGATTTTGGGTTGTCTTATTGAAATTATTAGTATCTTTGCAATGGTTTACGAAGACCATAATCTAAGATAAGACCTCGGCGTGGTGGTGTTATGGAGTCGCCTATAACATGGACAGTTTTCGTATTCAAACGCAAAGGGGTATGTAGACACCACTATCCAACCGTATGACGCGGATTTGCCACGTGTGGCGTAACCAAGAATTAGGACGGCGGACGTAAGGACTGCATATCTCTGCCTTTTTTACTTACGATAGATAAGCAACCCTTTCCTTATATCATTTGAACGCAGCTCGTAGAACGATTTGAAGTTCAAAAGCGTATTTTGTATTTTACACACACACACAATAGCCACACCATCGTAATATTTAATATATTTCCATTCCGTAAGCTCGTTGTCGTTACCTTGGTTGTCTTTCTCGTCTTTTCCAAGCCATACCTCGTCCGGGTGTTGTAGCACATCATTGATAGAATTCAAATATTTTGCTCTGGCAGCACGCTTTTTCTTTTTATCTTGCGTGTGCTCATCGTATTTATCTTTCGCCATCATAGCTTTACGACCTGCGTAATCTGTAACAACTATTCTTTCTTTGCCTTCAAAGTGGAAAGGTTTTTGGGTTTTCCACCAATCTTCAGCACTACCTTTGTACTCATTTATTTTGTTTTTAGCTTCACGGATAAGCTGTTTGTAGGAATGGTTTAACCCCCAGTTAGCTGGGGTTACCTTGCTCATTAGCTTTGCCGCCATTTGTGCAAATTTGCGTATATACATATTATCGCTGTGAAAAATATCTGTACGGCTGCCGCCCCTGTCAAAATGCGTTGCTTTTATCTTTGCCCATTCGTCAGAGCCCATATATTCTTTCACAATATTCTTTGAAGTATTTACCATTTCCTTGCTTACTTCATGCTTCATTCGCGCAACAACGTGGCAACGACATTTCCACCCGTTGGGCGGGTATATCTTATCCCAAAGAGGGTCGTTGTGCTTAAGCGTAACTCCGTCGAGTTTTCTGTGCTCCTCCCTTACTTTCTCATCGCCGGCAGTAACATACTGCCAGTAGGGAAACATTCCCGTTTTGCTTTTCAACCGCTGGTAGTTCGCAGCTGCCTCCGCCGTAAGGTTGGCTGTCTCGTATTCCGTACGCTGCCATACTTTATTGAATTTTCCGCACAGCTTTTTCGCCTCGGAGGTAAATTCTTCAAAACTCTTTGCCTTGCGGTACAGCTGATTCAACTTCTGCACCTCTGCCAGCGTCTTCGCCGCTGAAAAATGAAAAAGGTTCTGTTCCATCGCTGTTACGAATGCTGGGTCGAAGTTGTCGTAAGTGTATGCGGCATTCTTTATGGGGCGTTTAAATACCTTATGAATGGCGTTTAAAAGGTCGTCGGCAATGAATTTGAACAGTTCGGCGTCAAAGTAGGCAGCATCACCATTTGCCACACGCTTTATCAGGCGGTTATCGAGCGTGTCGTCGCTAAGCGTCGCCGTGGGGCATGGTAACTTCGAGTTCGCCCCCATCATCGTGGGGGCTGCGACGAAAAAATCTCTTAGCCGCCTGAAGAAAGAAGCTTCTGCCCTTTGGCGTGCCTGTGTGCTGTTTATCGGTACCGCACCGCCATCGATGTTCTGCACGGCTGCCGTACCTTCCCCCTCGTCGATATTCACAGGCTCAAAGGCGGCAGCCTGCCGCCGTGCTATCGGCTCGCCATTCTCGGGCACGGGTATTGAGTATTTTTCGTGTAGGTAGCTTTGCGGTATGGGCATGATGTCGGAAAGCTGCACAATGTCGGCTACCGTCAGCTGCTCTGCCGCCTTTGGGAAAACGAACTTGCCCCCATTGACGGGGTAGCCACGTGCCTCGAGCAGCGGCAGCACGTGGTTGTTGAGCACACGCTGCACAAAACGCATGTCGCTTCTATTCTTGCCCTCTTCTACTTCTTTGTGCACCTCTCCCAGCGACCGTGCACCGTTTTCGCCCTGTACCGTTGTGAGTGTTTGCCCCAATATGGTAATGAGCATTTCTTCGTTGCAGGACTGACGGAATTCGTTGTAGGAAGCCCCGCTACCACTGCCCGCTTCTTTTGTCTCGACTTCCGCCTCTCGGGGTATGACAACATAAGATGCCGAGCCAGCCTGTTCCAAGGCTTGCTCCAGCAGCTTTCTGCTTTCGGGGTCATACGTGTTGTATTTACCAATGCGCTGCGGCATGCCAAAGAGTTCTATCCATTGCGACCAGTCGCCAAAGCCACCACGCTTGTAAATGGCAAATGGCGTAGCCTTCAGCAACAAGCCGTAGCTGCGCTCGTGCCCCAATATCAGCAGCGACGTGTCGCCCTCGTATGGCACGCCCTTTTCGTCGCTGTCATTGATGACGATACACTTGTTGCGCAAGTTGATGTGCTTTGCTGGAATAGGCTCAACGTGGAAGCTGTCAGGCGTGCAGATGAACTCAACACCGCTTCTGCCGTAAATGCGCTCGTTCATTATCTGCCGCAGCAATTCTTCCCAGTCGGTGGTGTCCATGATGTCAGTAATTTCTTCCACCTCCTTACCGTCCTTGTCTAAGAAGGTAAGCTCGGAGTTCAGTACAGCGTCGATGCGTTTGCTAACGGCATCGGCGAGCACGCCATCTATCAATACATCTTCGAAGAGGTCGTACAGGCTTTTCACGCGTCCGCTATCGGCAGAGCGCAAAGCGTTGCGCCAATCGCCCACGTCGTACACCTTGCGTGTAGGTGCTTTAACTATCAATTGATTTACCACGACGGGTTCTGCCGCCTTTGATATTTTGGTTACTGTATTTTTTTTCTTGCTCATTGCTTAAAAATGTTGGTTACGTTTAGGGTTGCTCCCGAATATGTACTCATTGCTGCCGTCAGGCTTGCCGTCTCCATCGTCGTCGGCACGTGGCAGTGATGGCGTTACTTCGCCTTTCTGCACCTGCCGCAGCCACGCTATAGCCCTGTCGTAGCGTTTCTCTTTCAATTCAAGCTCCGCCCCGGCATTGCAAAGGTTTACGAAATGCCACACGGCAATGTCCTTTACGAATGTCAGCAGCAGCTCGTTGCGCTGCTTCGGCTTTGGCTGGTTGAATATTTTCGCCCTGTCGTATGCGCCGAGGTAGCCTGCCGCTTCCTGCACGGCAGCGTCGATGGCAGCAAGTAGTATGGTGTCATCTTCTCGGCTGATGGTATCTATCGCCTCCTTATAAAGGTGCGTTTCCACTTCCTGTGGCGACAGGAAGCCGCCAGTATAAGTCCACTGTTCCATATTTTAATATCTTTTGTTGCTTCGTTTGTGTTGCCCGATGGTGTAGCTGTCTACTGTCAGGGTGCGTATCTTTGAGTTGAGTATATACCAACCGCCTTCAATGCAGTCTACACCATCGGCAGGGGCTTTCATACGCTTATTTAAAAGCAAAAATTGCTCCTCCAGGCGCTGCATGTGTGGGTTGTCTTTTTCGTCGATATTGAGTATCAACTTACCCTGACGGTTGAGCGGCTCAAGGTTGCCTTCTATTCGGTCGAATTTCTCGGGCTTCTTGCGGGTATCGGGCGAAATGGGTATAAAGCCCTTTTCCTGTCCTTTGGCGGCAAACAGCGGCAAGAATACCTGTTCGTAGAAGGGGTCTTGAAGCTTGTTGTTCTCAATGAAATAGAATATTTGGCATTTTTCGCCAACATAGTCGTGTATGTAGTAATACCAGTTCACATATTCGTCGTTCACCACGTGGTCAAGGAAGCCCTTGTAAATGTAGAAATTTCCGTCGTAGTAGCCGATAAGGAACAACGCCTTGAATGACGTTGCCTTGTTGCGTGAGTTAGACGGTGCGGGGTCGCCGTATGCGACGGCAAGCTGCAGTTTTGAAAGGGGCGGGCATTTGCCCCATATCAGTTCCTTGAACACCTCACCCTCGGAAAGGGGGTTGTTGTAGAACTCTTGCTGAACGATACGTGTGGACAACTTCGATAGTACCCGGTCAATATCGGCTTCGGTGTTCTTTGCCGCCCACGTGCTTTTGCCGTTTTTATCACGGATATTGACAATGTCCCAATGGTCGGCTTTCTCGCCCGCTCGCTTCACACAGCAGTCAAGGGCAATAAGATTGCCACAGAATACTACCAGCAGTTTGCCGCTGATGCTTCGCGTTGGGAACGCTGCACCTTCGAACCAGTCCCATTTCTTGTTTACAATGTCAGGGTTGCGGCAGTCTTCGTCGGTGTCGAAATCGTCCACTAATATGCAGTCTGGACGCACTTCGTCCTTACGTGTACCACGGGGGCTTTCGCCTGCACCCAGTGCACGGAAGGCTGCACCATTGGTAAGGGAAAACTCTTCCGCCGTCCACGAACCAAATTCGCGCAAATCACCATAATAAGCCTTTAGCAGTGAATTGCGCTCGAAGCTGTCCTTGTATGGTTTCAACAGGCGGGTGGCATTGTCTTTTGAATTGCTTATAAGCAGTATATTGCGCTTCTTTCCCGTACATACAAGGTACATTACGCACATCATAACGGTGGTTGATTTTGCCAGCTCACGACTCCATGAAAGCACTTCGTACCACTCTTCATTCTTGCAAATACGGTTGATGGCTTTAATATGGAATGGGGCAAATTCGTGAGTGGCATATTGCCCAAAAAAGAATTTTATCCATGCAACGGGGTGTCTCTCCAAATACTCGAGCTTCTTCGTACGTTCAAGCGGCGAAAGCTCATCTACCGCCGTGTCCTTTTTTAAGTTGTTATAATAGGTACGCCATTCTTTCAGCGCCTGCATGTCATCTACCTTACCCATTGCTCATCTGTTCTTTAATGTACACATCAAAGTAATTCGCTATCTCTTTTGCCTTTTCAAGGTCGCGGGGGCGCAGCCAGTCCAGCAAGCGGCGGCTTACATTGTATATATCACGCACCGAAGCGTCCTGCTCCAGTGCGGCAAGGTCTTCCGTCAGTTTGCGCCGTATTTGCGATTCGTTCTTGTCAGGAAATTGCATGCCTTCGGGTTTTGTCGCAATGGCGCGATCCAGCTGGTCAAGCTGCATCAGCGTCGAGTTGATGCGTTCCTCGCGTGTCTGCAGAAGGTTGAGCTTTAGTTTTTCCCAGTCTTTCACCCATTTGCCGATAGTAACACGTGATACTTCCACGCGGTCGGCAAGCTCCTGCTGCGTAATGTTCGGCTGCCGCAAAAATATGAGCTTTGCCAGCTCCTTCTTCTTCTTTATGTCCATTTTTATTGTATTTATCTGCTGCAAAGTTACCATATAATAAGCGCAAAAAATAATGACGTTGCAAGCGTTGCAGATGCATTGTACAATATTTACAATATATTGTATATCAGTATTTTGCGATTTGCACACACATATTTCTTGCCTTAACTTTGCATCGCAAAACATTCAAAAGCGATGAGCAAAAAGACATTCATATTACACGACGAAACGGTGAACACCTACGGCTTCCGCATGCTGACTTCCGGGGCTAACTTGGAGGAGTTCCGCAAGAACCCCGTCATGCTGCTGAACCACGACGACTGGAAGATGCCGATAGGTCGTTGGGAAAACATACGAATAGAAGGCACGCAGATACTTGCCGATGCCGTCTTCGATGAAGCCGACCCCCGCGCCGTTGAGGTACAGAAAAAGGTGGACACCGACTTCTTGCGCATGGCATCTATCGGTGCATGGGCGCAGGAAACCAGCGATGCTTACGACCTGATGTTGCCGGGGCAAACCTCACCTACCGTAACGAAATGGACGGCACGCGAAGCCAGTATCGTTACCATCGGCGCGAATCACAACGCCTTGGCACTGTACGACAGCAAGGGCAACCTTGTCAATATGGGCAGCTTTTTAAAGCCCGACAACACACCCACGGCGACGATGGAGTACACCGAAGTTCAGGAAAATTTATTCAACAATAATGATATGGGAAAATTAACACAAGTATTGAATTTGAGCGATGCAGCTTCAGAAGCCGACATCGTGGGTAAAGTAAACGAGCTTATAGCCAATAACGACCGATTGGAGAAAGAGAACAGGACGCTTGCTGATGCCATCGACGCACAGAAGGCGGAGCAGAAGAAGAAAGAGCAGGAGCAGGCAGTTGCACTTGTTGATGCTGCAGTAAAGGACGGGCGCATCGACGCCAAAGGCAAAGAAAGTTTCCTTGCCATGTTCGACCGTGATTTCACCGGTGCAAAGGCAGCCTTGGAAGCTATACCAGTACGCCAAAGCGTAACGGCACAAATTCAAAACGGCAGCCAGCGTGTAGACATGGGCGACTGGAAAAGCAAGACATGGGACGAGCTGGACCGTGCCGGCAAGCTGACACAGCTCAAAGATAATCACCCCGACATCTACGCAGAAAAATTCGAGCAGCGTTTCGGCACAAAGCCAAACATGTAGGTGTGGTAGTAAGTAAATAGAATTAACAAATTAAATAAAAAAAGAAATGGCTATACAAAGAGAAATTTGGATAAATGCTATCCAAGAAGGCTTGTTCGCTGACAATAGCTTCTTGAGCAAGGCGTTCAATGCCGACGAGTTTGTAGAAATGGGAAAAACGGTGCACATTTCCAATGCTGGCGCAGCGTCAAAAACGAAGAAGAATCGCACCAGCTTCCCCGCTGACGTAAATACACGTACTGACGTTGATTTAAGCTTCAACCTCGACGAGTTCACCACCGACCCTATCCGCATTCCATATGCTGATACGGTGGAACTTTCGTACAACAAGCGCGAAAGCGTGTTGCGTCAGGACAAGGCGACACTGCAAGAGGCAGTTGCAAAAAGCATGATATACAGCTGGCTTCCTGAAAAGGAACACTGCGTGCAGACAACTGGTGCTTCCGTGAGTGCGCATACAGATAAGGCTACCGGCAACAGAAAGGCACTTCGCCGTGCCGACGTTCAGAAATTGATGGTAAAGTTCAACGCAGACAACGTACCGCAGGAAGGTCGCTATCTGCTGCTTGATGCGTACATGTACGACCAGTTGCTTGACGACCTTACATCTGTACAAAATCAAGCATTCCTTGCCAGTGCTGATGCACAGCGCGGTATTGTGGGCAAGCTGTTTAGCTTCAACGTAATGATGCGCTCGGAAGTTGCTATTTACGGCGACGGCATCGTAAAGAAAGCTGAAGATGCCGAAGGTGCGGCTACCGACCTTGCGGCAGGCTTGGCTTGGCACGAAAACAGTGTGTGCCGTGCATTGGGTGAAGTGAACGTATTTGAAAATGAGAAAGACCCCGCCTATTACGGTGATATATACTCGTTCCTTGTGCGTGCCGGCGGTCGCCCGATGCGTCAAGATGTCAAGGGACTTATTGCCATAGTTCAAGGCAAATCAGTGTAACGACCATGCAGCTAAAGTACTTAGTACTACATTGCACAGCTACTCCCGAGGGGCGTGAGGTGTCAGCTGACGAAATCCACCGCTGGCACACTGCTCCGAAGGCAGCGGGCGGTCGGGGTTGGAAACAGGTCGGGTACACTGACATGATACACCTCGACGGCAAGGTGGAACGCTTGGTGCGCAACAACGAAGACATGCAGGTGGACGCCTTTGAAGTTACCAACGGTGCCAAGGGCTATAACGCCGTAGCCCGCCACATCGTCTACGTGGGCGGCGTGGCTGCCGACGGCACACCGAAGGACACACGCACGGAGGCGCAGCGCAACGCCTTGGCAGCTTATGTACGCGACTTCCATACCCGCTTTCCGCAGGTGCGCATCATCGGGCACAACGAAATAGCCCCCAAGGCTTGCCCGTCGTTCAACGTACAGCAGTGGCTTAAGGCAATAGGAATTCGACAATTATAAAAAACAAGAAGCGCAATGGAAACACTCCTACAGATACTACAATGGGCAATACCATCGGGTGGCATTGGTGCAGCCATTGCGTGGCTCGCCAATCGCAAAGTGGCGTCGGCAAAGGCAAAGAAAGCCATTCACGACACCTACAAGGCGATGTACGAGGACATATCACAACTATTAGTAGAAAATCAAAAGAAAAATGAAAAGACTATCAATTCACTACAGGAAGAGCTTGACAAGGCACGCACCGAAAGCGCACGCATCAAGCGGTCGCTGGACCGCCTTTCGCGGGCTATCGAGGCTATTCAGTATTGCCCTCACCGTGGTACTTGCCCTATCAGCCATGAGCTGCAGGTCGAAGCAAACGCTGGTACAAAGCGAAGTTCAAAGCGACTCCCTCCGTCAAGAAAGCAGATTCCTACAAAGCAGCTCGCTACAGGTGCTGACCACGACGGAGATGCAGAAGATAGCAGCGGACACGGCGATGCTGACGCTGCCGATGCAGAGCTTGCTGAACCTGCCCGATAGTGCCGTCTTCCGACAGCAACGCGGACGCTTGGTAATAGAAGCCTACCATAAAGATGGCAACGTATATATCAGGGGCTCAACCCTGCCCATCGATAGGGAGGTAAGGCAGACAACAATATTAGCACGGCACGCAAGCACTACGCAGGAAAACAAAGCGGTGCGAAGCATCGGAAAGGTCTCGAAAACCAAAACTATTAAGCCACCTCCCACCTACCAAAAGTTGCTGCAACTTGTCGGCACATTGGTATTATTGGGCGCAATAGTGCTCGCAGGTATTAAAATATTTAGTTGGTACAATAAAAAATTGATAAAATGAAAGAAACAAACGACGGCTATATTATGCTGCTTGACGCCATTTTCTTTAATGGCAAGAAAATTGGCAACATCGCTGAAGATGGTATAGATTGGGGCGGCGATGCTGCCGAATACATTAAATTGTATGCAGCACAGGTGCGTAACAGCCCGGTGAAGAAGATACGCAAGAAGGCAGCTTCCAACGTATTAAAGTTCAACCTTATCGAGTTGCTCCCGGATAACTGCGTGGCAGTGATGGGTGGCACGGTAACGGAAGACGGCTGGGAAGCTCCGACGGAGAGCGTAGTGTTGGAAGGTGCTGTGAAGATAATTTCAGGCACTGGGCAGACTGTCGAAATTGCCAAGGCATCGCTTGAGGGTATGGTGCGTGGTAAGCTCGGTGGCGACGACCCGCTGCACATCGAATGCGAGCTTGAAGTGCTGACATCGGGCGATGACAGTGCTCCGTTCAAAATCATTGATACAAAGCCTTTCATTGAGGCGAAGCCAACGGAACTCAACTTCAAGAAGGCAGGTGAGACAAAGGTAGTGGATATCTCTGCCAGTGGCGCATTCTCTATGAGTGCTGCACCTGCAGGCTTCACAGCCGAAGCAAAGGGTGGACGCGTGCTCATTACCGCAGCTAACAACACGGGTGCGCAGCGCACGGGCAAGATAACCTTCCAACTGAAGGCTGACCCGAGCAAGCGGGTAGATGTGAACCTCACACAGCAAGGCTGATGAAAAAGAATAATAAAGTAGAGGTGGAAGCGTCGGAAGCCCTTTTGGACATCGGCGTTTCCATTCCACTTCTTCAGTGGAAAATTCCTTTTAGGAAGAAGCCCATCAGCTTGCGCCTTACAATGCGCCGCCCTTGCTTTGGTAATCAAATACGCATAGCGCGGAAATTCCTTAGCATGGGTGTCAGCTATGAAGAGATGGAAGCCTTCACGAAAGATGAGCAGCTGCAATTCATTGCCCGGCACGGCAAGACGGTTGCCCAAATGGTGGCACTCACCATCTGCCGCAGCAAAGTGTCAGCTATCTTTGCACCGCTGCTGGCTTGGTTGTTGCTTTGGCTGGTGGACGACACTTTTTTATTATTAGCCAACCTACATTTCATTCCGCTAATAGGCACACAGCATTTTACGAATATTATCAAATCCTTAGAATGGAGCAACCCGCTCCGTCCAAGGTTGAGCCAAGTAAAGAAGGGGAGTTAAAGGGCTTTTTTGAAAGCTCCCATAGCCCTTTTGGATTCGTATGGCAAATTGCCGAAGCAACGGGTTGGACGGTAGACTACATAATGTGGGGTGTGAACTACCAAACACTGCTGATGATGCTTGCCGACGCACCGCGTTACATAGATGCTGACCAAGCAGCTACCATATCAAAAGACAATAATACAAAAGATAATAAAACAATGAGAGAGCCTAAGACGGTAATAGGCTTCTTTCAAAGCAGACTGAACGATGAATAACGGTATCGAAATAGAGTACTTATTCGGCGGAGACCTTATCGACAAGACGAAGGAAGCAGCCAAGGAAACAGGCAGGCTCTCTACTGCAGCAGAGCAGGCAGCATCTTCCATCACCGAGAAGATAGCGGCACAGAAGGCTGTGGTCAAGCAGGTGGAGAGCGACCTTAAAAGTCTGCAAAAACAATATGAGAAAATAGCACCGGGTAAGGCGCAAAACGAACTAATGCTGGATATACGTGCCTGCAAGGTCGTATTGGAAGAAGAAAAAGGTGCGCTGGCTAATTTGGAGGCGGAGCACAAGAAGGCTTCTGCCTCGGTAAGCAAGCTAACGAAAGAGTACCGCAGCCTTATTCAGGAGATGGCACGCATGCGCCTTTCCGGGGAACAGCATACGGAACAGTACCAGCGAATGGCAAAGCGGGCTGCCGAACTCTGCGACACCTTAGGCGACGTCCGGGCACAGACAAAGGCACTTGCTTCCGATGATGCCAACTGGGAGGCTATGGCATCGGGGTTGAACGGTCTCAGCGGTGCAGTATCTGCCGGTACTGGCATAATGTCGTTATTCGTAGGCGAAAACGAGGAACTCGCACGCGTTCAGACACGCCTGCAAAGCGTGATGGCTATAACGATGGGCATTCAGCAGGTATTCAATGCCCTGAACAAGGATTCGGCGTTCCAAATAAAATTTGTGTCGAAGGTTACTGACATGTGGACGGCTGCCAATGCCCGCCTTGCAACGGCACTCGGCATTTCTTCCGCTGCTGCCAGTGCGTTGATGGCAACGCTGACACTGGGATTGTCGGTAGCCATTGGTGCCGTTATCACCATGTGGTACAAGAACAGTGAAGCGGCGAAAGAGAGTGCCGCTGCACAGGAGAAAGCGGCAGAAGAAATGCGGGAGGTTGCCCGCTCGGCGGCTGTACAAAAAGCAAAGCTCGATATACTTTATAAAGCCACACAGGACAACACAAAGAGTCTGAGGGACAGAAAGGCTGCAGTGAAGAACTTGCAAGCAGCGTACCCTGCTTATTTTGGCAATATGAAAACGGAAGCTATTCTTGCAGGACGTGCGGCAACGGCTTATCGACAGTTGGCAGCTGACATTATGAAGGCTGCCATGGCACGTGCCTATCAGGAGCGAGTGGAGAAACTTTCCAAGGAACGCATAGACCTGGAAGATAAAAAAAATAAAAATGACAAATATATAAACGAGAACAAAAAGCGCCTTAAAAAAGCAGACGAAGATTACAAAAAGAAAGGCAGCAAGGATTATACCACCGAAATGATAGGTGGCATGACCATCGGTGGAGGATCTACCCGCATCGGTATGGGTGCAGGTCGGACGGCGAACGACAATCTTAGGAAAGAGGTGAACAAGCGACTGGAAGACAACAAGGAGCTGACAAAACAGCTTGCTGAAAACCAAAAGCAAACAGAAGCCTACGCACAGAAAGCCCTTGAAAATATGCCTGCCCTCAATAAGGTGGAAAACAAGGGCTATGAAGAGCCGAAGGTAAAGACAAAAAAGGAGAAAATAAAGAAAGATAAAAAAGAAGACTTGTCGGGCGAGGCAGAAGAGCTTGCCGAACTTGAAAAAGCAGCGCAAAAAAAGATAGCCGAAACACGCGTGGCACTTATGAAAGAGGGCTACGATAAGGAGCGTGCCGCTGCGTTACTGCAGTTCGAAGAAGAGAAGCAGCGCATCAACGAAGAGGAAGCCAAGCGCAAGGAATTGGTGAATAAGCTGCGCAAAGGCGGTGTGGCTGTTAGCGACGCGCAGGAGGCACAGATAGCTGCTGATGCTGCCAAGCAGCGCATACAGGCTGCACAGATGTACAGCGACAAGTATGCCGCTATCGCCGAAAAGGAAAAGAAAGAATACGACGATAAGGTGAAGGAAGAAAGGAAAAAGGAAGAAGAAGCCTTGGACGCCTTACTGTCAAAGCATCAGGACTACAATGCCCAGCGAATGGCTGTTGAGACGAACTATACGAAGGAGCTGGCAACGCTGTTGGCACGACGAAACAAGGATAACGCCAATATCATAGATGCCGCCTTGGTGCAGCTCGAAAAAGATAAGGAAAAGGCACTAAAGGAAATCAACGACAAGGAGCTCGACGAAATGAAGAGCAGTGCGAGTATATTCGTCGAGATGTTCGAAGACCCAGCGGAAAAAAGCGTCCAACAAATCAATAAAGTTCTGCAAAAGCTCGCGGATCTAAAAGCATATATGGATGCGATGGCAAAAGGTGAGCTTTCTGCTAATGGTACTGCTGTTATAAAAGACAAGAAGGGTAATACTAAGCAAACAATTACACAGGGCGACATCGCACAAATGGGTATAACACCCGAACAGTTAAAACAATTACAAGATTCACCGGAAGCATTAAAAGCTTTTTTAGACCAGTGGCAAAAACTAAAACAAGAGAGTTTGAAGAAAAACCCTTTTAAGGCTCTATCAACAGCGATAAAAGATTTGTTGGACGATAAGAAGGGGGGAGATAAAAGTGATAAAGAAAAGAAAATAAAACGCCTTGCTGAAGCAGCTTCAGAAGCTTCTTCTGAGGTAAGTAATATTGCTGGTGGTCTATCAACGATGTTTGAAGAAATGGGTAATGATAGTATGTCGGAAGCTATGGGTACTGTGCAAGGTGTTATGAATGGTGTTTCAAACATTGCGAGCGGCTTTGCCAAAGGTGGCTTGATAGGCGGTATTGCAGCTGCAGCAGGTGAGGCAATAAATATCATTGGTGGTGCCTTTTCGGCCAGCGCACGCCATAAAGCTGCTCTTAATGCTATTATGAAAGAGCAGATAGCGCAACAACAAGCTTATAACTTGTTGTTAATGCAAGAAGCACTATTGTACGAACAAGGGACAACAGTCTTTGGCAATGACAGATACGGCAAGGCTACAAATGCCATAAAAGTAGCAAAACAAGCCGTGATCGAATTTAACGAAGCAATGAAAAAGGCCAATGATATAAAAGTTGTAACTGGACATAAGAAAACAGGATTGTTTGGCTGGGGTAAAGGAAAAGATACTTATAGTGGCTTATTAACCGAATATCCTAAGCTCATAGATGCTAACGGAAAATTTAACATGTCGCTTGCTGAAAGCATTTTGAAGACGCGAAAAATGAGCGATGAAAGCAAAGAGGCGTTGCAACATCTTATTGACCTTGCCAAGCAGCAGGAAGACGCATTAAAGGAAATACGTGATTATTTGTCTGACATCTTTGGTGAATTGGGTAATACGATGACCAATGCACTTGTAGATGCATTTCAAAATGGCACTGATGCGGCAAAAGTGATGGTTGAGAGCATTGGGCGTATGCTTGAAAAGTTAGGCGCTGATATGATATATTCTGCGGTGCTTCAAAAATACTTTATAAAAGCTCAAAAAGATATGGAAAAATACGCCAACGATGAAAATCTTTCCGAGCAAGAGCGATTTGCTGCGTATGCTCGGGTGTTAGACGAACTTACAGCAAATGTAGCTGCTGATAGTGGCAAGGCGTCATCACTGCTTGAACAATTCAAGCGTATGGCAAAAGAGCGAGGAGTAGACATCTTTGGTGGTGCAGCACAGCAAGGGCGTGCTGGCAGCCTTGAGACAATGACACAGGCGCAGGGTACTAAACTCGAGGGTTTGATGACGTCGGCACAGATACACCTGGCGTCGATGGACATAAAGCTCGAAGATGCGGTAAAGCAGATGCAGGCGTCTACACGACATTTGGAAAGGATAGAGCGTTACACGAAGCATTGTGAACGCTTGGAAGATATTGCCGACGATATAAAGGTGTTGGCACGTGATGGTATTAAAGTAAAGTAAAATGAATATACTCGAAAATCAAGTGCTGTTGAACGGCAAGGATATTTGGACGGAGTACCAGGTGTTTTTGCGGGAAGAAAAGGCGGGCGAGCAGAAGAACCTCGAAGCCCTGCTGACACCTGCCAAGATGAAGGCGCACGTGGCGGTAGTCTTCCGCGAAGAGGACGGCGAGAAGTATTCCGACCGACTTCTGCCGAAAAGCGAAGCCCGCGACATAAAGCTACATTTCGCCATAATGGCGGACAGCAAGGCGCAATTCCTACAGCGTTACCGCCGCTTCATTCAGGCATTGAAGACAGGAAATGACGGGTGGCTTATATGGACGTTCCCGACACTGGGGCTTGAAATGCGCACCTTCTTAACGGAGTTTACGCCCTTTGATGCCCTTACCAACCTTTGGGTGGAAGAAGCGCACTGCGGGGCATTCCATGCCGTATTCCGTGAGCCGAAGCCCACCTTTTAACGGGCATTTAAACGACATTTAAATAGCGTTCAAACGATGATAGAAATTTTCACAAAGGAAGATACGATACGCTGCATAGCCGACGGGGCAAATGGTAGGCAAGATAAGCAGCTGCAAGGCGACAACACCCTGTCGCTGACGTTCACGCTATACGAATACGTGCAACTGGACGTAAACGACTATGTGGACTTCTGTGGCGAACGCTATTGGTTGATGGAACGTTTCAAGCCCCGTATGAAAAGTACACGGGAATGGGAGTACAACCTGACGCTGTATGGTATAGAAAGTCTTATTAAACGCTTTTTGGTTATCAACTACACCGACGGCGAAAATACCCCTATCTTTACGCTTACCGCCCCTGCTGCGGAGCACGCCAAAATAATATTAACATCAATAAACAATGCCATTGGTAAGCAATTGTTCAAACTTGGCGAGGTGAAGCAGACGGAGAACCTGGTCATAGATTATAAAGGCACATATTGCAACGACGCTTTGGATATGCTCGCCAAGGCTGCAAAAACGGAATATTGGTTTGAGAACGGCACAACACTCAACATATCAAAGGCACAATATGGAGAGCCTTTAACGTTGGGCTACCAAAAGGGGCTTATATCGTTGGAGCGTGATAAAGCCGACAACGTAAAGTTCTATTCGCGCCTCTTCCCATTGGGCAGCACAAAGAACATTGACCGAGACAAATACGGGCACACCCGTCTGCAGTTGCCGGGTGGACAGAAGTACGTAGATAAGGATGTGAATAAGTACGGTGTGGTGCACCACTTTGAAGAAGCTGCCTTTGCCGATATTTACCCACGCCGTATAGGCACGGTGTCGGCAGTGCGTTCGCAGGAGCGCACGGGCAAAGATGGTAAGCCCTTTACCATATATTACTTCAAAGATAAGGAACTTAACTTCAACCCCAACGACTACAAAATAGGTGGGTACGTGATGCGTGTTGCCTTTCAGGAGGGTAGCGAACTTGCTGGGCAGGGTACAAGCGAGGAGCATTACTTTGAGGTGAACTACGACGATACGGCAAAGGAATTTGAAATTATCACCATCTTCCCCAACGACACCATGCAAGTGCCGGGTGGCGTGCTTGTGCCGAAGATAGGCGACAAATACATATTGTCGCACTTGCGCATGCCTGATGAATACTACCCGCTTGCCGAAAAAGAGTTCTTAGAGGCGGTAAAGAAATTCAATGAAGAAAATTTCGTAGATAACTCGGTATATAAAGCTGACACCGACCATGTGTGGGTGGAGCAGCAGCGCGCCGACCTTTTTCTTGGCAGACGCATACGGCTTGAAAGTGCAGAATATTTTGCCCCCGCTGGCTATCGTATGAGCCGTATTACCCGCCTTTCACGCAGCGTAGACCTGCCGACGCTTGTAAGCATCGAAATAAGCGATGCCGTGGCAAAAGGCAAGATTGCGGCAATGGAAGGCAGCATTAACGACGTAAGGCACTATATAGGCGAGGTTGCAAATGATATTCCTGATATTATAGGCAGTGGCGACGATACGCTACCTGGCGAACACAATGTATTTTCTGCCAAGCGTGCACTTAAGGAATTTCTCAACAAGAACGCCCCCGACACGGCACAGGAACTGATTACGTTTATAAAGGGTGTTGCTTTTAACAATGGGGCTGGTATTGATGGCGAGGGCAATGCTTTGCTGAAAGCTATCCAAACATTGGGATTTGAACGTACCATTAACGGCTTTGGCGTGTGGCTCGATGCAAAGGGCAAGGCGCACGGACAGATTGATTACCTCGAAGTGATTGGCAAGGCTATATTTCGCAGTCTACAGATTGACGAATATAAACACATTGGGGGCAACATTGTGCTGTCGGGTGCGAATGCTGTAATAGAAAAGGTGGTGCCTGTTAGTGGTGGCTGGAAATGCTACTTGCACACGGACGATGGCGATAAGGCGATAACGAACGATTGGGAGCCTGGCGACCAGGCACTATGCCAGACTTTCAATATCAAAGCTGGCGTTTACGAGAACGTAAGCAACCGCTATTACTGGCGTTGTGTGTCGGAGGTGGCGCAGAAATCGGCTACCGAAAAGGCGTATATCGTTATTACTGCTGATGACGCTTATCGGGATAAAAGCACAGAGAACGATGCTCCAATGGCTGGCGACAATATTGTGCTTTGTGGGCATAACACGCTGTGGGACGTTGCTAACGGCATTGACCCTACGCTGAACCGCAACCGTATGAATGTTACGATGATTACCACCTCGAAGGAGGAGGGTGGCACTATCGAGGTGTATCGCAACATTCACGACTTTTCGCTCTCTAAAGGTAACGCTATATTCCACCTTTCCAGCGACAAAATTTATATGAACAGCCAACGCTTCGAATGGATAAGTGCAGATGGCGAACGTATTCCTAACGTGATTTATCGTGGCGACTGGACACCCGGCACGGTGGCTGCTCGATACGAAGCGTGGTATTATGGTGGTGGCACGTGGCTATCGCTCGAAGATAATAATACTGACGAACCTACCGAGCAGTCGCCTAAGTGGAAGCATTACGCAGCCAAAGGCGAAGACGGCACATCGCCCTACACGGTGCAAATTCTGTCGGAGAGTGGCGGCAACATTATACACAATGGGCAGGGGCAAATTGTGCTTGTGGCTACCGTGCTGCACGGCGAGCAGGACATTACAAGCTCGCTACTGCCGAACCAATTCTCGTGGGTGATACAATCGGGCAATACCGACTTCGACACGGCATGGAACGCCCGACACGAGGCAATTGGCAACCGAACCACCATTAGTGCCGAAGAGGTGAACCTTAAGGCGCAGATTGATTGTATAGTAAATATAGAATAACTTTCACAAAACAATAAAAAAGACAAAAAATGGCAACAGTAAAAGCAAGAGGTCAGGTAACGATAGTAGACCTTAACGACGCAAAACAAGTGCAGCTGCTTATGGATATTAAGTATCCTGTGCAGATGTATAACCCCGACACAAAGGTGTTTACGCCCAACTTTGGCAGCGACAACAACGTGGTTACTCCAAAGGTTTACGTTACGGGCAACGGCACCAACCTTGTGAGCAAACTTACCGCACTGATATACAAAGTTGGCGGTACGTTGGTGAATGCCGGGCAGACCAGCGGACAATACTCTGCGGCTGCCATATCGGCAGGAGGCGCACTCACCATAAAGGGCAACATTACGGACAACTCGCTACCCATAAAAATAGCGGCTATTTACCACGACGACGAAACGGGGCAAGACACTACGCTCGAGGCGCAAGGCTTCGTAGTAAAAACTGCCAACGCTGGTGCGCTCTTTCAGGTTATACTCACACAGCCAAAGGGAAACAGCTTCGATGCAAGCAACAACGTTAATACGCTTACAGCAGAAGCCAAATGCTACCGTGGCGGCACGCAGGACACGGACGGCATTACTTACAAGTGGTACTCGCTGAACTTAAAGACCCAAACGTGGGAGCTGCTCTCACAGGGCATTGCCACTGCCGCAGGTGTATCAACGCTCACCGTTAAGGCAAGCGATGTGCTGAACGTGCAAACCTTTAAATGCGAAGCCATAGACGGCACCGACCGTAGCGAAGCAATCGTAACTTTCGAGGACCGCACCGACCCCTATTCGGTAGAACTCTTCTCGCCCACAGGTTTACAAATTAAGAACGGACAAGGCTCAACCACCCTTTGCGCCCGAGTGTATCGTGGCACAGAAAAGATTGAGGACGAAGCCACCGCTACAAAGAAGTTCACCTACACGTGGACCAAGTTCGATAAGAACGGCACAAAATCGAACTTTGCAGGCACAACATCGGCACAAAAAACAGGAAATCCGCTCATCGTGGCTGCCACCGATATAGATGCAAAAGCAACGTTCTATTGCGAGGTGAGCATATAAGCACAAAATTACATCTATGGATATATAACCAATGATAATAGCACGAGCATACATAACTATAGCCAACGTTTCGGACGGACCAAAGGGCGACACAGGCGACAACGCCATAACGCTGGTATGCACACCTGCAACCCTAACGTTTGAGACAAACCGAGATGGCGAAATAGAAAACACGGCACAGCGCAAAGTGCAAGCCGTGCTATACGAGGGGCAAACAGCCGTAACTCCCACGTCAATGCAAATAACACCCTACAACTGCTACGCCCGACTGGTGGAACAAAACATCGTGGTAGACGGCATAAGTCCCAACCAGTGGAGCGGACACATAGCCATAACCGCCACCTACAAAGGGCAAACACGCACAGCAAGAGTAGAGTTCGTGGTAAACGCACAGAAGTGGAACGAAGCTAAATTTGCCGCGAATGACACGCAGTTTAAGAGCATCATTGCGCAGAATAAGGCAGACAAACAAGGGTTGGAGCAGAAAATATCAACCATAAAGCAAACAGCCGACAATATACAGCTGGAGGTACGACAACAAACCTTCAGCGGAGTAAACCTACTAAAAGGAGCAAGTCTGCGTCTGCCCAAACTGCTAAGTCTACAGCGACCCCAGTACGTAACCATCGTGAAGAATCCCAGCGTTGCCCACTTCGATAATCCTTACCTATCCATATCACGAAACGGAGCCACACAAGACGAATGGAACGGCTGTAAATTCCCTATCGTAACAATACAAAGTGGCAAAACCTACACCCTGTCTATGTTCACCCGGATATACGGGAACAATCAGCCATACATAGAAATAAAGCGCAGTAAGTCGAAAGACATGAGCGCGCCAAAAACAAGCTACCCCAACATACCATCAACCTACGGACAGTGGAAACCATACAGCCATACCTTCAACATAGAAGAAGGCTACAACTACTTGCAGATATTCATAGGCTGCACCCGCAATGGAGAAGCCTATATATCAGAAATACAACTCGAAGAAGGCACAAAAGCCACAACATGGAAAGACCCCGATGTGGTGGACAGCATTGAACGTACTGGTATTGACCTGACCAATGGCACGGTATCTGTCGAAGCTGCCAATTTTGAAATCAAACACAATGGCGAAAAACCTTTTGTTGTGAGCAAGGGAAAGGTATTGCTGGGCGGTTGGGTGTTTGACAAGGGACAGCTGTTCTCCCAGTGCGGGGATATAAATGGAAATCCAAGCACTGATTACGGTGCCGCAAATTTCAACCCCGACATCGTTCTTGACCCAATCAACGGCTATATGTCAGGCGTTGGCTCATTCAGAAAGAAAATGCTGGTAATAACTCCTCAAAATATCGCAAAATATACGATTATCAATTCCGATGGAGATTACGTATTTATGGCAGGGAAGATAAGCGCTATAGCTTTGTTTAAAGGTACCTTTAATCGTACTATATATATAACATTACCTGGCGTGGCAGGGAGTGCTGACTTTGAAATCGCCCGGACATTGATAGGCGAAACAATAGCTATCTATAACCAAACGACCAGCTATATACTTATATGGGGCAGTGGGCAGTCTACTGTTCTATCCCCGAACAAATTCGCTGCCCTTGAAGTGAAGATTTCAGTTAATCCTCAGACAGGTAGGGAAAGCTTTTATAATGTTGATTGGATAAAAGGAGAAATGTTAGTGTAATATTAAAATAAAAGAATTATGAACATTCAAACAAAAATTTTAAACAAGCAGGAGTTAGTAACCTGCGAAGTAGTCATAGATGGATACCTACACACGGTATCTTATCAAGCCGACACCACAAACACTATTGCCAAAGTGCTACAATTCACCGACAGAGTAGCACTTATAACACAAGGCGAATCCCCATCATACGTGTTAGACCCACATCGGCAAGCCACCTACACCCACAACACAGAGCACTTCTCTGGTGGACAGTGGGAAACCCTACCCGACGATGGCGGACAAACAGCCTACAAAGGCGTATTAGCCATATTCAATATGATAGAACAAGGAAAAATGGGAAGGTAAATATTTGGGGGAATAAAAAAAGCCCCCAGCCGATTAATAAATCATCTCACCGACATATTAATAAAACGCTCAAAGCGCACGACTCGGGGCTATGTCCTCGTTCGCGCTTTGAGCTTTTTGTTTTATGTGTGGGTGAGATGTTTTGCAAAGATACAAAGAAAATACGATAATAAAGAAAAAATAAAATGTTATGAAAAGAAAAGAATACAATTCCGCACCATTGCCTTTTCAGGGACAAAAGCGCAGATTTGCAAAGGAATATACAAAAATATTGCAGCAATATCCTGATGATGCTGTATTTGTCGATTTGTTCGGTGGTAGTGGTTTACTTTCACATATAACCAAATGCCAAAAGCCAAATACTACTGTAATTTATAACGATTTCGACAATTATCGGCAGCGTTTGGTACATATAGAGCAAACAAATGAGCTATTAGGGCAACTTCGCGAAGTTGTGAAAGATGTACCGCGTGCTAAATTAATGCCCGGCGATGTAAAGGCGGCGGTGATAAGATGTATTGAAGAGCACAATGCGCGCTATGGCTATGTAGACTACATAACACTATCATCGTCTTTAATGTTCTCCGCGGAATATGTAACAACACTCAACGGTTTTAAAAAGGAAAGCATGTACAATAGGGTGCGCAGGTCTGATTATTCCTTATGTGAGGATTATTTATCCGACTTAACCATCGTATCGGAGGACTACAAAAGTCTATTCGACCGTTATAAAGAAATACCTAACGTTGTGTTTCTTGTAGACCCACCTTACTTGAATACGGAGGTAGACAGTTATAATATGAATTGGCGTTTGGGCGACTATTTGGACGTGGTACTTGTGCTACTAAAGCACCCTTTTGTGTTCTTTACTTCTAACAGGTCTTCTGTTGTAGAACTATGTGAATGGTTAGCCCATAATGGAGGTTTGCCTAATCCCTTCGGACGTTGCAATAAAATAGAAATTGAAGCTCTTTTGAATCACCATGCCGGCTATATAGATATGATGTATTATACAACATTTAAAGGGTAATAATATGGTGTTTAAAAACTATTCAAATATCCTATCATTTGCGTAACTTTACGAACATGATAGGGTATTAATATTGTACGTGCGCGCACTGTCTTTAGACCATTTCGTTTTTGAGAATAAAAATGTTAAAATATTGTTTCGTTTCTGCAGGCGACACTATTTCGATTTGCGGATTGTAATTTGTAGCAAATGTTTCCAATGCTCAGAAAACCATAGAACATTGGCTTCCTGTTTTGTGTGAATATAATATAATGGAAGAGGGGAATAAAAAGTTTGGAGAATTACGCTTTGATAAGACTGTCTATCGTTTTGACATTACGTATAACACAGAACATGACTATACATTCATCTTACATGAGGTGCAAAATCCTAAATTGGTGCAACTTATTAAAAGAATTATTTATAAAAGTGCCTTCTGCATAAACTGCGAAGGGTGTGAAGTAGAATGCCCTACTGGAGCACTTTCTGTTTACCCTGAGATTAAAATTGATAAATCGAAATGTATTCATTGTCATAAATGTCTGTTATTTCATGACCAAGGATGCATTGTTGCAAATTCTTTAATTATGACAACTTCAACAAATACAAAAGGTGGAGGTATCTCGAAAATAGGTACTTTCGGAATCCATAGTGAGTGGCTACAAGAATTTCTTTCTGACCCAGATGGTTTTTGGACAAGCAATTCTTTGGGAAACAAACAAGAACAGAGTTTTAAAGCATGGCTGATAGATGCTGAAATGATTGACCAAAAGAAAAATCTCACACCATTTGGTGATTTTTGTACAAAGCATCGCGAAAATGAGCTTGACTTAATTTGGGAACTCATTTGGATAAATTTTGCATATAGTTCTGTTCTTACAAATTGGTTTATCAACACTATAAATCCAGATCAACAATTCACGAAAGCACTACTTGATGAGTTAGCTTTGAATGAATTTGATGGTACGAAGAGTACTATAACTTATGCCATAGGGGGCTTCATGCAAATATTTAAATATTCTCCAATTGGTGATTTTCTTAGCCAAGGACAATCGCATGATGGTAAGAATTATTTTCGTGGACGACATGAAGGACTTTCAGAAGTGGCACTTGCTTATTCTATATATAAGTATGCTACTTCCAAAGGTATTAGATCTTTACGTATCTCAGACTTCTATGTTGAAGACTGTCAAACAGGACCTGTGAAAGAATTTGCAATATCCAAGCTTACGTTTACAAAATTGCTTCGTCAATTAAATTCTGCTTCAAATCGAGTACTTATAGCAGAATTAAATATGGGTCTTGATAGCATTACACTAAGAGAAGATTTAAGCTCAATGGATATACTCAAACAACTGGTTTTGTAGATATGGTCTCTCACTTAAAAACTGAATATTACAAAAATTTGCTCCGTTCTATGATAGTCTATAGGCGTAAAGGTAAGACTAATCTTGCCAAACC
>ERZ773066.208-NODE-208-length-34113-cov-3.918756_pt1 | contig 34113 bp, 27 predicted proteins | sample MGYA00580573_ERZ773066 | MGnify/ENA primary metagenome ERZ773066 (study PRJEB29015, sample SAMEA2738128) | human oral metagenome | biome: human oral; feature: human-associated habitat; material: saliva | place: China | collected 2203 ... | reverse complement strand
TTTCTTTCGCTGGTCTTTCTCGTTACAATTTGTATTGTAGCAATCAAGGCATAAGAAAAGCCGCCCTCAGTGACCAAACCTAGGCGGCTAACCTTATTAGACGTATAGGGGGCTGACCGTTTACCGGCAGCACCTTTTTCTATGCTCATTATGCAGTGCTGGAATATCCCGTCAAATTTCTCCAAGGGCACTTGTACCATGCCTCGTTGAAAACCTCCGCGAACCAGTTCTCTTTTCAACTTTTGGCAGGCTGCAACATTCATCTGATCATAGATGTCGCGTGGCATACTGTCCCTCAGAAAGGCGTCGTAGTAAGCGTTGATATTACACCGCAGAGGACGCGTTTCATAGATGTTGCACAGATGGCTCTTATCATCATAGTATCTGCACACGCCATCGCCGCGATCAAGATCACGATACGCTTCGCTCATGCCGACGGACTGACAGCACAGCCCGCAGCGGTCGCAGGAAAAGCTCACCCCCGTACTCCCGGTAGACTGAACACATGGGCAGAGTTCGGGTCAAGCGTCCCGTCCTCGCGACAGAGTGGCGTATCTATGATAGTACACAGCGTCTGAGCCGTACTTGCTGCATCAGCAATGTATGCTCGTTCCGCCCTTGTAAACTCTCTTACATTTGTTCCCTTTAGACTAATGACTTCCTGCATTTTTACAACTTCATCACCAAACAACTCATCAAGCTGAACCAAAACATCTATGATATCTTCCGCGCGTTCATCAATGGCAAGATAGAGACTGCGTGCAGAATTAAACTTTTCTGCTTCTACCTCAGCCTTTGCATAGTATGTTTTTGCTTTATTCATTGCCTCCTCCGCTTTACAGTTGAGAAAAAATGCCCCCACAAGAAGTGCAGGTGCGGCAACAATGCCACCGAGCACAGCTGTCCCGCCAGCAATGCCTAACCCGCCCGTCGCGAGGCTTCCTCCGCCGAGCCACGCAAGCGTCGCATTCGTTGCCGCTGCGCCGCCAAGAGTACCGATTGCCGTTCCCGTCGATGCCGTTCCAAGCAGCCCTACCGCACCATATGCGCCAAGTGCGGTAAGACCACCACCAGCCAGACCGCCCCCATAGCCCTTACTGAGATCAAGAGCAGTGAACGATGCTTGTGCGAGTGTTCTGAAGCGATTACTTTGTGGTGTAAAATCTCGCAGCTTTTCAAACTCAATATATTCGTCGTAATCAAGGTTCTCCAATTTACGATACTCAACTGCGAAATCATTCATATTATTGGACAAAACATACGCCTTCGTATTGCCCAGTTCCTCTACTGTCTTTTCTGCTTCCTCCTTGGCAAAATCACATCTTCTTTTCGCATCCTCTATGAGGCGTTCGCCTTTCTTTCCCAACGCCTTTGCTTGATCCATTGTTTCCTTTGCAGCAAGCCCGCCAGCGACGCCCAAACCACCTACAGCAAGAGCGGCAGCGCCAATTAAGAACGGAATCGGCATACTAACAACCTCCTACCAAACATGATCAAGGAGAAGCACTTTATATTCTCCTAGTTCTCTTTACAACCATCGTTTGTGACTTGTGCGCAGCGTTTGCTAACGCTCTGACGCTATTTTCGATGGATTCTGTTGTTCGTTTAATCTCGACAACTCGCTTTTCTGCTGACAAGCCGGCAACAAGAGCAGCTGTCACAGTCGCAGCACCAATTAGAAATGGAATCGGCATAATTCCTCCCTTATCGCAATTTCAACGTCCATGTATCATCATCCATCAAATCAATAAACTCATCAACACTGTGAAATTCAATATCTTTCCCGAATGCAACAGCAATCCCTGCTTTACCAGAAATTTTTTCATCAATGTCCCTGTGTCATGATCCCATTTGTAATTTGTTCAAAAGCTGCAATGATTTCCCCCCTTCTCTCTGCAAACAGCTCCGCTACCGCCGCCTCGAACTCCTCGCGCTCCGCATTCATCCGTGCGATCGCAACATCCGCCGCCGCGCGCACGCGCTCGTATTCCTCGCGTGCAAGATTGGCACGATCCATTGACTCTTTGAAACTTTTATGGAGCGCACCAGAAACTACCGTGCCGAACATCGCCCCCACAGCTGCTCCGACAAAGGGAATCGGAATGAGTGCCTGTCCGACCGCTGCCGTATAGCCCGTCGTGACCGTACTCACGCCGCTCGCCCCAAGTTCCAGAATACACTCCTCGGTTGTGATTTCCCCGCTCGCATATTTCTTGAGCGTTTTGCCCGTTGCCATGACGGCAGTGACGACCTTTCCAGGTACATTGGATTTCACGAGATTTTGCACGAACGGCGAGGAGGAGGTCGACAATGTGTGTGCAACGACTGATACACCACCGCCAACGACGTAGCCAGAAATTGCTGCGCCGCCGGTATCGGCGGCGATATCCTTAAGTGCCTCTGTCGGTGTCTTGTCCCCTCGGATGACCGCCGCCATATTATCCATTGTCGAGAGTGCGGCTGTCACGCCGCCTGCCTGAATCGCGGTCTGCGTTCCTGCACGGTGAAACGCACCCGCGACATTTTGTACTTTGTCGCGGCGTATTTTCTCGTCGATATGCTCCCGTGCCTTTTCGCTGTCGCTGCGTGCACGTGCCTTCCCCTTCTCGTCAATGCGGATGCCTTTGTCCTCCAAATATGCCGCATCATCGACAAGTTCTTCATTCGTACGGCTGCGCTTGGCGTTGTTGACCTTTCGCGAGGTGACGCGGATATTTTCGTCACTGTTTGCCGCATCCCGCAGGTTCTCATTCGTTACCCACGCATCGTCCTTGTACGTCTCGTGCACGCGTTCGATAGGGATGGTGTGATCCGCCTCCGCCAGATGTTCCTGCCAGTGCTCCCCATACTGCCCCTTCGCCTCTTGCTTGCGCAGGACAAGCCGCTCACCCGTATAGGGATCATGCACTTCGCCGCCCTTGAACGCCTCTGACTTAGCCGACACCTTGGCACGCGGGCTGTCATAGAGTTTGCGGTTGCCTGTATACGCGGAGGGCTTTTGATATGTTTCTCCAAGAATACGCAGGCTCTTGTTCACAGATTCCCCCGCCTCTGTCGCAGCCGCTGCGGCCTGTCTCCGCTTTTTCTCCTCCTCCGATGCCATACTTTCGTTCCCCCATCTCAACCGAGAATCAGTGCATTGACTCGGTCTTGCATGTCGAGATAGCTGCGGATCAGTTCCTCAGCGCGCTGAACGTAGTCCGTATCCATTGCGAATACCGTGCGCAGTTCTTCGACAAAACGTCGTTCATCCGCCGAGAAATCTTTGTCCACATGAGCAAGTCCAAGCAGCTCAAATACAATGATCTTCTTCTCGCGAGCATCGCTTGATGCGGCGAGTTGCTGCATGAGTTCCTTCGGGTCACTCACAGCATCCGCACTATCGCTTGCAATCTCCAGCTCCTTACAATACTGCTCCACCATCGCCCTTTCATCATCGGTGAAATGTCCGTCTGCATGGCAGAGTGCCTTGGTCAGAGACAGAAACAGGTGTTTGTTTCTGTCAGCAATAAGGTGTAAGAACATTGGATTTCCTCCTTTGATAAAACATCAGCAGGGATACGTTACGACGCAATCATGCTCTTTTCTATTTGAACTTGATCACAATTTAATTCTAACACAGCCCCCCTGTTTGCAATACCATTTTAAGGAATCAACGATTACTCAGCCATCTAAATTGATCGGAGTCGCTGGTAAATGAAGTCCGTCAGATTAGCGCAGATTTTTTCTGAACAAGGAGCCTCTCGGACGCATAGCCAAAGCTATGTGGAGGATCGAGGTCACAATGCAGGCAAAAAAAGATGCGCTAAGATGGCGCATCTGAATTTATCATTGATTTCTTGACTGTAATCATAAAAAAGCAGCACTTGGAAAATGAGCAAGTGCTGGTTTTATGATTACGAGGTGAGCGAGCGCACAGCCTTCACTTCACGCCTGCACCGTCGAGTGCGGCACGGACGCTCTTCTGCGCGTTCTGGAGCTTTGCCATCTCATCATCCGTGAGGTGCACCTCGAACGAACGCACAATACCGTCCTGACTGATCATGCGCGGGATGGAGAGCGCCACGTCCTTGATGCCATACTCGCCCTTCATGACGGCAGCACAGGGCAAGATCGTGTGCTCGTTGAAGAGGATCGCCTTGATGAAGCGGCAGGCGACCATGGCGATACCGGTATTGGTAAATCCCTTGAGATTGATGACATCGTATGCCGCCTGTATAATCCCCTGCTCGATATCGTGGCGGTCCAGCTTCTCCTTAAAGTGGAAATACTCGTCGAGGTGATCGATGCCGAGACCGGCGCAGTTGACCGTCGACCATGCGACAAAGGCATCGTTGCCGTGCTCGCCGAGCACATAGCCGTGGATGTTCTTCGGATCCATATCGTAGTGCTCCGCGAGGAGATAGCGGAAACGGTAGGTCTCGAGCATCGTGCCCGTGCCGAGGATCTTCTCGCGCGGATAGTCGAACTCGGTCGATACGACGTAGGTCGCAACATCGAGCGGATTCGTGATCATGATGATCATTGCTTCCTTCGTATATTTCACGATCTCAGAGAAGATGGAGCGCATGATCTTCGTGTTCGTGCTCGCGAGCTTCAGTCGGTCGGGCGTCTCTCCGGGCAGGATCGAGGGCCCCGCCGTGATGACGATAAACGCCGCATCGCGGCAGTCCTCATACGTCCCCGTATGGATCTTGATGTTCGTACTATACGGCGAGGACATAGCATGGCTCGTGTCGAGTGCCTCGCCGCGCGCGCGATTCATATCGAGATCGATGAGAGCAATCTCCGAAGCCAGCTGAAAGTCTGCGATTTTGTTGAGTACGGCAGAGCCAACGTTGCTCGTACCGATGATGACAACTTTTCCCCGGTTGATGGACATAATAATGACCTCCTAGAAATGCAAAAAATCCAAGACGCAGCGATATGCGCTTGGACGCTATGGACGCACGATGAACTGTGTGGAAGCCAGCCATTTCATGATCGATTGCACTTCTTTTCAGCAGAGTAGTTCCGCAGGATTTCCTGCGCCATCATAGTAGCACTAGCGGGAATGAATGTCAACTTCTTTTCGGATAGAATACGAAAAAATTGCATCAACTCGCACCATATCGTTCGATATCTATACAGAAACAAATGTTCACAAAATGGGAACTCTATGCTATGATACACATAGGTGTTGCCACGAGCGGTAGGCGGTCGATTCATGCTCCCGTAAGGGGGTGCTGCTGATGGGACCATACGAATTTCTTTCGCTGGTCTTTCTCGTTACAATTTGTATTGTAGCAATCAAAGCATAAGAAACCCCGCCTTCAGCGACCAACTCTAGGCGGGGTTCTTATTAACCACGTTTGATGAGGGGGCTGACCGTTTACCGGCAGCACCTTTTCTATGCTCATTATACGATGTTCGGCGTTTTTCGTCAACCCTTTGCCGACGCCGCGTTGTAGCCGTCCTTGAGCAGGGGTTCCTTGCGCAGGCTGCGGCACGGGCACGACGTTTCCTCAGCGGAGACGCTGCGCTTTACAGCACACGAAACGTAATCATATCATCAAGACTGTCCATGGTCTCCACATCGCAGAGCTCATTTCCGCGCAGCGCCGTCTGAATATGGTAGAAAACGAGCCGAATTTTGAGGAAGCGTACAAACTCCTTCGAGCGGCGCTGATACCCATACGCCGCAATTAACGTCCTGAGTTTCATACGGACATAATCCTTTTTCCCAAGGTAAAGAATTTGCACGCGCAGTTTCTTGAAAAAGAGATCCAAGTCAAAATCATCGCGCATCAAGTCAGATATGTCCAACGTTCCGTCAGAGACTGCCTGTACCGATGGAAAATCGGCATCAAGAGCGATTTTATCCTGCATATAATCCGACCAATACAGGATGTCCAACAGCCATTTTCGATAATTTTGCCGATATTCCACCGCCAAAAAGGATTTATCCTCTGTGTGCATCCGATGGGCGAGGCGAAGGGCTTCCTTGGTAGATAATCCTGCATTATCAATAATGCAGGCCACATCCAAGGCAGTGTATAGGAGAGCCTTCATCAGTATTCTCCTTCCAGTTGATCACCTTTCTTTGCGTTGCAGCTGCGACAAAGGATCTGCAAATTATCGCGTACAGAACGCCCGCCTTTGTTCAGGGGAACGATATGATCTACATGGAGGAATTGACGATTGGAAAATACTTCTCCGCAATGGGCGCAAACATAGCCGGAAGAGGTCTCCGCCTTGGCAAACGCTCCTTCACGCAGCTCCTCTTCCAGCGCAGGATCAATATCCCTGATTTTATCCAGTGGAAGGCTCTCCAAGGCTACTTTATCGTACGTCACATTTTCCTCCGGCGCATAAAGTTCCGGGTCAGAAATCTTCGCCAGCTCAATATCCACCATGCGCAGAAAATATATCTTTTTTCCAAAAAACAGCTGCAAGAGATTGTCGTCTACGCTTTCCCACAGTGCATCAAGATATTCTTTTTTCTTCTTTTGTCCGAGATCCTCGTCCCAGATGTGCCGCGCAATCGCTTGGACATCCAGCTTGCTTCGGTCCACTTGGTCAAACGTATAGAATTTCGGCTCGGATTCCTTCTGTGCATAATATTTCAAGATGTGCCGCACATCTCTGGTGTCATAGGGCGGCACCATGTCACGATGGAAAAATTGCTTTTTGCATTCCGCCTCCAATTTTCCCAGCACATCATCGGAGAGATATTCATCGTCGGTGTTGATGCCCTCAAACAGTACCGGGAGTGCCTGCATCATGTTCTCATAGGCGTCTTGCGTGCTGTTATACACCATGACCTGATAGGAGAAGTCGATCCCCTCTTCGTTGATGTACTGGAACGCATACATCCCCACGGGAACACGCTCCCAAAAAGGAACCGCCTCAAGCTGCGTGGTGTCGATCGCATCGTTCAGGATGGCGGCAAATTCCTCAATTTTGGAAATGGCAATCCACCGCATTTGTTGCTTTTTATACTCAGGGCTGTCTTTCGTCGTCCATTCGCTGTCGCCGACAAAAATTGTATCCGGACTAACCCATGCGATATGTTCATTCCAATCATCAACAAAAGAGACGATGTAGGCGATGTTGGTACCGCCCGCTTTTTCGCCGCGCAGCGCACGGCCGATCATCTGTGTCATAAGGATGGTAGACACGGTAGGACGCGCGAGGAACACGGTCTTCGTCATGGGCAGATCAACGCCCTCGGTGAGAATATTGACATTCACCAAGACCTTTACATCGCCGCTGCGGAAGGCTTCGAGGTTTTTTTCATTGTCCTTGGGGCTGATCGTTGCACCGGTGCCCATATCCTTGATGGCAGAAACGACGTACGCTGCTTTAATGCCCGCCTTGTTGAACAGCTTTGTAAGCGCAATCGCATGATCAATGTTGACGGCAAAGACAATGGTCTTCCCGTATTCGTCCGCCTTCTTCACATAGGTATCGACAATCAGCTTGTTGCGGGGGCCACTCTCCGCGATACTTTGGGACAGTTCGGGAGAAAGTGTGTCAAGATGCTGGATGCTTTCCAACGCTTCAAGCCCCAAATCCTTGCCATACTCCTCATCTGTATAGTATGTCTCAAAATGGGGATGAGAAAGTATCTGTCGATTGATGAGTTCCTTGAGGTCGGCTTTGTAGGCGATACCAATATCATTTTTCTTCGACTGTTCACCAGACATGCCATCTTTGTAGATGCGCGCCAAGAGCCCCTGCTCGTTATCGGCCGTACGGAAAGGCGTCGCCGTGAGGCCGATCAGTTTGACATGCGCTACCTTGTCCTTAACGTAATCAATGACGCGCCGATATGTCTTTGCCGTGGAGTGATGCGCTTCGTCCACGACGAGGAAAATCTCGTCCTCTCCCGCAAGCCACGGGGCAAGTCGCGCTAGATTGGACGCTCTGCCGATACTGTCCTTGCTGATGATGAGCAAATCGTCCTTCGGATCAATGTTGATCGTTTTATCATGATTCGATGAGCCGGACACGATGCGATAGCGAAAGGACGAGACGTGGGGAATTTCTGCGGCGTAGGCAAATTTCTGGAAGGACTCCGCCGCTTGATCAAGAAGCGTCTGACGATGGGCAAGCCAGAGAATCTTTTTCTTTTTGTCGAGCGCATGACGAAGAAGCCATGTAGATGCCGTATACGTTTTTCCGCCACCTGTGGGAAGCACCACCAGCGTACTATAACTCGCGTTTTCTTCGTCCATGCGGTCGAGCGCACGAAGCGCGTCCAGCTGGTGCCGATACGGATGGCGTGTGTTGCTGCCGGGGCGGGGGTGCACCTCTCCTGCTGATGGAAAGTCGATGTATTCTTGCGCCATGTTTCGTTGTTCCTCCTTCAACGCAGGGAAGCACTGATACATTCAGTACCGCCGTCACCCCTTTGCCGACGCCGCGTTATAGACGTCCTTGAGCAGGGTCTCCTTGCGCAGGCTGCGGCACGGGCACGAGGTTTCCTCGGCGGAGACGCTGCGGATCGTCGCGAGGAGGATGTCGCCGATCATCGGTGCATCGTCGTAGAAGATCTGCTCGAGGGTGTCGTGCGACCACGGGCGGATGCCCTCGCCGTAGTTCACGACGAAGTACAGCCCCGCATAGCATGCACCGATCTCGCGTGCGAGGTAGACCTCGGGCGCAAGGCTCTGCCCCACGATATCCGCGTGGCCCTGCATCATGGCGATCTCAGCAGGGCTCTCGAAATGTCGCCCGTCCGTGACAGCATAGATGCCGCGGTCAAAGATGCGCCCCGTGTAGCGTTTCTTTGTTTCTTCAATCAATGTCTGGCGCAGTTCCGCGCAGAGTGCGTCGCGCATGACGAGCAGATAGCGTCCGTCGAGCATGACATCCTTGCGCACGGAGAGGTCGAGATAGTCGTCGGGGATGAGGAAGTCGCGCGGGTCGAGCAGGGGATTCACCGTGCCGACGCCGCCCTCGGAGAGGATGCGCGTGACGCCCGCCTCCCGCAGCACCCAGAACACCTGCCGCGAGGCATCCGCACGCGTCACGCCGCTGCGCCAGCCGTGCATACGGCAGGTCAGGACGCGCCGTCCCGCGACGGAGAACAGGCGAAACACAGGGCTCTCGCCATAGGGCGTTGCAAAGTGCAGCCCATCCGCGAGAATCTCCACATCATCCGCCGTCGATGCGCACGGGAAATCGCTCGAAAGCGTCCCCGAGCCGCCGATCACGGCATAGCGCGCCGCAGGAATCTGTTGCTCTGCCATACTAAAACCTCCGTATCACGCGATAGCGCGTATCGCGCTGCGCCGGCTCTCTGCCCGCACCACGTATCAGATCGATCATCTTCTTGATCGACATATTGTACCGCGTCCCCGCCGCGCGTACGACGTTCTCCTCCAGCATGATGCTCCCGAGATCGTCCGCGCCAAAGCCGAGCGTCAGCTGCCCGATGCGCTCGCCCTGCGTGACCCACGACCCTTGTATATGCGCGACATTGTCCATGTATAGACGTATGACGGCGAGTGTCCGCATGTAGTCCCAGCTCGATGTCTTCTCCCCGCCGAGAGCGGTGTTGCCGGGCTGAAACGTCCACGTGATGAACGCGCGGAATCCCCCCGTCTCCTCCTGCAGGCGGCGGATGTGCTCCATGTGCTCCACGCGCTCCGCCATCGTCTCACCGAAGCCGATCACCATCGTCGCCGTCGACTCCATACCGATCTTATGCGCCGTCCGCATGACGCGCAGCCAGTCCTCCGTCATGATCTTTTTCGGCGCGATGAGCCTGCGCACACGGTCAACGAGGATCTCCGCCCCACCGCCGGGGAGTGAGGCGAGCCCCGCATCCTGCAGCCGCCGCAGGGTATCCTCGACGGTGATGCCCTCCTTTTCGGCAAAGTACAGAATCTCCGTCGCCGTAAAGGAGTGAATCACGATGGAGGGGTATCGCTCGCGTATGGATCGCAGCATGTTCTCGTAGTACGAAAGCGGTAGGTCTGGGTGAATGCCGCCCTGTATCATGACCTGCGTCCCGCCTGCCGCCGCTGTCTCGCCGACCTTTGCAAGGATCTCCTCCATCGGCAGGAGATAGGCGTCGGGCGCGTCCTGCTTCGTGTAGAACGCGCAGAACCGGCACTCATTCACGCAGATGTTCGTATAGTTGATGTTGCGGTCGACGATGAACGTCACCGTATCGCCGAACCGTCGCCGCCGCTCCGCATCCGCCTCGCGCCCGAGGGCAATGGGATCGCCGTGCGTAAGGAGGTCTGCCGCCTCCTGCTCCGAAAGTCTCATGCGTCCTCCCCTGCCGCAATCGGCTGATAAAACGTATCGCGCTCCACGGGCACATAGCCCGCCTCACGGATCATCGCGTCGAGCTCACGCCGCGTGATGCCCATCTGCGTCTGCGCGCCTGCGGCGTGGATGATCTTCTCCTCGCCGATCGTCCCGTCGAGATCATCCGCACCGAACCCGAGCGCGAGCTGGGCGATCGGCTGCGTCAGCATGACCCAGAACGCCTTGACATGCGCGACGTTGTCGAGGACAAGGCGCGAGAGCGCGAGCATCTTCATATCCTCCCACGAGCCGACGCGCGCGAGTTTTTTCTCTGCGCCGAGCACCGTGTTCTCGGGATGAAACGGAAAAAGCATGAACGCCTGAAAGCCGCCCGTCTCATCCTGCAAGTCGCGCAGGGCGAGCAGGTGGTCGATGCGCTCCTCGACCGTCTCGATGTGTCCGTACATCATGGACGCATTCGTACGGATGCCGAGCGCATGCGCCGTGCGCATACAGTCCAGCCACTCCGCACGCGTCGCCTTTTTCGGACAGATGATCGTGCGCACGCGATCGGAGAGAATCTCCGCGCCGCCGCCCGGGAGCGAGGAGAGCCCCGCCGCCTGCAGACGACAGAGGATGTCCCGGACACTCGTCTCCTCCGTCTGGGCAAAGTTCACGACCTCCACGGGCGTGAACGCCTTGATGTCCGCATGAGGGAGTGCCGCGTGTACCTGCCGCACCACGTCCTCATAGTAGGAAAAGGGACGGTCGGGGTGGAGGGCGCTCACGATGTGAATCTCCGTCAGATGCGGCGTCTTCTGCGCCGCCGCGAGCACGCGCGCCACATCATCCGTATCCATAATATAGCCGCGCGCATCCCCCTGCTCCACCTGAAAGGCGCAGAGGGGGCAGTTCGCACGGCATATATTCGTGAGATTGATGTGGCGGTTCACCGTATAGTAGACATTCTTCCCGCTCGCGCGCTCCTTCGCCGCACGCGCCCACTGCGCGAGCGCGAGCAGGTCGTTTTCCTCATAGAGGAGGAGTGCATCCTCCCTCGTCAGCCGCGCCCCGCCCTCGGCGGCGGCACGGGCGGATTGTCGATCCGTCATATAGTTCTTATACCTCGCAGTTCATTGAGAGTCCTCAGGCACAGGCAGTATGACCACACGCGCACGCCGGAACGCCGAACGCCGTGATCGCTCCATTCTCCCAAACCGTCGTCGCATTCCCCGGCAGACGGCAGAGCACCCCTGCGAGTTGGCTGAAGCTGCTCCGGTCCGCAATCCGATAGCGGCACAGTGACATCAGCTGCATGTCAACATAGGATTGCAGCCCGCGATTTCCATCGACCGCTGTCATGCGAGAACGGATCTCCGCAAGACCAAGCTCCTCCGCATGCTCCATACAGTAGCCCAGATCATCGGAAAACAAGAAAAAATGATCGATCGAAACGAGCTTTTCCAATTCCGCAATCGCACGTTTAAAATACACCGGCGGATTGGACAGCCCAAGCTGCGCCATATCGCCGCGCCGCACATGAATCGCTGCGGCATTCTGAACCCCCATGATCTTCTGTGCTGTCTCAGCCTGTGCCGTTGTTGGATAGGACGGAAAGCGAAAGTATTTCCAAAAATACGATTGAATGTCCAAGAAATAGCCAAAATCCATCCAGTACCCGGCAAAATACGTCATCCGGTCTCGGGGAATGGACAAAACGGCATCCCGATCTGCCGCGGAGATTTCATTGATCTTCCCCCCAAAAGAAGGGCATGCCCCTGCATCCTGACGCACATAGTGCAGGTCAATCCCACCTGCGAGCAGCTGATCGGGAATCGACATCCCATTTTCCTTGCGGTCGAGCATTGCCGTCCAAACATCCGGCGTAAAGTGCTCGCTCAGCCGCGGCAGCATTCCTTTTGGGAAAAAGCGCGGCACCTCAAGGCCGTTATGCTCGACATGTGTACCAAAGAACGCCGAATCATCGATCATGACATGCGCCCCATTCTGCGACAAATATAATGCAAAGATATACTGAAACATCTGATTGCCAAGGCCGCTGTTCAGCATAACAATCCACATACGCACTTCATCCCTTTCCGCTCGCTGCACTCCCGCAAGTGTACCAAATGCGGCGGGATTTTGCAAATTCTCCACTTGCACGTTTGCTCCGCTTTATGCTAGGATAGCAGAACTACCAAAAGGAGGATGCTCCGTGGCGCAGCTATCTCAGCCCATCACCTACCGCACACTGCTCGCGTTCGCCGTGCCGATGATCGTGTCACAGCTCTTTATGAATGTAAACTTCATCGTCGACGGCCTCTTCGTGGCACACGCCGTCGGAACGGACGGGCTGTCGGCGATCAACATTGTCATGCCGTTCATTCCGCTCACGATCGTACTCGCGACCATGCTCGGCACAGGCGGCAGCGCCCTTGTTGCGGCGCAGCTCGGCGCGGGCGAAAAGCGTCATGCACGCGAAAATTTCTCTCTGCTCGTCCTCGTCTGCGTCATTCTCAGCACGATGATTGCCGTGCTCGGCATGACCTTCCTGCGCCCTGCGCTCCGTTTGGAACACACTCGTATGTCTGCTCGGCTTCCTGCTCCTCCTGCCGTATATCTTCGGCGTGGACGGCGTATTCATGGCGACGCCTGCCGCAGTCTTCCTCGGCGCATCGCTCATCTTCCTGCTTCTTTGGCAGAAACGGAGGCAATACAGTTATTGGTAACACAAAAATCCTTGAGAATGTCTCAAGGATTTTTTATTTGAAAGTATGTGAGCAGTGCTTGAAACGTATCCTGTCCGTCATAGCAGGTATCCATGAGATACCCGCGCTCGCGCTCATACTCCTTCAGTCCGCGGTAGTAGAATGCCTTCTTTGTGTCCTCAATGATGAACGGAACGATATTGTATTTCAGGCACTCCTTGAACGCGATAAGCCGTCCGACACGCCCGTTGCCGTCCTGAAACGGATGAATCCGCTCAAAATGGTAGTGAAAGTCCACGATGTCCTCAAAGGCGATCTTCTCCTTGGCCTGATAGCGGTCAAGGAGCCTCCGCATCGCCGCTGCGACCTCCTGCGGCGGAGTCGTTTCCACGCCGCCCACCATATTGGGACGTTCCTTGTAGTCGCCCACGCGAAAGTAGGGGAGCAGCTCGTCAGACGTTCTGCTTTTCAGCAGCTCATGGAGTTTTTTGATGATCTCTTCCGTCAGCGGCTCCTCCGCACAGGCGATGCAGTAGTCCATCGCCCGAAAGTGATTGACCGTCTCGATGATATCATCCACATGCGCATCCCCGCCCACGGTATTCGTCTCAAAGATGCGCCGCGTCTCCTCCTCGCTGAGGCGGCTCCCTTCGATGTGGTTTGAGTTGTAGGTCATGCGCACCTGCAGCTCATGGTAGATGCCGCCCGAGAGGCGATGTGCCTTCTCCTCCCGCAGCCGCAAAAGGAGCGGATTCTCCCCTGAGAGCATAGCATCACCTCCAAAACTTGGGAAACACGGATGAATTCAACAATCCCCATGTTCTATTATATATAGATTCAGCGAAAAGGTAAAGGAAGCGCGGGGATTTTCGCCGCCTTCTCATTTACTTTCCCAAAAGACCTATTGAAGCTGCTCCGCATCCGTATTATTATCAGAATGAATCGATATGTCTAAATGGGAAAGGAGCCGCCCATGAATCTACCCTACCAATGCCCCGACTGTGGCACGGAGCTCGGCTACGAGGGGCTCTGCTGGCGGTGCAGGACAGCGGCACAACGGCGCGCCGCAGCGGCGTGGACGCCCGCGGAGGTCGCGGCGAAGGAGCAGGAGATCATCGCGCAGATCGACGATGTGCCCGATGATTTCTGGTATCTGCTCTGCCGTGAGGACAGCGTCGCCCCCGCGATTTCGCGTGCGGCACTGGCGGCGCGTACCTTCTGGCCGCCCGCGCTCTACTATCACGCGCCCGCCGACGTGCGGGACGGGCTGATCGCCGCACTGATGGAGACGGAGGCCGCGCAGGAGGCAAACGAGCTGATGATGTGCCTCGGCATGCAGGGAGACGACCGTGCGCTTGCGGCACTCCTCGCACTGGAGCGTGCGCCGCGTCCGTGGCGCGGACAGCTCTACGTCAATCCCTCCGTCTATGCGCAGTGCGGCGGCTGGACGTTCGACCGCGAGGGACGGCGGCGCACGCTGAACTTCGACACCTGCTATCCCATCGTCCACGCCGCCTCAGCAGAGGAGCTCGACCGCTCCCCCGTCCGCATCGCCCGCCCGCGCGAGGAGCACTGCCCGCACTGCGGCAGCCGCATGGCAGATATGCTCGTCCTCGACGGGCGGGACGCGCGCCTGCACTTCCTCGGCATTGACGGTATCCTCTCAGCGACCTGCTGTCCGAACTGCGTTGCCTATGCAGAGCCGATACTGAGTCGCTATACGCTCGACGGCGGCAGCACTGTCCTGCCCTATGAGAATGCGGATCCCACGGCGTACATGGAGGAACTCGACACCATCTTTGACAACGATCTCATCCTCGGCGCGTCCCCAGTCCCGCGATTCTACGGTGCATTCTTCGACGATGTGAGCACCCTCGGCGGATTCGCCCTCTGGGAGCAGGACTGGTCGTACACGACCTGCCCCGACTGCGGACAGCCAATGAAGTACCTCATGCAGATCCGCTGGAACGAGCTGGCGGACTATATGGAGGGCACGCTCTACATCGAGTTCTGCCCCGCCTGTCAGGTCGTCTCCATGCAGCACCAGCAGACGTGAGGTGCGCCATGACCGAACATGATGATACCGTACTGACAGAAAAGTTCCGCACACTGTGCGCGCACCTTTGCCGGGAGCGCATCCTCCCATCCCTGCCGGTCACAGAGGATGCCTCGCCCGCACAGATGGCGACAGCGCTCCGACAGGCACTGCAGGACGCCTATCCAACAACAAGGCTGAAACGCACGATGAAAAGCATTCACTACGCCAACGCCTTTGCCGACACGGCGCTCAGGGACTGCGCCTTTACCCTCGACGAGGTCGAGCAATACCTGACGCGGAACCACTTCCTTGACCACGACTGTTCCGTCGATTTCTTCAATAAAACGATCACGGCGGAGGGATTCGTCATCACGCCGACCGCCCTAGTGGAAACGATGCTGGAGAGCCTGCTCCTCAGTCATAAAGGAGAACACGATGAAAAAAAACGTCCGCAATAATTCTTCGCACGGCAAAAAGCCCATGCCCACGGAGGTCTACACCGAGGAGGAGATGTCCGCCGTCGAGGACTTCATCGAGACGAACTTCGGCACGTACGCAAACGTCTTTCATGAGGTCGTCTCACCCGACATCCATCTGGATATATGTATCGTCGATCCGACCGAAGAACGGAACTACTACATGCTCGTCACCCTCGGGATGGGGGCGCACCGCATGAACGTCCCAGAAGAGCTCGCCGAGTACAAGCTCGAACGCGCTGAGCTCGCGATTGCCCTGCCGCCCGACTGGAAGATCCACGAGGACGACGAGGAGTACTACTGGCCGATCCACCTGCTGAAAAGCCTCGCACGTCTGCCGATCGAGGATGATACATGGCTCGGCTGGGGGCATACCATCGACAGCAGGACGAACAACTACGCCAAAAGCACCAAGCTGACCGCCTCCCTCATCATCGGGGCGCAGGTAAAGGGCGACAATACGGTCTGCACACTGCCGGACGGCGACGAGGTCAATTTCTATCAGATCATCCCGCTCTACCGCGACGAGCTCAACTACAAATTCGACCGCAGTGCGAAGGAACTGGTAAACCTCTTTGGCGAGCGGCACGTGAGCTTCGTCATCGACCCGCAGCGGCGCAGCGCATGCGCCCCCGAGGACTTTGAGGATCTCGTGATGGACAACGCGGAGTGGCATCTCTCCAGCCTGCACGAGAAGAAGCTCCCCGTCGATGAGATCGAGGCGTACAGCCACATGGCGGTCTACCTGCGGTGGTGCATCCTGCATGATCTGATGGCGGACTGGTTCATTCGCGAGTACGAGCCGACCGTGCGCGCCGTAAAGGAGCACCCGGCGGAGACAGACCTGCGTCCCTTCCTCCGCGACGAGCTGCACGGGATCCTGATGCGCGGCTTCTTCAACGCGGAGGGCGCGGCGTTCGCGCATTACTACTACGACGGCGAGGCGCCCTCCTACCCCTCGGACGTCGACGATCACGCCCTCGCGTATTTCGGAGCAGAAAAATACTACTCGAAGGAGTTTGACGACGAGGCATATCTCTTCGTCCCATTCGACGAGCGCCTCTATCGGGAGATGGCAGAGCTCATCGAGCGGCACTGGGATGCGTGGAAGCGCAACACTGAGGAGCAGGTGGACGCCGATCCGAGCGACGTCGCCATCGCAACGATGCAGTACCTGAACGCCAGCAGGGCGAGCTGCTCTTTGATGTACCTCCCGCCGCTGGCGGACGACGACCCGATCGCCTCATGGTACAGCTACGCCACGCGCACAGCCGCGCGCGACGGCATTGTCCCCGTCATCATCGTCCCGAGCGACACACTCTGGGAGGCACTGACGATGAACGCCGAGGCGGAAAAGGGCGCATTCGAGGACTATGAATTCGACGCAGACGCCGTCATCGCATACCGTGAGCGCATGGCGCAAAAGCTGGTCAAGGACGGCAAAAAGATCCTCATGACGCGGCGTGCCGAGCGCACGGAAGACATGACGGTGAAAGAGAGCACGACGGGTGACACCAATGACCGCCCCATCGGCTACTGGAACTACGAGACGCGGAAAACGCATCCCGTGATCCTCGCCAAGATCCCAGTCAAGCATCCGTGGGAGATCTTCACCTACCTGCCCTTCGGCGGGTGGAACGACTGCCCCGACACCGCCGCGCAGATGGCCGTCGCAAAGTACTGGCACAAGACGGACGGCGCCGTCCCCGCCGTCCTCACCTACGACACGCTTGAGTACCGCGTCCCCGCCCCCGTCGCGCCGGAGCACGCCGCCGCGCGTGCCGTGGAGCAGTACGCCTACTGCAGCGACATCATCGAGCAGGGCGGCCCCGGCATGAGCATCAGCAGGCTCGCCGACAGCCTGCGGAAATCGCACATTTGGTATTTCTGGTGGGACTAGGGTTTTGGAGAAAACCAGACGAGAGGAGCAGCAGATGACATTACTGGAACAGTGTCAGGCATGGCACAATCACGGAGATTACGAGAAGATCATCGCGGCGATTGAGGAGATCCCCGCCGCAGAGCGCACGCCCGAGCTCGACGGCGAGCTGGCACGCGCCTACAACAACGTTGCGCAGCCGAGCGAGTGGTGGTATTTCAAAAAGGCGATTGACCTCCTCGCGCCGCACGCAGAGGATTCTTCCGACGATCACGTCTGGAACTTCCGCATGGGCTTTGCCTACTACTACCTCGATCAGGAAAACCGCGCCCTGCCCTACTTTGAGGCGGCACTTGCGGCACTGCCGGGCGACGAGGACACCGAGCAGATGATGGCAGACTGCCGCCGCGGGCTCTCCCTCCCGCTCTTTTCGCGCCCGTTCCGCATCCGCGTGCAGGAGGCGTGGCTCGCATTCTCCGAGGCGGAGGAGGAGCTGCGCGTACTGATGGATGCGGGACCGGATCACGGCGAGGAGCTCATCGAGCGGTGCAGCGCTGCGCTGCACATCGCCTTTGACGATGTCTCATTCGAGCTCGGAAAGAGCGGCGAGAAATATGAGCTCATCCTCACCCCCGAGGGCATGCGCGCAAAACTCTTTCCGCTCGTCTATTTCGCGCGCCATGCCCCCGCCTCTGTGCGCGAGCACTGGGACATCCACGTCGGTCGCACGTCCTCTCTTGGCTTTGCCCTGCGCACGGACGACTACAGCATCGAGATGACGGATGTCGCCGTCTGGTTCGCGCCCGATGGCGACGGGATCGCCCTCACGGTCTACTGTGAAAAGCTCCTGCCGCTCCTGAAAGAGAACGAGAATCGCGCATGGTGGATGCTCTCCACCATCGTCGATCAGGCACTCGGCGAGATCGCCGCCATCCGCCTCATCCACGATTTTGATCTCCTCGATGCGCCGCGGGAGGAGCCGTCGACCCTGCTGGCGGATCTGCCGCAGGCACTCGAGGCGGCAGGGTACTCCCTCGCGAACGATGCAGAGGAGTACCTTGACCACGACTATCTCGCCTACGAGCGCGAGCCGGACACATCGGACGACGCGGATCTGCGGCTCGATGTCTATGCGGGCAGCACGCGCCTGCCCTCCCTCCTCAGTTCCTATATGGATAGTGATGCGACGCTCGTGGACATCTACCATACGGATGGGATCGCGGCGGGCTTTATCGCCTACCCGCTGACGGACGAGATGCACGAGAGTGCCGACGAGATTCTCGATTTTCGCGATGCGCTCATGCAGGCGATCGAGGAGGAGACCGATTGTCTGCACGCGGTGACCTTCCTCGGCGGAGCAACGGGCGTTAGCTGCGGCTATCTGGACTTTCTCGCGTGGGATCTGCACGCCGTCCTCGTCGCCGCAGAAACCGTTCTCAAGAGGACGAATCTGCCGTGGGCGGTGTTTCACTCCTTCCGACGGGACGCGGCGGGCACCGTCAACATTTTTGATCGCGACGCAGAGGAGGAGGACGCCGCTGACGCGCCGGAGAGCTCCGACACAGAAAAAGGCCCCCTGCTCACAGCGGAGGCCGTCGCCAAACTCGAGGCGATGGAGGATGGATCCACGGGCTATTTCTTTAAAATGCTCAGCTATCTGAACAAATACATCAAGAACGGCATCATCAAGGGGCGGTTCACACGCGAGGAGGCGCATCGTGACCGCGACATTGCGCTGTGGTATGCCTACGCGTGCAACAATGTCGATCAATACCCCTACTACTACCGTGCGATACAGTGGATGCCGGACTCCGAGCCGAATGCGCACGGATGCGGGACGTGGTACTATCGCTACGCCATCGCCCTCATGCACTGCGGCTATCTGGAAAAGGCGCTCCGCTATGCCGCGCAGGGAACGCGCGAGGAGCCGGACTATCCGTGGTGCTATCTCGAGCTCGGCAAGCTGCGCGCCCATTTCGGCGACCGTGACGGTGCGTTGGACGCCGTGCGGCAGGGGCTTTCCCTCGTGCCGGACGACCACGAGTTCCTGACGCTGGAACGTGAGATCGAGGAGGGCGCAACGATTGAGCAGATGTGCTTTCACTGGGTCGACGGAGCGTATGACGAGGAGCTGCAGCAGGCATCGCGTGCAGCCGAACTTCCGCAGGAGGGCGCGGCGGCAGATGCCCTCGATGACATGTACCAAAAGCAGCGATCCATCCTCTGCATCCGCGTCGACGAGGAGGGGCTCTCCCGCGTCCTGCGCCTCTTCTCCCCCATATCGGCGGGCAGCTACACGCGCAACGCGCCCTACTGTCATTTCCCGCGCAAGGCCGGAGATACAGAGGTGGAGATCGTATTCCGCATGAACGAGGCGGGCATGTCCAAGCTCCCCATCACATGGCTGACCGAGATCAGAGATCACATCGACAGTGGGGCATGGGTGAAACATACGGATGAGCACGGCACCGCACAGCTCATCGCCGTGCACATCTTACTCGATCACACCGTCGTGCTCGAGTACAAATACCCGTGGAAGGAAAAGAGCGCCTACTTCGAGGTGGATGCCGACTGGAATGTCGGCGAACGGAAGGGATAAGGCGGACGCCTCCATTGGCACTCGCCTAAAAACCATCCAACCGATTTATACATGGCAGACGAACTGCCCGCAAAGATATTCCAAGCTGGATGTCGGCTGCACCTGCTTCGACGGGATGAATACATAGTCCCATGGCTTGTAGTGCAGCTCGCGGCACACGGCAGTGGCTGTCTGACAGTATCTGATACCCACTTCCTTCTTCGCCAGCACCCCTGGATCGTTCAGCTTGTCCTCCCCCTTGATCTCCACCAGATAACATCTGTCGGCGGTTTCCACCACGAAGTCCGGCTCGTAGTTGTGTCCCCTGCCGTACTTGAGATCAAAATCGGAAGGAGCAGGTCGAAGCCATTTCAGCACTTTGACATCCTGTTCACAGAGTCTGGCAAAAGTCAGTTCCGGAATACTGTCGAACTTTGCCCTATCGAAGACTCCCTTCTCTATCCCCGTGAAGACCACGGAGCGGATGCCGTCCGCTTTAGCGTCGAGGGAGAACAGATCCAGCTCAGAGCTGCCAAACAGTTCCTGAGGCATATTGAAATCATTGACCTTCACGATATCGTAGGAGAACATTTCCTCCGTCTTATGAAAGTGCTGCATCATCTGCCTGTAAATCTTTCCTGCAATGTCCTGCCGGTACATCATGACGATGTTTCGCATATTCTCGCAACCATGTCGCTCCATATAGTGCCGGCAGACGGACTGAGCAAGGCTCACGACAAGCTCCCCGCACTGCTCGTAGTCGATGACGGGCTTTCCTCGCAGGATTTCGACGATGCAGTTGACAGGGCGCTCAGCGATAAAGGTTATTTTGCTCGTAGCATCCCTCTCCGCATCCCGTGCGTCCACTAGATTCTGTCTAATCAGTTCGGTGGAGATGGGGGCATGGTTGAACTGTGCTAGATCAAGATCGAACTCATCGAAAATGTATGCGCCGCCACCCGTGCTGGTCATGGCAAGCTGAGGGATGGGGATGAACCGTTCCTTTATCCTCACAGTGTATTCCTCAGTCTGCTCCGCCACAAAGGCTGCAAAAGCATCCTGGTTGTGCTGGAAGACATAGCCGTAGTCCTCTTTGGCTTTGATTTCCTCGATGACTGCTTTGGCAATGTCCTGCTTGTCTTTTACTTCCAGTTCCGCAGACTTTTTCTCCTTCATCTTTGACTGTACGGCCTTTTGTGCCACAGCGTTCACAGCCTGGATCACCTTGCGGGTCTCGTCCGTTTCCTGCCAGATTCCAAGCTTTCTGTGAGCCTCGGACAGATCCTCTGGTTCCGGCTGGATCAACGGTATCTGCTGAGGGCTTTGCTTCTCATCGGGCAGCTTGTCTGCCTCGATGAGGTTGCCGCGACAGAAGATGCTCTCACCGCTTTGGGCTTCCCGGACAAGCGCAGCAAAGTTGTCATGAGCAGTGAGCATGACCATATCCGCCAGGCGGTCGCCGGTGCGTTCACCGTAGGGCAGGCGTAGTCCGCGCCCTACCATCTGCTCCCGCAGAATACGCGATGCAGCAGTACGCAGAGGGATGATGGTGTAGAGGTTGTTCACATCCCACCCCTCTTTGAGCATGTCCACATGGATGACAATTTCTATGGGATTGTCTGCCCGTTCCACATCGGCAAGCAAGGCGACATTCGACGCCTTGGCTGCCGCTCCCTGCTTGGAGTGGATGAGCAGCGTCTTTCCCTTGTAACGGCCCTGCCTGAAATCGTCGGAGGTGACGTAATCATTGACGGACTGGGCATGCTCGGTATCCTTACAAACGATCATGACAAAAGGCTTCACGAGACGGGCGTTGCTATTGTCGGCATACGCGGTCAGATGCGCCTTGACCTTCTCATGATGCCGTATACCATCATCAATCATAGCACGATCCAGCTCTTCTTCACCGAAGCCGAAACTCTCAATATTACTTCTGGTCATAGCATAGGGTGTACGTGTATATCCTGCCTCGATGGCTGCTGAAAGAGGATATTCATATACGACGTTCCTAAATTTCTCCTGCCTTCCTCCCTTGCCAGCCACCAGCGGCGTTGCTGTCAGTTCCAGTCCCAGCACGGGCTTCAGATCATTGAGTGCCTGCATTCCAGCTTTCGCACGGTAGTGGTGAGACTCGTCCATGATCAGCACCAGATCATCCAGCCCCGCCAAGTAGTCGATGAAGGATTCTCCCCGCCGCTCGTTCAGGCGTCGCATGTTGGCTGTCTCAGAGTCGAACTTCGAAATGTTGTAGATGTAGATGGAGATGCTATCCCCTAAGAAAACGTCGCCATTTTTTTCCTTGTAGTCATCGTCGTGATAGATGACGGGCGGCCAACTGAAGCAGGACAATCCCTTAAACACATACTTGGTACTCGATGACTGTGAGAGATCGTTGTGCAGCTTGTTGTATATCGTGATGTTGGGCGCAACCACGAAGAAATTTTTCAAACCGTATTGCGTATAGAGATAGGTGATGAACGCTCCCATCAGGCGCGTCTTCCCCACGCCGGTCGCCAGTGCAAAGGTGAGGGAAAGAAACTCCCTCTCGAAGTCCGTGCATGTGGGATAAAGGCCATGCACCTTCTGCAAGGCGCCCTTGAGGTCGATGCCCTTCTCCGGCGGCACGACCTGAAGAATGTTTGCCAGCACCTCCAAGGAAATCTTTTGCGGTTCTCGCAGGGACATCGTGCCGCTGATAAAATCTGGTGTATATTGGAGGAAACGCAGGTCAGCCTTCATCATCTTCTCCCTCACTTTCCTCGTCCTCGTACTGTGGCGGGCGCACAATGTTCAGAGCGTAGTCCTCATGTCCAAACGCACAGCTGCCCAAAAGCATCTGGGGGATTTTCTTGATGCGAATTTGAGGCGTTCCCTTGTCAGCGCCCTCATCAAAGGACTTACAGGCAACAATCAGGAATTCATTTTCCGCCATTATCTGCTGAATACCGGCAAGGTAGGCGGCTGTGATATGCTTGGTGGTGACATAGAGGAAGGAATGCTCCGTCCCCTGCGATTGTTTCCAGAACATCTTCTGGTCGGGGCAGTAGGTGTACCCCTCATGGAGGGCCACTGCCGCCGCCAGCTTGTCGGCATCGTATTCCTTATTGATGACGAGTTCCCCGATGGCATCCTCTTTGAGGAGGGTAGGTGCAAGTTCGTAAAAGTCATAGCCGCCCCCGCCGGTCCAGCTCTGTGCCTTGGAGATACCGCCCTGCTCGCCGTCCACCACCTTATCTAGGCGCGCCTTACAATGGGTATAGCAGTGGTCGCCCATTTCAATTCCAATATAGCGGCGATTCATCTTGTGGGCCACGGCGGCGGTGGTGCCGGAGCCGAGGAAGGCATCCAACACCAGATCGCCTTCGTTGGAGGCGATCTGTAAGATGCGCTGAATCAGGCGTTCCGGCTTGGGGGTGTCAAAAGGACTTTCAGGCCCAAACAGGGCGATGACTTCCTTCTTGGCTTCTTGGTTGTGCCCGACCTCTTTATTCGTCCACCAAGTCCAAGGAACGACGCCCTTTGCTTCTGACAGAAATTTCTTTTGTCTGGGGCGGGATGTTCCGTCTGCGCCAAGCCAAATCCTGTTGTCCTTCAATAGAGAGTGAAAGGTTTCTTCGGATAAAGCCCAGCACCTGCCATCAGGAGGAGGCAGTTTTCGTCCGTCCGGGAGTTCGATTTCATAAAACTGGCTGGCGGTAGCATGACCGACCTGTCCGGTCAAATCAATCGAACGCCATGGCCCTCTGGGATCGTTATCTGGATTCTTGTAACTGGATGCCTGCTCCGGACTGAGTGGCAAATAATTGCGGGATGCCTTGAATGCATCTTTGTCTTTGGCATAAACAAGCACATAGTCATGACCATCGCTGATGACGGATCTCATGTCCGGGGAAGTCCGTTTTTGCCAAACGATGGAGGCGATGAAATTCTTGCGTGAGAATATCTCATCCAGCAAAACCTTGACGTATGCCTGTTCGTCATCGTCAATGCTAACCCACAGGCTGCCATCCCTATTCAACAGCTGGTAAAGGATTTCCATGCGCGGCCTGATGAGGTTCAGCCATGTACTATGTTCCAGATTGTCATCATACTGAGAGAACGCCGATCCCGTATTATACGGGATATCTGCATACACGCACTTCACCTGCCCGCCGTACCTCGGTAGTAGTGCCCTGAGGGCCAGCAGATTGTCCCCGTGGATCAGCATATTTCCTGTCCCCGTCTCACCGTAGGACTTCTCTTTGTGGTGCAGCAACAGGCGCGGCTCTATCTTCTGCATGGGTTCGTCTTTTCCCACCCATGTCAATTCCAGTTTCGTTACCGCCAAGAAAATCCCTCCTGTTCGTTCTATATCCGTTATTATACAATAAAAAGTCAAAGGCCTCTTTCTCGGTTGGATATCCGCTGTATATAGACAATAAAAACAGCCCCCCTCGAAATGAGATGCGGCTGAATTCGTGAAAACTCCGTCTTTTTTGTTGTTCATTTGTCCCGATAGTGCGAGCCGCATTGTGCAATCTCCATGTGGTTATCCACAATCCGAAAAACAATGCGATTCTTCACGTCGATGCGAACACTCCAAAAGCCAGAGAGATCCCCCTTGAGCGGTTCGGACTGTCCCTGACAGTCATAGCCGCTGCGGTCAATGCTCTGAAGAAGACGATTGATTTTCTTGAGTGTCTTCTTATCCTGCGTCTGCCAGTACAGATAATCTGCCCATGCCGCATCCTGCCAAATCTTATCCATCAGTCAATCTCGATGAGTTCATGCTTCGTCAGATTGCGCCCCGCTTTGACGTCCGCAATCGCCGCACGGAGACGCGCCATGTTCTCCTCGCTGTAGAACGGATCGGGGTCTGCCGTTACCTCGAAGGGAATACGGCGATCCTGCGTTACTTTTGCCGCAAACATCGTAAATGCAGCGGTCAGCGTCAACCCCATCTTGTGGCAGGTCTCCTCCATACGCTGCTTAAGCTCTGCATCCATACGAAAATTTACCATCGCCTGTGCCATATCAATCGCCTCCTTTTTTGTAGAATATCATGTTTGTAAAGTCAAATCAATCTTTTCGCATCATTTGCTTTACATCTATAATCCCAGTTCCTCCTCGATCAATACCAGCTCCATCGGGCGGTAGCTCATCTTCTTATAGTGGATGGCGAGGGCATTGCAGATGCGCTCAAGTGCCGCGCAGTCATAGCAGCGATCGCCTGCTGCTGCGCAGGGCGTTTTCTTCCCTTTGCGATGGGCGTTGCGCGGGGCGGCAATGCGGTGGATGCGGTCGATGCCTGCCTCAATGTTGGGAACGAGCTTGTTGATGCCGACGACAAAATAGGTCTTTTCATGTCCAAAAAGGGAGCCCGCAACACGGTTGCCCGCGCCGTCCATGTTGAGGATCTGCCCTTCCTCTGTGATGGCGTTCGCCGAGAGGACAAAGATGTCCGTCATCAGTGCCTCGCGCCCTGCGGCGAGAAATGCCTCGATGCCGCCGACGTGTCCTGCACGCGGCGGATCGACCACCTCGTTATGCTCGCTCAGGCGCTCATAAAGAGAGAGTGCCCGCAGTGTCTCGGAGTCGCCGAATCCGACGCGTTTGCCGCGAATCTCACGAGCGAGATAGTCCGCCGCCGCTGTGCGCTCTGCGAAGCGCGAGACATCGTAGCGATTTTTGCGGAATGCCTCCATCGTGCGCACAATGCGCTCCTCGTATGTCGTGTCGGACATTGTCCCCACCTCTTTCGTAGCTAAATATCCACTGAGGCCAATGTGTTCGCGAGGGACATATTGGCGGAATCCTCAATACGTCTCGATGATGTTGAAATTGCTGTCACACGCGGCGGGCGTGCGTCCGATCTCGCGGATGATGCGGATGATGTGATCCTCGGAGAGGGCGCGCGGGCTCTTTGCCCCCGCGTCGTGGAGGATCGTCTCCTTGTGCACGGTGCCGTCGATGTCGTTCGCACCGAACCCGAGCGCGACTTGCGCCACGGGCACGGTCAGCATCACCCAGTACGCCTTGATGTTGCGGAAGTTATCGAGCAGGAGGCGCGCGATCGCAATCGTCCGCAAATCGTCCCACATCGACGTCTGCCGCACCGTCCGCCCCAGCTCCGTATGTGACGGCAGGAACGGGAATGGGATGAACGTCTGAAAGCCCCCCGTCTCATCCTGCAGGTCACGCAGGCACATCATGTGCGCGACGCGCTCCTCAAGCGTCTCGATGTGTCCGTAGAGCATCGACGCATTCGTCTTGATGCCGAGCTCATGCGCTGTGCGCGCCACGGCCAGCCACTCATCCGCCGTCGCCTTGTTCGGGCAGAGCTCCCCGCGCACACGGTCAGAGAGAATCTCCGCACCGCCGCCCGCGATCGACTGCAGCCCCGCATCGCGCAGGCGCAGGAGCACCTCGCGCACGGAGAGCCCCGACGTATGGGCAAAATGTGTGATCTCCACGCCCGTGAACCCCTTCAGATAGAGTGAGGGGAATGCTTCGTGCAACGTGCGCAGACGCAAGAGATAGTCGTCAAACGACCATGTCGGATGCAGCCCGCTCACGACGTGCAGCCCCGCGAGATGCGGGTCGCGCATCGCCTCCGCGACGTGTGCCACCGCCTCCGACGCGCTCATCTCATAGGCGCCCGCATCCTCTGCATCGCGCCCGAACGCGCAGAACTTACAGTGTGCCATGCAGATATTCGTCAGATTCACATGGCAGTTCACATTGTAGTAGACAATATCGCCGCATTTCTCCGCGCGCACATGGTCGGCGAGTGCGCCGAGCCACGCGATATCGTGCGAGGCAAAGAGCGCCACGCCGTCCTCATACGTCAGGCGCTCGCCGCGCTCTACTTTCTTCTCAATATCGAGGTATTTACTCTGCAATTCATCGTCTCCTAAACACACAAGTTATCTTTTTATGATTCGATACACAGCGCAAAAGTCCTGCCACAGATGCAAAAGGAGCCGCCTGCAAAACCGATAGGTATCGGCTTTGCAAAACGGCTCAAAGACGACGGCAGTACCACATTACCGCAGGTCATTCCCTTATTTTTTCGGCGTAATCGCCAGCGCACGTACGGGCAGTCCCGTCGCGCCCTCGATGTTCGGCCACCCGAGGAAGAGCAGCGCCCCTGCCGGCGCCACGCGGTCGAGATTCGTCAGCACCTCGACCTGCAGCTTCCCCTTGCCGAGGACATAGCGCTCGCACGCGAGATCCCCCGCCTTTGCCGCCTCCGTCGAGGCATCCGTGTCGAGCGTCTCATGTCCGTTCGCCGCGGCATTGCGCGTCTCATAGATATACTTCAGCGCATCCATCGACCACGACGGGAAGTTCTCACTGCCGTCCGCGGCGATCCCGGAGATCGCATCCATATCCGGCCAGTGACGGCTCCACCCCGTATAGAGCGCGACAAATGCACCGTCGGGGATCGCGCCGTACTTCGCCTCGTACGCCTTGATGTCCTCCACCGTCACTGCATAGTGCACATCGCGCGCGACCTGCTCCGTCACGTCGATCACGCACAGCGGATAGAGCATGTGGCGCGCACCGAAGTCCTCTGCGAGCGGGAGGTTGCGCACGAAATGTCCCGGAAAGTCAATGTGCGTCCCGAACTGCCCCGGGAACTTGAACGTCTGGATGAGACAGTCAAGCATCGGATTGCCCCAGTCAAAGCACGTCTTTGAGAGCTCCACCGAGCCCTCGGGGATCCCCGCCCAGCACGGGCTGTCGTTGTTCAGTGGGTGCGTCAGATCCACCCACTCATACGCATCTGACTTCAGCTCCTCGAGTGCGTTCCACAGCTGATATCCCATCGTTCCATCTCCTTAATCACATAGTAAATTTATATGTTATTCTATTGCGAATTTCTGTGTTTGTCAATCAGCAACGAAAAAAATTTTTCAAAAACACGTTGACAATCTTCTGAAGTTTTACTATACTAAGGATAGTTAGGGAGATATTAAAGCGGCAGGCTGATTCAGGACAGGCTGCCCCCATGTGATCCGTAAGCGCATGGTGTATCTCCTTCGGGGATTTCCCACCGTGTTGACCGACGGTTGTTGGAGAGGGACACGGGATGCACCTCGCTGGCTGAGTGAGGAAGCAGCCGCAGCGTCCACGACGGACTGGGAGGAGATTCCGATGGGTTACTGACTGGCCGCAAAGGTCTGCACCGTGCACCCCGACCCGGTGGGTCGGACGGGGATGCCGAGCGAAGGTGTGGTGAGGAATGCGGCAGCCCGCGTGGGGTGGGCACACAAGAGGGCATGGATTAGCGCATGACGAGGAGGACGTTCCCCAGAGAGGAACAGAATGTGCGCACAGAGAACATGTCGTGGTGGTTTTTCTCAGCGTTTTCGCCGGAAAGTTCCGCATCTCAAGCTAGCGGCGATGCGGAATGAAGCGTGGATCGTTTGAATGCAAGAGAGTTACCTATCACTTCCCGTATTTTCCTCAGAACCGCCGATGCGTGACGAGAAAGCGCATCGGCGGTTTTGTTTTTGGCGTCTCTTTCCTAGCGGTTAGGCAGACAGCACCAATGTATTTTTGCTATTTTGGATTTACGTGCTATAATACAGATGTTTTTCATTTTCTTATAGATAGGTGGTATTGGCATGAAACACTCCGAAAACGAGTTCATGCAGCACGAATTGCGGCTCCCTGAGCTGACGATGCGCGGCATGATTCTCGGTGCAATCCTCACCATCATCTTTACCGCATCGAACGTCTACCTCGGCCTCAAGGTCGGTCTGACGTTCTCCTCCGCCATTCCGGCGGCGGTCATCTCGATGGCGGTACTCAAGATGGCGAAGGATGCAAACATCCTCGAGAACAACATGGTGCAGACGCAGGCATCGGCAGCAGGTACGCTGTCCGCCATCATCTTCATCATCCCGGGCATGCTCATGATCGGCTACTGGCAGGATTTTGAGTTCTGGCAGACGCTCGTCGTCTCCGCCTGCGGCGGCTGTCTCGGTGTTCTCTTCACCATCCCGCTGCGGCGCGCGATGGTCGTCCACAGCGACCTCGCCTACCCGGAGGGCGTTGCTGCGGCAGAGATCCTAAAGGTCGGCTCGCACGACGACAGCCGCGAGCAGCACGGCTCGGGACTGAAAGAGATCCTCTCGGGCAGTGCCATCGCGGGCGTGATCGCGTTCCTCACGAACGGCCTGCAGGTGCTCGGCGGCAGCCTCTCCGCATGGTTCCACGTCGGACGCGGCATGACGCAGCTCCCGCTCGGCTACTCGTCGGCACTCGTCGGCGCGGGCTACCTCATCGGCATCACGAGTGGACTTTCGATGCTGATCGGTATCGCCATCGCATGGGCGGGCTTCGTCCCCTATTTTACCATCACCGGTGCACTCCCCGACGGCATGACTCTGCAGAAATTCGCGGGTACCGTCTATCAGCAGAAGGTGCGCCTCATCGGCGCGGGCGCCATGGGCGTCGCCGCGATCTGGACGCTGCTCTGCCTCGCACGCCCCGTCATTGACGGTGTAAAGGAATCCATCGCAGGTGCACGCGCAGACAGTGCAGAGCGCGGTCTGCACCGCATGGACATCGACATGACGATGAAGAGTGTCGGGCTCGTCTTTGCCGTCACCGTCGTCGGACTGCTCGTCATCTTCTACGCCTTTGTCAGCCCCGAGCAGATCCCGGGCGGGCAGAAAATTGCCTTTACCCTCGTCGGTGTCAGCGTCGCCGTCCTCATGGGCTTCTTCGTTGCTGCCGCCTGCGCCTATATGGCAGGACTGGTCGGCACATCCTCCAGCCCGATCTCGGGCATCGGCATCCTCGGCATCATCGTCGCATCGCTCGTCATGTACGCGCTGTGCTCCATGTTCGGCATCTTCGCGCTGCCGGGCGGCGAGAAATTTGCGACGGCGACCGCTATCTTTACCACGTCGATCATCCTCGCGATCGCCTGCATCTCGAATGACAATATGCAGGATCTCAAGACCGGCTATCTCGTCGGTGCAACGCCGTGGCGTCAGCAGGTCGCGCTCCTCATCGGCTGCGTGGTCGGTGCGCTCGTCATCGCCCCTGTGCTCAACCTCCTCTATGAGGCATACGGCTTCTCGGGCGCGCTGCCGCGTGCGGGCATGGATCCCGCGCAGGCACTCGCCGCACCGCAGGCGGTGCTCATGACGACCATCGCACAGGGTATTTTCTCGCAGAAGCTCGCGTGGGAGTACATCTACATCGGCATCGGGGTCGGCATCGTGCTCGTCCTCATCGACCTCTTCCTGCGCCGCTCGACGAAGAATCTCGCCATGCCGCCGCTCGCCGTCGGTATGGGCATCTACCTCCCGCCCGTCATCCAGACGCCGCTCGTCGTCGGTGCGATCCTCGGCTACTTCGTCAACCGTCACCTGCGTCAGACGAAGGGTGAGGAGGCGGAGCGCGCAGGGCTGCGGCGCGGCACGCTCTTTGCCTCGGGGCTCATCGTCGGTGAGTCCATCATCGGCGTCCTCCTCGCCGGCATCATCGTCGTCTCCGTCTCGAACGGCGGCGGCGAGAGCCCACTCGCCATCGCGCCTGAGGGATTCGCCGACACCGCCGAGATGCTCGGCCTCCTCGTCTTTATCGGCGTCCTCGCCATCTTCAGCAAGGTCGTGCTGGGCGGGAAAAAAGAGTCCTAACTTTTCTTCGTAACAGCGGAAACGCCATCGGTCACATTGGATCGATGGCGTTTCTTTTCGTTTCTTTTATGCAGACGATATTGTATAATAAGAAAAAACGAGGTGATGAGATGAATCTGCGTGATGAATTTGAGCGCATCATGCGCGAGCAGCGTGAGATCGCCCTCGCGACGATGAGCGAAGGGCTGCCGCACGTGCGCATTGTGAACTTTTACTACGATACAGAGAAGCACTGCGTCTACTTTGCCACGTTCAAGGACAACGAGAAGGTCGTCGAACTCGCGGCAAATCCGAATATCGCATTCACTACCGTTCCGCACAACGGCACAAATGAACACGTCCGCGCGAGCGGACGCGCCGTGAAGTCCGCGCACACCATCTACGATCTCGCGGCACTCTTTGCCGCAAAGATCCCACGCTATCAGGAGACCATCGATGCTGTCGGCGACGACCTCATCCTCTACGAAATCTCGCTCGACACAGCGGTTGTCACCATCGATATGGAGCATATCGAGCGCATCCGGCTCTGAAAATGAGGCAGCAATCGAGACTGCCGCACGAAGTTTCATGGCCTGCCCCCCCCAAAGGTTAGATGAGAAAATCAGCCTTTTGGGGGGGCAGGTCATATTCCAATTGGAACAACTTAATCTTCATTTCTTAGCACGCCTGCCTGCTGTAAAACTTTTGACTTCACCTCATTTACATCGTCGATTTTCATCGATCGCTCGGGCGTCCACGTGACCGGTGATAAATACTCGTTAAATGTATCGATTTTCTCGCCATTAAAGATATTATTGCGCGTGGTCAGCCCTGTTCCGCCAAACACTTTGACAAAATCTTGATACATCCTGCCGTCGATATCCGCGACATTATTTTCGGCATATATCTTTGAGTTTTTCCCGACGCCCAGCGAATATGCATAACGATATCCACCGTTATCCTCGTCCGCTTGGTAGTAATTATTATACACGTGGACTTTTCCAAATCTCACTCGCGGTGCGCGCTGAACCAAATTATGAAAATAGTTATGATGCAGCGTCACATTCAGTTTGCCATCATCCGCCATTTTTTCGTCGCTGTTTCCGATCAAGATTGCTTTATTATGTCGTTCAAAAACATTATACGACATCGTGATGTCATCCGCCTGATTCGTGATATCGACCAAGCCGTCCCGATGCTCGTATTCACGATGAAAATACGTTTCCGTCGGCTGCGTGCCGTCCTCGAAATGACAATGATCGATCCAAATATGCGTGCCGCCGCGGATCGTAATACTGTCATACTGAGAATTCCAGTTGCCGTCCGGCCCATCGTTTGGATCCCACGACGGAAAATCATCATAAGGGGACTCAAACATGATATTTCGGATGATAACATTGTCCGTGTCGAGGACTAAATCCACGCCCTTTAATTTCGCATGTTCAATCCCAATGATGCTCGTATTGGCAGGGACATGAACCATGATGTTTTTTTCCTGATTTTTTTGAGATTGTTTTCTTTTTTTCTCCTGCTCTTCTTTCCGGCTTTGCGGCGCGGTACTATGCGGTGCATGCGCGTCCAGATACTGCTGAAAATCATAGCCCTCCGCCATATAATCTTCCTTCGTCAGGTGCCTCCCATCCGCGTCCGTATCGAAGTCGATCGTACCGTAAATCATCAAAATCCTAGGTTCTGTATTTTTGCGATTCCCCAATGCGGCAATAAACTCCTGCCGATTGGTCACGCGAAAAATATTATCCTCTACGGCAGCGGCCCCGCCGGTTGTCCCGCCGCCCTCTGCGGCAAATCCATCATTTTTAGCGAGCACCTCCCGGGTAAAATGCGTCTTCCCTATCGAGCTCTGGATAAACGGCAAGAGAAAAATAGCCGCTAACGCACCAATGCAGGCAATCAGAAAAAGCTTCTTTTTCATGTTTTTATCTCCCTGTCGTCATCGTCTTAATGAAGAGCCCCTCCGACCTATAGTATACCACTTACGAAAGAAAATAGAGTTAAGCGGATATGCCCGATCAAAAAATCGCTTCATGCCATTTTCTTTGATGATATTCGCGGGAAGAGAAAAACCACGTTAATAAGGACAATACGAAAAGAGCAGCCAGAGATGTGGCTGCTCTTTTTGTTTGGCTGATTGACTCTGTGCATTGTTTCCGAGCCCTTGCGGGGATTCCCCTATCTTAGCTTCCCCCGTCGCTACGGGGGAAGTGGCGAGCAACGCGAGCCGATGGGGGCGCTTGTGCCTTGCGTGCACTTCTGATGCTATGGAAGGTTTATAACTTGCGTTCATGGCGCCCCCTCCACCGCTTACGCGGTCCCCCTGCTGACCTGTCCAAGAAGCAAGCCCTTGGGCGCAGCTGATTGGGTAACAGGTCGTATGGGAAAACGTCCCAAGAACACGAGCGTCAGCGAAGTGTAATTGGCTGACGTTGACCGCTCCCCCGCTCTGGCAGGGGAGGCTGAAGGTACGCTCCGTCCCCTTACGGGGATATGGTTCTTAAATTGGGGCATCGCAGAAAGGTACGTCGCCAAGAACACCGGGTTTCCGTCCCCTTGCGGGGTTCCCCTATCTTAGCTTCCCCCGTCGCTACGGGGGAAGTGGCGAGCAATGCGAGCCGATGGGGGCGCTTGTGCCTTGCGTGCACTTCTGATGCTATGATGTTTTACAACTTGCGTCCATGGCGCCCCCTCCACCGCTCTGGCAGGGGAGGCTGGAGGTACGCTCCGTCCCCTTGCGGGGTTCTGGTTCTTAAATTATGAATGTCTTGATCGTGGTGGTTATGAAATGACGGATGTTTCCGTCCCCTTGCGGGGTTCTGGTTCTTAAATGAGTCTTGTGTCATGCTGTCTGTCAAGTATGACGGGTTTCCGTCCCCTTGCGGGGTTCTGGTTCTTAAATTCTACAGGGAAGGAAGCAATAAGTACGGCGAGAAGGGTTTCCGTCCCCTTGCGGGGTTCTGGTTCTTAAATCGGTGATGTTCTGTGACATTCCGAACAACGGCGCGGCGTTTCCGTCCCCTTGCGGGGTTCTGGTTCTTAAATTAATCGACGCATTCCCTTACATCATCCAAATTCCGTTTCCGTCCCCTTGCGGGGTTCTGGTTCTTAAATGTGAAAAGGGCAGATGGAGCGCAAATTATTTACGGTTTCCGTCCCCTTGCGGGGTTCTGGTTCTTAAATCACTAGGGATATTTCTAGCAGGGAAGGAAACATAGTTTCCGTCCCCTTGCGGGGTTCTGGTTCTTAAATCAAGAATCTCAACGAATCCTACAGACGCTTTTTGTTTCCGTCCCCTTGCGGGGTTCTGGTTCTTAAATTTATTACAAGGGACGGCTTGAAAAGGCAAGGGAGAACAAAGTTTCCGTCCCCTTGCGGGGTTCTGGTTCTTAAATCTATCAATCCGATTATCAACAATGCCGCACTTGCTAGTTTCCGTCCCCTTGCGGGGTTCTGGTTCTTAAATTGTATCCAAAAATTGTGTTTGACTTCTCATTCAATGTTTCCGTCCCCTTGCGGGGTTCTGGTTCTTAAATTTATCAAGAAAGCTATTCAAAT
>ERZ773066.205-NODE-205-length-34309-cov-5.790681_pt1 | contig 34309 bp, 43 predicted proteins | sample MGYA00580573_ERZ773066 | MGnify/ENA primary metagenome ERZ773066 (study PRJEB29015, sample SAMEA2738128) | human oral metagenome | biome: human oral; feature: human-associated habitat; material: saliva | place: China | collected 2203 ... | reverse complement strand
ATAACGTCTATGGACGCAACGGTTCATACGTAACGGCTGGTCAGCAGGACTATGCTGAGCGTATGAATCAGATTCAGACACAGAAGGAAGCATACTATAAGAAGGTGGGTGTAGCCCCTGGTGTACCTACAGAGAAGGGTGCGTATGGTGATCCAGAGAACACTGGTGTAGGGTATAATGCCGTCCTCACCGAACTCGGCAACCATGATGTGCCACAGGGTTGGATTCAGACTCCACGCCCTAACACCACACCGAATACCAACCCCGGTCCACCTGTAAGCTGGAACGACCCGAGTAACCCTGATGACCCACAGGCTGGTTATGGTTATATTCCAAACGACACTACGAAAGAGGAAACCTTCTTCTATCATAGTGACCACCTTGGTAGCACGTCTTACATCACAGACGACCATGCCAACATTACACAGTATGATGCCTACTTACCGTATGGTGAGCTGTTAGTTGATGAGCATAGCAGCCGTGAAGAGCTACCATATAAGTTCAACGGCAAACAGTTCGATGAGGAAACTGGACTGTATTATTACGGGGCGAGGTGTATGAACCCGAAGACGAGTTTGTAGTATGGGGTGGATCCTTTGGCGGAGAAATACGTTTCAATCAGCCCTTATTCTTATTGTAAATCTTCTCCAATGAATTATATAGATGAAAAAGGACTTTACCCAAAAGGCATTGTCACAATTCACTATGAAAGGAGCATTGTAACAACAGCTCCAAGCATCACAGGTGCAACAATGAACGTCCCTACACAATATGTGTACTATAAATTTACAAAATCGGCAACTCATCTACTTTCTTTGGTTTCTGGAGTCCCTGAAAATTATATAAAGAATGTTAGGTTAGAAGAATTTAACCTTCAAAGAGAAAGTAATAGTATAACACTGGGTGATAGCCCTGAAAACACTCGCATGCTTGTGTCACCTGAATATTTCAATGAAGAAAATATTAGTAAAGAGCAATATTACGACTGGTGGTTTAAAGAGTTTTCACATGAAGTTGGTCACATAAAACAGATAAAAAGGGATGGGAGTGAAGGCCTATACCTGTTGAAGACCCTTTGGGGATATGTCTCGACCCTAAGCCACGATAAAGCCCCTCGTGAACGAGAGGCAGAAAAAGGCTCTGAAGTATTTGAGTCTTTTAGGGATTTTGTAAAATCTAAATTTCATGCAAATCTGAACAGATTATTTATCGGCAAAGGTTCAGAAGAAGAGAAGATTAGACAAATCGACAAATGGTGGAACGCATATAAAGAACAAAAGAAATGAAGAAAATATATTCTGTTTGTATTTTTATGGTGTTGCCTTTCTTAATAGCTTGTAACGAGAATCATAGTTTCTCACTTGATGAGAGCCGGCAACTTTTGATAGTACATAACTTTTTACATATGGAAATAGAGTCTGACTGTCTAGATCCTAGCGAAAGTCATCTGTTCTTCATTACAAAGAAAAATGAATTTGACACTAGGAGTTGTGACACAATAAACTTTAGAAACGTATCGTCTGCATTATCTGTGGAGGAAATGAACAGTTATGGTATTACTAAAAATCTTCGGAGAATTAAATTCCGTCCCAATACAAGATATGTTGTAATCCATTCAGGAATGGGAGGTCAGGTGTATATCAAGGAATATTTCTGGGCAGATTCAAAGGGAAAATTAAGAAGAACTCGAAATCCAAAGTAGTGATTTGTACAAAGAGGTAAATAAGCATGTGTCGTAAAGTAACGATTAAGTAGTACCTACATGCGGCAGGGCAAATAGTTCGCCTTACAGGCAATAAACTGGGTAAGCAGAGCGTTATAGTAGAAAGGATAGGCTACGACAAGGGCGGTCACACCGTTTACCAAAAGCTGGGCAACGGTACCGAGACCACCTATGCCTTTGACAAGCAGCGTGAGCGGTTGCAGAACGCCAAGCTGACAATCGAGGGTCAGACTGTGATGGAGAACAGGTACCAGTATGATGCTGTGGATAATATCCTCGGTATTACGAATGCCGCCAACCCAACGTCGCTGACGAAACTCAACAAGGCGAAGCTGGGAGGAAGGAGTTCGCATACGTATGAGTATGACGAGCTGAACCGCCTTATTCATGCAAATGGTAAGGCAAAGCGTGCATCGTATGATATGGTGATGTCGTTCGGACGGATGAGTGAGCCGCTCACTAAGGTACAGAAAGTGGACTCAACGACAACTGCGAAGTCTTATAACTTTGCTTATAAGTATGAGGATAGTAACCATCCTACGGCTCCAACGCAGATTGGTCACGACCATTACACATACGATGCCAACGGTAATTCAACGCTGGTAACGAACGACTCTACGAACACTACCCGTGAGATGTACTGGGATGAGGACAACCGACTCATGGTCTTAAGCGATAACGGTAAGACAAGTCGTTACACTTACAACGCTGCCGGCGAACGTATTATGAAGAGTTACGGTACGATGGAGGGTGTGTATATCAACGGTGCACCACAGGGCATCACGTTCCACGAGACGGATAACTTCACGCTTTATCCTGCAAGTATCCTCTCTGTCAACAAGAATCGCTTTACAAAGCATTACTTCATTGGTGAAAAACGAATTGCTTCAAGGATAGGTACGGGTCTGTTCAATAATGTCTATGGGCGTAACGGCTCATATGTAACCGCTGGTCAGCAGGACTATGCAGAACGTATGAATCAGATACAGAAGCAGAAAGAGGCATACTATAAACAGCAGGGCATTGCCCCTGGTGTACCTACTATGAAGGGTGCGTATGGTGACCCGGAGAATACAAAACGAGGATATAACTCTATCATTGACACACTCGGCAACCATGATGTTCCACAGGGTTGGATTCAGACTCCACGCCCCAACACCACACCGAATACCAACCCCGGTCCACCTGTAAGCTGGAATGACCCGAGCAACCCTGATGACCCACAGGCTGGTTATGGCTATATTCCAAACGATACAACAAAGGAGGAAACCTTCTTCTATCACAGAGACCATTTAGGCAGCACGTCTTACATTACAGATGACCACGCTAACATCACTCAGTATGATGCTTACCTGCCGTACGGCGAACTGTTGGTTGATGAACATAGCAGCAGTGAAGACCTGCCATATAAGTTCAACGGTAAGCAGTTTGATGAGGAAACTGGTCTGTACTATTATGGTGCAAGGTACATGAATCCTATCACAAGTTTATGGTATGGAGTGGATTCACGTATAGGAGAAATGGCATTTAGTAGTTCTTACTCTTATTGTGACAACCATCCCATTAATTTTATAGATAAAAAAGGTGATAAGAAACTTAATTGGTTTATATTGACAAAAGGTATTCCTCCACAAAATGATATTAGAAATAATTCTGCATATTTTAGAAACAATTATGATAATAATGTTGTAAATATATGGGCTCATGGACTAAAAGACCCTTCGGATAAAAAATATCGTCAACAAGCATGGGAGATAGGTATATCTAAACTTAGTTCAGGAGAGCGGTAGATGGAAGTTGCTTCATACTTATCTAGGGATGTTTCTTTATTTGCAAGGCGTATAGACATTGCCGATAAGGGATGGCGGAAAAGGAACAATGGTCATCCTATATTGGTCTTACATAGTTGTGCTTCATCTACCTTTGCACAAGAAATCTCTGTATCTAAAGAATTTAAAGGGGTTATCATTATTGCCCCAGATGTAACATTACATACCACAAAAGAAAAAGGAGAATGGCTTAATTCTTTAGTTTACAGGAAGCACTATGAGAAGAAACGTTCAGGATTATGGCATGTATATATGAATGGATCTCTTCTTAAAGATGCAGCGGGGAAAGAAATTATATATGGTGCAAAAGCACAACCTGGTACAAGAGGATTTGATTATAGACTCAATACAAAAAAGAAATAAATTATGTATAAATTAAGTAATCTCTTAATTATAGCTTTATGTTTTACATTTGTAGGTTGTACTTGTAATGATAAACAACCAAAAACAAAAGAATATAATGTGTTACAACAGAAAATATATGCTACAGAGGTTTCAAAAGAGGATCTTGATATTCCGATGATAGCAACTGCTATATATAGCAATGGAACACATTTTTATGGGACGGATAAGGTTTATTATGAACTATCAGAAGGAGAGTTGACAAAAATTAGAAGTATTTTAAGCAAGCAATTACCAAAGATGATACCAGTCAATACAATACAATTGGATCTAAATACTTATTTCAAACAATACCTTGCATATTTGTATCGGGGGCGTATCTATGTATTAGTTAATCTTTATAAGTATTATTATATATACTATTCAACAAAACCCAACAAGGGTGTATCCTCTCCTGCGAAAGGTCTACACATAATCTCTTTAAGACATGAACAGAATAGAAGTAAATATGACAATCTAATGATTCTTTTAAATTTATCTAAAAGTCGTATTTTAAGGATAGAGACTATTTAATTTCCTTCTTAGACACTCAGTGAATGAAACGCACAGTTCCATCCTATGAAACCCACAGTTTCAGCCTATGAAACGCACCGTTTCATTACTTGAAACTCAAGGGATATTCGTTAATGTGACTTTTCCTGATTTGACTAGACACTTTTTTGTTATATTAGCTAAATAAGTAGACTGACTTTTCCTGATTTGGCTAGACTCTTTTTTGTTATATTAGCTGAATAAATAGAGTGCCTCATACAAGTTAGTAAAGCTTAAAAGCCAGCTAAAAGGAGTTGTTAAAGTCTGCCAATATTGCAGCTTATTCAAATTAAATAGGTAATTTTGTCAGTCGAATGAATACAAGAGAATTACAACAAACCAAGCAGAGATATAACATCGTAGGTAACAGCGATGGGCTGAATCACGCCTTAGACGTAGCACTTCAAGTTGCGCCTACGGATTTGTCTGTATTAATTATCGGTGAGAGTGGTGTCGGTAAGGAGATTATCCCACGCGTAATCCACGATAACTCACCACGTAGAAGGGAGAAATACTTCGCAATTAACTGTGGTTCTATCCCTGAGGGAACTATCGATAGCGAACTCTTTGGTCATGAGAAAGGCTCTTTTACGGGTGCTATCGGTGAGAGTGAGGGATATTTCGGTATAGCTAATAAGGGTACTATCTTCCTCGATGAGGTGGGCGAATTGCCTATCGCAACACAAGCACGACTGTTACGTGTGCTGGAGACAGGAGAATATATACGTGTGGGCGGACAGGAGATTCGTAAGACAGACGTGCGCATTGTTGCTGCAACGAATGTCAACATGCGTAAGGCTATCAGCGAAGGTAAGTTCAGAGAGGACTTGTTTTACCGCTTAAATACGATTCCTATTCAGATGCCACCACTTAGAGAACGCGGGGAAGATATTATCTTGCTCTTCCGCCTGTTCGCTATGCAAATGGCGGAGAAGTATCGTATTCCGAAGATTACTCTGACTGAGGAAGCACGCCAAATAATGCTGCAATACAAGTGGCCGGGCAATGTTCGACAGTTGAAGAACATTACGGAACAGATGTCAGTACTGAGCGAGAAGCGGGAGATTGATGCAGAGACCTTGCTCCACTTCATACCCCGCGATCAGGATAGTACGCAGTTGGCAACTATTCCAAACGGCAACGGCTCGCCGAGTTATGAGAGCGAACGAGAGATATTATATAAGATTCTATACGAGCTAAGGGGTAATGTGAGTGACTTGCGTCGTGACCTTAACAATGTACGGAAGCAGTTAGAAGAGAGTAGGCAACTCAATGGTGCAAGTGGGTTCCAACCTGCACCTATAGCAACACCCAATCTACCTACTGCTCCTGACAAACAGCCTATTCAGACCCCGTTACAACAAGTTGAGGATGCGGTAGCAGAGGAAATCTCAGAGCCAGAGACGCTCAATCTTAACGATATTGGAAAGCAATTAGTGGAGAAAGCACTAGAGCGCAATCATGGGAATAGGAAGAAGGCAGCGCAAGAGCTCGGTATCAGTGACCGCACACTCTATCGCCGTATTAAGCAGTATGGATTGGAGAAGGATTCTATAGAATAAGGACTTCACAGAGCGATTCTAACATAAGATGAATAATAGAAAGAGATTTAAGTTAATGCGTCCAGCCAAATGGGGATTCGCTATTATTTGCATACTTCTATTGGCGGCATGCAGTGTTTCCTATAAGTTTAATGGTGCAAGTATCAATTATGATAAGGTGCATACGATTCAGATTGTGGACTTTCCTATCAGATCTGCTTACGTATGGGGACCTATGGGACCAATGTTCAACAATCAACTGAAGGATGTCTTTGCTAACCATACGCGTTTGCAACAAGTAAAGCGGAATGGTGATATGAAGATAGAAGGCGAGATAACGCAGTACCAACAACGCAATAAGAGTGTGTCTAGCGAGGGTTACTCGGCTCAGACGGAACTTTCGATAACGGTGAATGTGCGCTTTACGAATAATACAAACCATAAGGAAGATTTCGAACGCCAGTTTACTGCTACGTCTAGTTACTCTACTACGCAAAGTTTAAACTCCGTACAGGAGAAGTTAGTTACGGATATGATAAAGGATTTAACTGACCAGATCTTCAACGCTACAGTTGCTAACTGGTAATCCGAAAGAACGCTATTCACTGATAATCATCGTCTATCACACATCAACCAATGGATATTGCCAACCTCATTAAACATCCGGAGAAACTGAACAAGGAGACCCTATACAACCTTAGGAGTCTGCTTGCGCTATATCCTTACTATCAGCCAGCACGCATCCTTCTGTTGCAGAATCTCTTCTTAATGCACGACCCTACGTTTGATGATGAATTGCGCCGGGCAGCTGTCTATATCTCTGATTGCCGCATACTCTTTAACCTTGTTGAGGGTATTCACTATCAACTAGCAACGCAGGAAAAGCAGGCAGAAACTAATCAGAAAACTATTACAGACGACAAGCAACCTACACCACAAGCAGAAGAAGATCGTACTCGCTCGCTCATTGACTCCTTCCTTGATCAAATCCCAGAAGATAATAGCGAAGAGACGGCAACTCCTCATAGGAAACCGACACCCGCTGATGCTACTGTTGATTACGTGGCTTACCTACTTGAAAGCGAGAGCGAGCAGAAGCAAGATAGAACGCCGCAGCTGAAAGGGCAAGAGCTAATTGATGACTTCATCAATAACGAGGGTGGAAAAATTACCCTACAAGAGGAAACAGAATACGAACCCGAGGATAACAATGATGATGAAGCGGCTGAAACAGAGGATACTGGTTACTTCACCGAGACTTTGGCACGTATATACATCAAACAGGGTAGATATTCTAAGGCACTGGAAATTATTAAGCGATTAAATTTGGTATATCCGAAAAAAAATCGTTACTTTGCAGATCAAATACGTTTCTTAGAGAAATTGATAATAAATAACAATATTAAATAAGACAAGAAAATGTACACGTTATTCGTAATCCTTATTGTGATTGCTGCTCTCTTGATGATAGGAGTTGTCTTGATTCAAGAGTCAAAGGGAGGTGGTTTATCGTCTAACTTCTCTTCATCTAATGCCATCATGGGAGTTCGTAAAACTACTGACTTCGTAGAGAAAGCTACATGGGGTTTGGCAATTGCAATGGTTGTCATCAGTATTGCAAGCGCATATGTTGCTCCAACAGCAAACACAGATGAGAGCGTTATAGAGAAAGCTGCAACGGGCAATAGCGCAACAAATCCTAACAACTTACCTAACTTTGGCGCAAGTCAGCAAAAGCAAGCTACCCCAGCACAAGGTGCGCAGGGCAACGCTCCACAGGCTCCAGCTGCACCTGCTAAGTAAGGAATTATATTAAAAAAGTACGGGAAATATTTGGTCAGTTCAAATAAAAGCCGTACTTTTGCACACGCTAAAGAGAAATAGCCAACACGGTGGATGTAGTTCAGTTGGTTAGAGCGTCAGATTGTGGTTCTGAATGTCGTGGGTTCGAGTCCCACCCTCCACCCTTACAGAGAATAAGCGGAAATCCAATAAATAAAGGGTTTCCGCTTTTCTTTTTGTATTCAATACATTGCTATTGACTTTTACAAGTGGAGTTTAGATGCTACAAGTGGAGCGAAAATATTAACTAATTATTGACTGAAATATGGCAACGTTTAAGGCAATGATAAAAAAGGGGAATAAAAAAGCTGATGGCACGTGGAATGTTGTCATTCGCTTTACGCATAAAACAAAAGTGCGATTTATTCCTACTACACTATATATCACCAAAAAGGATATTACAGCTTCATTCAAGATAAAAAATGCGAATATACTCGATAGGTGCAATGACATCATAAAAGAGTATAGGAATAGATTAAGTGAATTAAGCCTTGAATTTAACGATATAGACATTGACACTATCGCTTCCTATATCCGACAGAAGAAAGAAAACAAGGGCATATCATTCACGAACTTTGCAGCGAAATGGATTGAGGAATCGACCATTAAAGGGATAAAGAACTATAAAACGGCTCTGAACGCTTTGTGCTCCTTTGTAGGACGTGATAATATTCTATGTGAGGAAATTAACGTTAAGACAATGAAAGCCTTTGAGAACGCATTAAAAGACCGTCCAAGAGCGCAATCTTTATATCCTAACTGCATTAAAACTATATTCAATGCTGCAAAGGAGTATTATAACGATGAAGATAACGATATTATTCGTATCAAGCACTCCTTAGACAAATATAAACCAGTAGAGCAGAACATAGCTGAAAAACGAGCCTTAGACGTGGAAACGATAAGGAGGATATTTGCCCTACCCTATGACAATATCAGAGTTAAAGGAAAGTCCAGCCGTCACGATTTGGCATTAGATTGTTTCCGTCTTTCATTCTGTTTAATGGGAATGAACTCTGCCGACCTCTTTAATGCCACCGAAATCGATGGGAATACAATAGTATATGACCGCATGAAAACAAAAGATAGGCGGAGAGATAAGGCTGAAATACAAGTGAAAATAACTGATTATATCAAGCCGTTATTTGAGAAATACAAGGGTAAAACTCGTGTATTTAACTTCTATGAGAGGTTTACCACTATGGAGAGTTTCAACCGTGCTATAAATCTTGGACTAAAGGAAGTGGGAAAGGAATTGGGCATTGATAAGCTACAATTCTATGCTGCAAGGCACTCTATGGCTACGATTGCCGTAAATGACGTGAAAATAAGCAAGTATATTGTAAATGATATGCTAAATCATACTGACCAGTCATTAAAGATAACGGAACTATATATTAAAAAGGATTTTAGCCACATTAATGAGTCAAATGTAAAACTTTTAGATTACGTTCTAAAAGAGTAACAACACACTGACCAACACACTGACCAACACACTGAACTCCTTTGTAATTATCTTTAATATAGATTTTTACAAAGGTAAAAAATAAAAATCAACACACTAACCAACACACTAACCAACACACTGAATTTGCCAATTCATGTAAATATAAAATACTTTGAAGTATAAAAATTCTCCTTAACGTTTTTCGTGATATAAAATTATTTGCTATATATTTGTAAGAAAACCACTAATGGAGCAAATAATAGAAACCATCAAAAGGATAGAGAAAGCACGTACTGCATTACGTCAAGCAATGGCGGATAATGAAATTGCCACATCTCCTAAACTGAAAGACTTAAATCTCATTCCAAAGATTTACAAAGTGTTTGAGGAATTAAAGGGAAACGAAATAAAGGTAAACGACCGCAAAGAGTTTATATTCGTTGTCATTTACCTTTACTCCCCTAACAAATTCTTTGGTGGAAAGATGCCGCAAGGTCTTAGACGTGCTATCACTAAAGCCACCAAAGTAACATGCGCAAGCGTTATATCAGCGACTTGCACGGAGTTAATGGTACTTTATACTACTTATTCAGATTTTCGTCAAGGCGTGGACGAATTAATCCAAAAAGTCAATGATGTATTAGAGTAGTCCTTCTTTTTTTGATTTTTCTCTTACAGCATCATTGATGAACCTGTTTCTGTTTTCTTGATTGTCGAGAACAGAAACAAGTTCCTTATCCGCCTTGTAATAATATGCCTTCCCTGTAAGAGGTGGGCGACCTGCACCCACTCTCTTACCGCCACATTTCCCTTTTATTCCTGCCATATTTATCTCTTTGTCAGCCACTCGGCAGCTTTCTTCAGGCTGCCGGCTAAGTTGTTCTTATCCACATTATCCATTATCTCTAATCTCCATCGTGGTGATTTTCTCCGATAGAGGAAGCAAGTACCATCGTCCTCACTATACTCTATGCCATACGGCTGCATGAAGCACTTGCTACTGTGATGTCTTACTGCCCACGCCCCCAGCTCTTGCATGAAGACTGCAAGGTCTTCTGCCGTGTAACGCCGCGGCACGTCCTCGAGTATCGTAACCTTCTGCGTGTCGTTATACCGACCATCATCGAACGTAACCACTATTCCATGCTCTTTGTCAGTCAGCACCCACCCATCAGGGCGAGTACTGCTCTTTTGAATTATATAACTCATATCTTATAAGTGTGTGTGATATGCTATACCATTGTTATAATTCACATTAAACCTAACCCCTGTCTTCTTGCAGGTCAGTACTTCAAGATGTGGGGCAACTCTATCATTGTACCCTCTGTGAGTGAAGAACACTCTACCATCTGTCACCTCTACCAGTCCTTGACGACAGCAGTCACGATTGGTCACAGCTTGCTCGGCAATCTCTCTCTCAATTCCATTCTGATACTTGTATCTCATACTTTGTGCCCGTCATGCCGATAGCGCAGCGTTTAGGTTATTATTTTTACTTTTGATTAAATATTATTTTCTACCATGAACTTTGCGAGGTAATAAGCCTGCTTTTCGCTAATTCTGCCCTGACCATTGATTGTTCTTGCAAAGGTGGTAATTAAAGAATTGATAAACTGGTTGTCTGTTTCAACCTTGTTGAGAGCTGTCATATAAGCGTCAAGCAATGATTGGTTATAATGTGTGTTAGCGTCAAGTAGACCATTCTTTGTACTCTCAATCTTATCAACGATTGTCATAGTCTGATTCTTAGCCTTTGGTGTAGCCTTCAAACTCTCACCGTTCTCATCGAAGAGATTGAAAGCCATCTCTTTCTTTACAACGCCATTGAGATAAGTTACCTCTACATAGCCTGTAGACTTAGTAATGATACTTGTAATTGTGCCTTCTTGTCTCTTCTTGTTGAAAACCTTAGCACCGATATTAATCTTAGAAGTTCTCATAATCTTTACAGTTGTTACGGTGTGTCTCACCTTTCTTGTTTTGTTTGATGTTGCAAATTTAGGTATATGTTTTTTCAAATGCAAACATTTGTCTTTAATTTAACTTATTTTAGTATATACTTAATCAAGTGTTAAGATTAAGTTAAATATTGATTTAGTATATACTTAATCAAATAAAAGAATTACCTTTGCATTGTGATTAAGATACAAAGTAAAACTATTAAACTATAAGATTATGAGTACTACATCATTTTTCATTCGCAATGCAAACATTGCAGACTGCGAGATAGCAGCTCAAGAAGCAATTATCTTCTTTAGCAAGAAAAGACATAAGGCTTGTGCAAGCAGATTAGCTATAAGGTCTTTCATTATGGATTTCTTCAATGGCTTTAGAATTAAATGGACTGGTGCTATCGTGAACAAAGCAACTTCTATCGCAATGGCAGGCATCTGCTAAACAAAAAAGTAAAACTATTAAACTATAAAAATTATGAGTACAGTTAAGACATTCGAGGTTGGCAAAAGGTACTTTATGCGTTCTGCATGTGACCATGAAATCATGTGGATCTACACAGTGATTAGCAGAACAAAAAAGTTTATCACATTGCAAGATGATAAAGGCAGGGTAAGAAGGCGTGGTGTGTACGTGTATCATGACGAAGAACACGCTAACCCACTGGGGACTTTCTCAATGGCGCCTGTACTTGCAGCAGGTAATATAGTAAATGACGAAGTTATTAGTGATGATAATGCTAAAGACGAAGTCATCGAAGAAGAATGTAACACATGTTTAATTATACCAATTAGATAATTATGATATCATTAACAAATTCGTTGTACAACAAGTACACAAAGGGTGAGATTACCATACGTGAAGTAGCTATTGAGTTGCACAAGCATGGTCGTTCTAATTTCATTGATGAAAAAGGGGCGTTAGAGTATATGAATAGTGAAGAAGATAGAATTTTAAAAATGAGATTATTATCAGAAAAGCAAAACAGAGAGATTGAGAGTAAATACCCATTAGGCTCTCAAGATGGCAAGAAGGGTAATGCAATATGCGTTGCAAAGTTCTTCTTAGGTAACTACACGTGGTACATCATAGAGGGGTCATATAAAGATGGCGATTTTATGATGTTTGGTGTTGTCGTAACAGACACAGGCGCAGAGTTTAGCTACATATCATACAACGAGCTGCAAAGTATCAGAATGTATGGCTATATGTGTGTAGAGCGTGATAGATACTTTGACAAATGTAAGCTATCTGATATTAAAGATGATATGCTTCAGAAATTTTTGAAGCAATTAGATTAATTAATTTACAACCCACTCATTGTTACTTTAATGGGCGGGTTTTTCTTAAATATAATAATGTTAAACCGTATCTTTGTTGATACATTAAAATGAGAAAAGTAGTATGAAAGTATTAAATCTTATCATCAAACAAAAGTATTTCGATGCTATCCTTGCAGGTCGTAAAGTGCAAGAGTTCAGAGAGGTTCGTCCAACCACCATCAAGAAGCTGTTGCAGCTCGATGAAGAAGGGTTTGAAATCGAAGATGCTGACGGCAATGCGCAGCCTATCAAGTATGACGCTATTCAGTTCTATGTTGGTTACAATAAAGATAGAGATAATGCGCTTGTAGAAGTGTTAAATGCTCATTGTGAGATATTCGTAGATGAGAATAACGAGCCTATCACTTACGAGCATGGCAGAGACAAAGACGGCAATCCACTTGTATGGGTAGCTGAGCAAGTAGTGTTTGATTTGGGTAAAGTACTTTCGCACAATATTAGAGACAAGTCGAAGAAAGTATAATCAATCAAAATGAAAGATTATGGCAAGAAAAAATCCGCAAACAGTGAAAGGTCGTATCGCTGGCGCAACTAATTCTTATTTAGGTAATAAAACGAACCACTCGCTTGAACCTGGTAACAAGTTAGCAAGTCACAATACGGTTTATAGGCAGCTTCGTAAGAGCTTTGGAATGAGCGCAGGATAATGAACAAGTTACAAGAGGCACATAACGTAATATGCAGGGTGGCTGAAAAGCAGTCATCTTGCATTGTTATGTGTTCACTTGGCAAGGACTCACTCGTAACCTTGGATTTAGTCTATCCATGCTTTGAAAGAGTTGTATGTGTGTTTATGTACTTTGTTAAGGACTTAGACCACATCAACGGCTGGATAAGGTGGGTAAAGAAGAAATATCCAAAGGTCGAGTTTATGGAAGTTCCTCATTGGAATTTAACGTATATTCTTCGCGGCGGTCTATATTGCGTTCCTAATCCGAAAGTTAAGCTACTAAAACTCGCAGATGTGATTAAGGCGGTGAGAATGAAGACAGGGGCGTATTACACGTTCTTAGGGATGAAGAAAGCGGACGGAATGAATAGAAACCTTATGCTCAAAGGCTATGAAGCTAACGAGTATGAGAATAACGGCTTAGTATATCCGCTTGCATCGTGGACACAGAAAGACGTTAAAGCCTATATGCGTATGAAGCGTTTGCCACAACCAGTTTTATACGGCAACAAGGCAAGTAACGGATTAGGCTTTAACATAGACTGCTTTACATGGCTTAACGAACACTATCCGCAGGACTTGCAGAAGATATACAAGGTGTTTCCAATGAGTGAGAGAATTTTATTTGAAGAAAATTATAAACAGGGTAACAAAGAATAATTATGGCACGAAACAGGTCTATATCAGAATTGAGTGCAATGAACGCAAGGGCATCGGCATATAATGATTGGGCACATAGGAGATTTGGAGCAGGTACTCGTGAGTATAATAGGGCAAACAAACGTTCTTCATTTATACACACGCAAGTTAGTAAACAAATTTCTGCCAAAGGCAATGTAACAGGATAACAAGTAAAAAATTAGAATTATGGCAAGAAAAACTCTTAGACAAATTTACGCACAGGCTGAAAGATTGAGCGAGGCGAATTGGCGGAGAAAGAATACTTGGGAAACAAGTGCTTTGAGCCGTAGAGCCAAGCAGTCAAGAGACAGGCTTATTGCGAGGGCGGAAAGTCGTGCAGTTCAGTAGCACGGATATGGTGCAGTAGCAGGATAACAATTAAACAGAGAAAAGTCAGATGGATAACAAATACTTCACATCAGAGAGCGTGGAACTCCTACGCTCTCAAATAAAACTTCACGAGCAGAACCCTCGTACTATTCCTGAAGAGAACCGCAAGGCTCTCAAACGTGGTATAAAGAAGTTCGGTATGGTCGGAGGCATCGTGGTGAACAAACGGACGGGCTACACACTTGTGAGCGGACATCAGCGGCTTTCGGTAATGGACGAACTTCAAAAGTACAATTCTGAAACAAAGGATAACGACTACCCTATCCGAGTAGACTTGATAGACGTTGAGGATAAAGAAGAGAAAGAACTTCTTATCTTGCTCAACAACCCATCAGCACAAGGAGAGTGGGATTACGACACACTCCGTGAGCTTATTCCCGATATCGACTACAAAGATGCAGGACTGACCGAGCAAGACCTCGATATTATCGGTGTTGATTTCCACTTCCAGACAGAAGAAGAAAACACCATCGCTGATGAACTCGACACACTCATGGAACCCATCAGAGAAGAAAGACAAGCAGAAGTAGCACAAAAGCAAGCTGAGAGAGCGAAAAAGGTTGCACACATGAAGCAAGTAAAAGAAGAAGTGAAACAAGCCGCTACAAAGGCAACTGCTAATATGGACGCTTATCTTATGCTATCGTTCGACAATTGGGATGCAAAAGTAGAGTTTTGCGAGAAGTTCGGGTTTAACCCCGATGAGAAGTTCCTCAAAGGTGAAGTATTCTCAGAAAAGATAGAAACCCTTTTAACTGAATAATGGGTGAAGGGATATTGATTTATGGCTTACATGGCAGCAAGCGTAGATATACAAGAGACCTGCAAGGGTTTGCAGACAAAGTTCTCGCAAGTGGACAAGCAAGGAAATCCGTGTATGTCTTCGGCAGGACAAACAAAGCATATCTAAGGGACTTGTCTCGGAAAGGTATCACCGATAAAACCATATTGAAATATCGCAACCACCCAAAGAAGCAGAAAGGGGCAACGGTAAACATACATAGGTTTAGGATGGTTGAAGCAGCAGTAAAGAAACCGAAAAATATCTACATTGACACGAACAGAAATAGATTAATCTATGTGTCAAGTGTAAAATACTCCAAGAACAAGATATTGAAAGTTGTAATAGAACCTAATCAGAAGATAGGTAAACGATATTACAATCAAGTAATATCTATTGGAGTAGTAGATAAAAACAAAATGAACGCACCACAATATACAAAAATAAAATAGGGGCAATTTAGCCCCTAAGTAGATTGGCGAAGGAGTTGAACCTTGCAATATGCAGCCTTTCGGGTGCCTCGCTACCGATGCGACCATCAATCTATATTGCAAATATAAAGAGAATATTCGATAAACGCAAATTATAAACGTTAAAAGTTATGACAAAACCAAAACACGACTATGACCATATCGACTTCTACAAGCGCATAGAGCAGCTTGCAATGAATGGCTACACGGACGAGGAGATAGCGAATGAGTTGAACCTTTCCGCAGATGTGTTCGGGTCTATGAAGAATGGCAACTATCAATGTTGGAATGATGAGGAAAATAAAAGGCGTGGATCTGAAATTCATAGGGTCTTAGCGCATGGACGGACAAAGATAGTAGCCTTACTTCGTGGTGCGTACATCAAGGGTGCTTTTGGTGGAAAGAAGACGAAATCAAGGATTGTGAAGTTCGTACAAGATAAGTGCGAGTGTATGGGGGCAGATAAGAAATGCCCCTATTGCGGTGGTACAGGCTGGGTAACGCTGACGGATAAAGCTGTGGTGCAAGAGTCTGAAATGGAACTGCCTCCTAACATGCAAGCTATCGCTACCCTACTCTATCACCACGACCCGACATGGCGCAAGATGGAGAACAAACAGACCGATGAAGATGCGCTCTACTCCGAGAATGGTATCGACATTGATAAATGGATGACCGATAACACGAATGAATAGAATAACCCCACAGCAGATATATGCTCCTTTGTACCACAACAAGGATAAGTTTATCATTCTTGTTACGGGTGGGCGTGGAAGTGGAAAGTCTTTCAATGTTTCCACTTTCATTGAGCGTCTATTGTTTGAGGTAAAACACCCAACTCCTGCAAAGCGGATAGTCCATCAGATACTATACACTCGTTATACAATGGTATCGGCTTCAATGTCCGTTATCCCCGAGTTTATGGAGAAGGTGGAACTTGATGGCAATTCCAAGTGGTACACACACACAAAGACGGATGTCAAGAACCTCCGCAGTGGTGGTGCTGTGATGTTTAGAGGCATCAAGACAAGCTCAGGGAATCAGACTGCAAAGCTGAAATCCATTCACGGCGTTACGACTTTTGTTGTTGATGAAGCTGAAGAGTGGGTGTCGGAGAAAGAGTTTGAAACGATAATGCTCTCTATCCGCCAGAAAGGAATACAGAACCGCATTATTATCGTTATGAACCCCACGGACAATAACCATTGGGTTTATAAAAGATTTATAGAGAACACACATAAGGAGGTGATGTATGATGGCGTACCCGTTCAGATTAGCACACATCCGAATGTATTGCATATCCATACTACCTACTTAGACAACGCTGAGAACCTCTCTCATGAGTTTATCAAGGAGGTTGAGGACATGAAAGCTAACAACCCCGAGAAATACGCTCATACCGTCATGGGTAGATGGGCGGACGTTGCAGAGGGTGCAGTATTTAAGCATATCGGCATCGTTAAGGAGTTCCCGAAATGGTGCAAAAAGGTTGCTATCGGTGATGACTTTGGATTTACGCACGACCCGAGCGCAGGAATATTATGTGGTATCATTGATAATGACTTATATCTTGATGAAATCTTCTATCGTACAGGTATGTTGTCATCTGATATAGTAAAGGAACTCAAGCGCTTTGGCAGCTTAAAAGTATTCTCCGAGAGTGCAGACCCTCGACTGATACAAGAGATACATAACGCAGGGGTAAAGATTTACCCCGTAGACAAGAGTGGCAACTCTATCATAGCAGGAATAGACAAGATGCTATCCTTTGACCATATCTTTGTTACAGAGCGGTCGTATAACCTCCGTACAGAGTTCAGAAAGTACGTATGGGACACTGATAAGGACGGCAACTATATCAACCAACCAATAGACAAGTATAACCACGGCATAGATGCGGTTCGCTATTATGTCCTTGGGCAATTGTTAGGAAAGATTTTGAAACCAAAGGGCGACATGGCGGCAGCGTTCGCCCGATAAACAGGATAACAATATGTATATAGTTCAGACAACAGATTTATTCAACTTCCGTGATGTGTTTGCGTCAAGCCATCCACAAGTAGCCTTTGAGTATATGAAAGGGTTGGAAAATCATCACGGGAAGAGATTTAGAATTATAAAACTATAGTAGACTATGGATAACCTTGTTTTACGTACAGGAGAAAATATGGCATGTGCTTTCAAGGATGCCGCAGCAAATATGAAAGACTATGCAGTAAATATTAGAAAAGTATTCCCACCTAATAAGAAAGGATAACAATATGGTAAAGACATTAGATGACATCCTCGCACTTGAGGACATTGATAAGAAGATTAGCTATCTTAAGAAAGGCAGGCGCAACCCTCTCCCCGACACATTAACAAATCTTGCGGATTGGGACATGACGAAACACGACATCATGAATCCCAACCTTTACAAGAAGATTAAAGTCCTTGTAAAGATGGAGGAAGAGCATTTTGATGGCGAGAAAAAAACGACAATCCCTGCAGAATATGAGATGAAAGAGCCTAACCGCATCGCACTTCCTATTGAGCAGGATATAGTTAATATCCATACCGCCTTTTGTGTAGGTACAGAACCCACGCTTGACTGCAATCCCGAAGATGATGGGGAGAATAATGTGTTTGAAACCATTAAGCAGGTATTCAAGAAGAATAAACTGAAATTCCAAAACCGCAAGTTAGTCCGTTCGTGGCTATCAGAACAGGAAGTGGCGGAGTATTGGTACGTAGTCAAGGATGATGGCTTTTGGGCGCAATTAAAGCGCAGAATTGCGTCCCTTTTTGGGAATAAAGTACCAGAATATCAGTTAAGGTCGCAAGTATGGTCACCTTTCCGTGGGGATATATTGTACCCTTTCTTTGACGATAACGGCAACATGATAGCTTTCTCCCGTGAATACAAGAAGAAAGACTTAGACGGCAACGAACATACCGCATTTATGACTATTACCGCAGATAAGGTGTATCAGTGGGAACTTGATAAAACATGGTCAGAGAATGTAGAACGTACATTTGCACATCAGTTTAAGAAACTCCCCGTCATGTACGCTTTTCGCCCCGAGCCGTTATGTGCTAAGGTTAAGCAGCTACGTATTCGATTGGAGAAATGTTTGAGTGGCTATGCCGATTGCATTGATAACCACTTCTTCCCACTCCTTATGCTCTTTGGAGAGTTGCAGCCCGACAATTTGAGCGGTGATGCAAGAAATAGAATGATGCAACTAACGGGAGATGGTGCAAATGCGCAATACCTCACGTGGAATCAATCTTCAGACCCTATCAAGGTGGAGATTGAAACTTACTTTAATCAGATTTACGGACTAACAAACACACCTCGTATATCATTCGACCAACTCAAAGGCACGGGCAACGCTCTTAGCGGTACAGCTTTCCGATATGTCTTTATGGCTGCTCACATGGCAGTACAGAACCACGCAGAGGAATTGGGAGAGTTCTTCCAACGAAGAGTTAATTTCCTCACATCTGCCATTGGTACACTGAACTCATCTCTTGAAGCTGCAAGTAAGACGGTGAACATCGAAACAGAGATTGTTCCTTTCATGATTGATAGCGAAAGAGATAAGGTTGAAACCGCAGCAGCTGCTGTCAGTGGTGGCGTGTGGTCAATGGAACATGGCATTGCATATTGTTCTAACTATGGCGAATTGCAAGACGAACTACAACAAATCAAAGAAGAGAAAAAGGAGAATCAACCAACAACACAAACGCAAGAATAGCTTCATTATAGAACTGTTTATGTATTATTTCAGCCGTCTGTACGTGAGTATAGGCGGCTTTTTCTTACAACCGCTTTATTGTCATTTCTAAGCCACTGAAAAACACAAATCCCCCTTTTATAATGTGTAAATTTGAAAAGATTTATTCAAGTTAACACTTTATAAAGTATGAACATTTACGAACAGATTTTGGCAGGACTTAAAACCAAATTCCAAGGGGTTGAGGATGCCACCCTTCAGCGTATTGCAAGCAAGAAAGCTGAAGGAGTAACGGACGAGAGCAAGGTAAACTCTATCGTTGAGGGTATCTCCTTTCAAGACGTTCTAACAAGCTATGGCGACTATCGGGCTGATGGTGCGCAGAAAACCGCAGTTTCTAACTACGAGAAGAAGCACAACATCAAGGACGGAAAGCCAATCGAGGAACCAAAGCCACAAGACCCACCAACAGACCCTAAGCCTAATGAGCCGCAGGATTTGGCTGCACAGATTGCAGCAGCGTTGGGAACGGCACTGAAACCACTCACTGACCGCATGGACGCAATGGACGCTAAGACAAAGGCGGACGCTCGCAATGCGCAGATTGACGAGGTGGCAAAGTCATTTGGAATCCCCGAATTTGCCTATAAAGGCAAGACCATCGCTGACGATGCAGACCTTAATCAGTACTTCACGGACTTGAAGCAGGAGATGCAGAATAGCGGTTTTCAGTTCGCAAAGTCTCCCGAAGAGGGAAACCACGAACACAAAGACGACATGGATAGTCTTTTGGATGGCGTCAATAAGCGAACCGAGGCTATCAAAACAGAAAACGAAAAAAAGTAAATCATTATGGCAGCAGGAATTAAGTTTGAATCCACGCCTCCTATCGAAAGGGAGGTTTGTGACGAGAAGTCTCTATATCGCCTCACGGATGGTGGTATGGACTTAGACATGAGTAATCTCCCGAATAAGGGTTGGTTGCCCGAACTTACGCCTATCTATCGTGATAAGGTAGAGCGCAAGGCGGTAGTGTGTATTCGTGTCAAGGTGGTAGAAAAGGCAACCACGGGAGCAACTACCATCAAGATTGCTAAATGTCCTTTTGCGGACTTTATCAATATGGGCACGTTACTCTCTGACGGGACAAATGTCATCACTGTAAAGTCGGTGGACACTTCCAATGAGGATTACGATACAATTACCACCAAAGAAGCGACAAAGGCTGATTTGGAAGTTGGTAAGGTGCTTCCCGAGGCAAAGAGTGCATCTGACGCTAAGGCTAAGAATGTAGCTAACTTCGCTTCATTCGGTTGGCGCAACTTGGCGAAAGAGAATACCGTTGCATTGGTTGGTCGTGCATATTCAATCATTGAGGACAACCTTTATATCCCTTTCACAGAGGAAGATAAGGCGGCTCTCACAGGACGTTTCATGTTTATCTAAAAAAGGAGGAATATATGTTACTAACAATAGATTCATTACTGAATAGCCCTAAGTTCCTCAAAGCGGTGATAGACCGTTCTATTGTTACTATGGGCGAACTTGACAAGGTATTTTGGAAAGACTACCTTGTTTATGAGAGAACTAATCCTGATGGTTCTTTTAAGACTTATATGGGTACGCAGGTGGGTGTCATCGCAGGTACAGTTATTGACAGATATGCAGGAAAGCCTGTCAGAAAACGCCATACTCTCACACGTGGTTTTGGCGAGGTGGCTTGCTTAGGCGACGCTTACCAAATGGATAATACTCGTCTTGAACGCCTTAACTGGCTTATAGAAGAGTATAACACATTGACCATTCAATCAAGCAACACCGATGCCATCTCTGCTAAGATGGACGAGATTGTGAACTTCTTGGTTGATGACGTACGTCAATGTATGCTTGCTCCTATGAAACGTCTTGATATTATGTTGGGGGATTTGCGTTTCAATGGTTCTACTAAGGTAAATGGAAAGGCTAACAAGCAGGGCGTATCAGTAGATACAGTAAAATTGCCTATCTACTCAAAGGCAGCCGCTTCTGCCGACAAGGATAACATCCTTTCTTGGCTTGAAACGGAGTTCGTGGATAAGGTACGTTCAAAGGGTATGCTTTTCGCAACAGCCGAAATGAATCGCCACACATTTAATAATCGTATCGCTTCGTCTAAGGAGTTCCAAAGCAAATTTACGATGAAGTTTGGTGATATGGAGTTTAATACAGGTGGCATCGTTACTCCCGATATGGTAAACCGCCTTATCGAATCAGTAGGCATGCCGTGGCGAATCCGTATCAAGGATGAGTATATCCAAACATCAGATAATGAAATGGTGAATGCCGTCCCAAATGACAAGATTTCATTCTTGCCTATGATGGCGGATAATACCAAACTTGGCTTTATGCGTTGGAAGAAACCTTACGAAATGACCGACAAGGTTAATGACGGTCGTGCCTATCAAGAAATTGAAGATGGCAGGGGCTTTATTTCATCTAAACGAACTGACGAGGGACGTTTTATGGAGTATGGTTTCGAGGCAATCCCCGACATCAATATTCCTAATAAGATGGCTATTGCTGACCTTTCAAATCTCGGCTAATGAACGTAAGGAAGTACATATCAGACAAGTTTCAGTCTTTCGGCATACAAGTGTCGGAGGCTGACTTGTTGGATATGTCTCTCAATGCGAATGTGGCAATAGATGATGATGTGATGAGTGATAACGTGGATTCTATATCTGTTGCTATTGCTCACTTCATTCCATCTCTTTTGCTTCGTCCTACTTCTATCAATGAGAGCGGTTTCTCTATGTCGTGGAACACTCAAGGCGTAAAGGACTATTACTCTCTCCTCTGTAGGAAGTACGGATTAAAGGATGAACTCAACGACAATAAACCGAAGATACGCATCTTATGATATTCGCACCACACATATTGCAGGTTAAAAGGGTAATGCCTTTCCAAGAGGATGAGTACGGACACCCAATTCCTAACACGGGAGGTGAAGAGTGGGTAACACTCTGTAAGTGCCGTTGTGATGATAACACCACAAAAGAGTTTAACTCTCCTAATGGTGATGTGTACAGACCTAATTTCCACGTAGTATGTGAGATGAATGTCGATATTAAAGCAGGTACAGAGGTAAGATGTCTTGAGGGGGAAAGCGTACGAGGAGAAGGTAAGGTTTACATTGTAAAGAACGCTAACTATTTCAATAACTCTGAATTATGGTTATAGATAGTGACTTTTCTGATGTAGATGAGTTCTTTGATGACATTGAAAGAGAAGTGCAAGATGGTATGACAGAAGTTGGTGAATCCGCTATTCAGGATGCGAAAGAAAACCACACATATCAGAACCGCACGGGAAATTTGGAAAATTCCAACACATACGAAGTCGATAAGGACGGGCTAACATTAGAAAATACAGCTCCTTACGCATCCTATGTCGAGGCAAAAGGATTTGTAGTATTGAGTGACCCTGTATTGAGAGCAGAAAAGAAACTAAAAGAAATGTTTGAATGATAGTAACTACCGACATAGCAGATATTCTCTATCGAGATTGCAAGGCGTTTGGGATAGGTATAGTTCCTTTCGGCAAAGCCCTTACGGGTGAGCTACAAGGTGAACGCATCACTATCCACGTGAAAGGACAGACCCCGAGCAAGTATTGGGAGAAGTGCTTTTGTGACGTTAATCTATGTGTACCCGATTTGGGGTTGGACATTGCTAACACACTCCGATTAAAGGAATTGGAACGAAAGGCAAAAGAACTCTTTAAAAGTGTAACGGGCGAGTTTGACGGAACAAGATACAACTATGGAGTAGAGACTATCCACATTGAAGCGGACACTGCTTTGAAGTGCCATTTTGTTAATTGTAGAATATTGTTTAACGCATTAAATGTAAAGTAAATATGGGCAAAATTTCAGCCGTCGGCATTAAGAAAATTTTTTATGCTGACATTTCCGTAATCAAGAATGACCTTACCGCAGCAAGTGCAAGTACAATCATCAAGGCTGCTAAGACAGCTAAGAATGAGGTACTGAACGTGCATGGTGAAACATGGAACATTGAGGAGAGCGAGGCTTCCGTTACTCCATACAAGAACCAGCTCACGGGTCAAGCATACCGCTATGACACCACTCAAGGAGAGATTACCCCTCAGTTCTCAATCGGTCAGTATGACTATGCTTCCAAAGCTGCTCTTATGGGTGGTGAAGTCATCAAGAAGGGCGGTGCAGGCACTGACAAGGATGATATTGTTGGTTGGAAGCGAGCTACTGACAAGGTTGTCATCAAGAAAGCTCTGTTCTGTCTGACCGAGGACGATGTTTGGTTCATCTTCCCTAACTGCCAGATTGTAGCACGTGAGGCGAACACCGACAAGGCTATTGCTATTGCAGTCAAAGGTCTTGTTCAGGCTCCTATTGTTGATGGCGTGTCACCAGAGTATAACTTTGACGAGTCAGAGGTTAAGGCTTTGGCATAGGGTAAGGTTTCAGGATAACATCGGGGTGGAACGTGGCGAAAAGACCACCTCCACCCTTTTTTATTTTCATTATGAGTAAAGCAAGTAAATTAGTATCAGATGCAATCTTAGGTAATGACTATGCGATTGTCTACGTGAATAATCAAGCATACGCTATTCAACCGCCTACTATTAAGCGATTGGCAGGTGCAATTTCGTGTATCAGCGACATAAACCTATCAGAGGGTAGTTCGATAAAAGAGATGCTCCTATCTGCAAAGGATAGTGAAGCATACGCAAAGGCTCTCTCGTGGCTTATGGCGGGCGATTTATCCAAGACAAAGGAATTATGCAACGGAACACTGGAGGAGGTCGTAGATGCACTTTCCGTAGGTTTTGACCTTATCGGCATTGCCCCTTTCTTGAAAGCTGTCAGTTTGACGAAGAACGCAAGCCTGCTGGCAGCAACACCGAAGTAGTCGGAAATAAGACCCTTTTGGGGCAAATAGCGTCATTCATGGATAGCTTGCATCTGACGTATGACGAAGTAGTTAATCAAATTCCTTATCGTAACCTCATCATTATGCAGAAAGATAAACAACACGAGGCTTTCGGTGATGTCGTGAAAAAAATCAGCGGTAAGGAACTCGCAAACAGAAGAAGAAAGTAGATATGGCAGAGTTGAAATTCCGTGTACAAGCGGACTATGAGAAAGTCCAGCGGTTACGTGACGAGATAACGAAGTTAAAGCAGGAGATTAAAGGTGTAGATGCTATTCAAGACCCTACATCCTTTAACAAGCTGAATAGTAAATTACAACAGACCTCTAAGGAATTAGGGGCTGTCACTGGTAAGATTGCCGAAGCATCCGCTGCAATGGAAACCGACTTTAAGCAGAAGATATATGCAGCTTCGCAAGGGGTAAACGACCTCACAGAAAAGATTATCGCACAGAAGGGTGTGGTAAGAGATGTTGCTGCTGATGTTCGACGATTAGGTGACACCTACAAGGAATCATTAAAGACTTCCCCGATGACATCTGACGCTAAACTATCCGAATGGAAAGCGGCAAAGAGGGCTTTAGAAGAAGAAAAAGCTGCATTATTTGGGTTAACGCAAGAACAAGCTAACGCACGATTATCAGTAAAAAAACTCCGTGATGAGTATGCTTCATTAAGACAAGAAGGTGGTGGCACTGCACAAACAATGGACTTGCTTACGGGTAAACTCAAAACCATGAGTGGTATGCTGTTAGGCGGTATGGGGTTGAAAGAGCTTGCAGGTAAGATTATATCTGTTCGTGGTGAGTTTGAGAGCATGGAGACCTCCCTTAAAGTATTGTTAGGCGGTAGTGAAGAAAGGCTCAATAATATCATGGGACAGATAAAAGAATATGCCCTTGCTTCGCCTTTGAACACAAAAGATATGGTCGGTGCGGTACAGATGATGACATCCTTCGGTATCGAAGCCGAGAAGTCCATCGACTACCTGAAAGCCATCGGTGACATCTCTATGGGTGATACTGGCAAATTTAACTCCCTTGCGCTTGCTTTCTCACAGATGAGCAGTGCTGGCAAGTTGATGGGGCAAGACCTCATGCAGATGGTCAACGCTGGATTCAACCCACTTGAAGAGATTTCACGCAAAACGGGCAAATCTATTGGCGAACTTAAAAACGAGATGTCAAGCGGTGCTATATCGTCCAAGATGGTACAAGATGCGTTTATATCTGCAACCTCCGCAGGCGGTAAATTCTTTGGCATGGCGGATGAGGGTTCTAAGACACTCAATGGACAGATTTCAATGCTCCAAGAGAGCTTTGATAATATGTTTAATGAGATAGGGTCAAAGGGTGAGGGAGTTGTTATGAAAGCTGTGCAGGCAGGAACATACCTCGTTGAGAACTATGAAACTATCGGTAAGGTCTTAGAGGGACTTTTGATTGCATACGGAACTTATCGCACCGCTATTATTCTTAATACCGCTTTAGAACAAGCTCAATTTATAGCAAGAGCAGCGTCCATAACAGGGACATCTGCTTTAAGTGTTGCTACAGGGATGTTACAGAAACAGATGGCAGCACTTAACATAACAATGGCTATGAATCCTTATGTAGCTGTTGCTGCTGCTGTTATCGGGTTATGTGTTGCTGTATATACCCTCACAGATAGGACAACAGCAGCGGAAGAAGCGCAGAAACGACTTGACGCAGCGAATGACGAAGTAGAGAAGTCCACATCAAAAGAAATAACCAAGCTTAATGGACTTATCGAGGTATTAAATTCCACTAAAAAAGGTTCTAAAGAGTGGAAAGCGGCAAAGGATGCTATTATATCTCAATACGGGCAATATGATAGCAAACTCGTTGCCGAAATAGAGCGCACGGGGACGCTTACAGGGTCGTATAATCGCCTTACTGACGCTATTAGGAGAAGTATTGCAGCAAGACAGCTAAAGCAGTTCTATGATAAGTCAGTACAAGAGACAGAAGATGCTAATCAGAAGATTAGGCATGAAATGTATGGAACTATCAATAAAAAGTATGGTAATCAAGTGACACGATTACTTATGCAGCACCTGAATGATTATACAAACGGAAACAAAAAAGCGTTAGATAGCACTATATACTATTTTAAAAATGGCAAGAAGACAAAGACCACAGCTAGGGCATTGTTGAATAATGTTGGCTCTTTTATGTATCATGACCAATACGGCGGTTTAGGGTCATCGGGGTATGCTGATATTATTGTAAATCAAGCAAATGAGATTAAAAGGAATAACCAAGCAAGAGATGCTAGTATCAATAGATTTGCTGATGAAAACGGCATAAGTAAACGTGATATGAATGAAGTTATTTACGGCATTAAAGAGCCCTCAAACAGCAATAACAATGGAGGGAATGGTGACGTTAAATATACAAAAGCCCTTAGTGATGCTCGTACTGCTGCCGTAAAGGCACAAAAGGCTTTAGCAAACGCAAAGAAACATGGAACAAAGGCTCAATTTCTTAAAGCACAGGATGCGTACAAAAAAGCAAATGAGGCATACTCCCAATTATCGGGAAAAACTCTAGAAAGCGAGGAAAAAGAAGCAGTTTCTGCACACAATAAGGCAGTATCTGATGCAAAAAAGGCGCAGAAAGATGCGGAGAAAGCAGCAGAAGATGCAAAAAAAGCAGTCGAGCAGCAGAACGAGGCAAATGAGAAAGCCTTTGAGTTAAAAACAAAGACACAGATAGAGAATGCCCGTAAAGCGGAGGACTTAGCAAACGAAACCGAGCAGGCGGAGATTGACATCCTCAAAGATGGCAACGAGAAGAAACTCCGTCAAATAGAACTCAATCATAAGAAAGAACAGCAGGCTGTCGACAGAGCTTTTGAGGACATTAAGCAACGTCGTATAGAGCAAGCAAAACAAGCATGGGAGGCAAACCCAAAGAACAAGGGAAAGAACTTCTATGAGAGTACATCGTATAGTTATGCTTCATCTGACGAAAGATATACAACAGAAGAGCATACGAACTATGATTCCAAAACAAAGGCAGCATGGCATAAGTATGATGAAGAGGTTAAAAAGATACAGGAAGAGGAGAAATCGGCTAATGAGAAGCGTGCTTTATCTATAATCTCCTATCTCAAAGAGTACGGCACAATGCAAGAAAAGCGTCTCGCAATAGCAAAGGAGTATGACGCTAAGATTGAGAAAGCCGAAACAGAAGGAGATAGGCTCTCTCTTAATGCGCAAAAAGCAAAAGCAATAGCAGACTTTGATTTAAAGAACGAAAAAGATAATCTCAACTGGGATGAAATTTTTGGAGATATTGGTAATCAAACGATAAAACAGCTAGAGGTAGTGAAAAGCAGACTTCGTGAAATGCTTTCATCCGATAACCTCAATGTGACAGACTACAAAGCTATTGTCGAGCAGATAGAGAAAGTAAACAATGCAATAGTCGATTCACAAGATAAGCAGAAGAAGTTCTTTAATTTCTCCACAGAACATGGGAAAGAGCGAAGAAAGCTAGAAATGGATGTTGCAGATGCTTTAGAGAGGCAAGCAATAGCAACAAACAATGTAACATTAGCACAACAAAAGAGAATAGGTACACAATGGAACGCTCGCCAGTCTGTTGAAAATGCAGGGGTAAAAGTAGACGGAGATATTTCCATTGCAAACATCGACAATATACTCAAGCAGATAGAGGATAAATACGGCAAAGATAGTGCTCAATATAAAGAAGTCCAAAAAGCAATGGATGCCCTTGCTGCAAGCGAGCGTGACCTTATTAGTGCAAACGAGCAAAAGAAGAAATCCGACAACGATGTTTCAAAGTCGCAAGGGAAGTTAAACAAGTTCATAAACGACTTTAATGAGGACATGAAAGCGTTTATGTCTGCTTTCAGTTTGGTATTGAATAATCTTAATGACCTCCCCGACCTATTATCGAAGTTTGGCGTTTCTGATGATAGTGACCTTATGAAAGGCGCAAAAGAGATAGTGACAGCAGGCAAAGAGGGTATGCAGGCTATTAAAGACTTCCAAAGTGGGAACTTTGTGGGGGCTGCTGCTCATGGCATGGAATCGGCTGGAGCTATCGGGAGAGCTGCTATTACTCTATTTGGCGGTAGTGGTAATGAAACCGCCATGGAGAAAGAGATAGAACGTCTTGCAAAAGCTAATGAGGGACTTTCTAAGGCTATTGATACGCTTTCAAATAACATTGAGAAGAAAGATAATACAAACTCTCAATCTGTTGATGCGTATAAGAAAGCCAAAAAGGCAGAAGAAGAATGGGAATCCAACCAAAGGAAAGCTATCAATAACAGAGCAAAGGAATACGCTAATACAGGTTACGGATTCTTAAAGCTAGGTGGTAGAAGTTCCTTTAATGCATTTGCAAATGATAATAAAAAGATATGGACTAGCTTTAATGCTACTCTCCAATCTTTAGGGTCAGATAAGCGAGTAAGCAGAGCCGAGGATTTATGGAATCTTTCTCCCGAGTTATTAAAGCAACTTCAAGCGAACAATAATACCGCATGGAGAGAATTATTTAATAACAAGGGGCATAAGAATCCAAAGGAGTTGGTAGATGAGTATATTGAGCGTGCTGGCAAAGCCGAAGAATTAGCAGATAAACTCAATGAGAAACTAACAGGATATTCTTGGGATGGCTTTAAGGATAGTTATTTGTCTGCACTTGAAGATATGGAGAGCGACACAGAAACCTTTGCTAATAACATTAACAATGTCATTGGTAAGGCTATTCTTAACTCTCTCGTCAATAGTTCTGATATTCAAAAACGAATTAAGAAAATCCATAAAATGATAGCTGACGCTGCCGAAGATGATAACTTTACAGAGAATGAAGTAGACGCTATCAGAAAGGAAAATAGCAGCTTGTCAGAAATTCTTTTGCAACGTCGTGAATCGCTAAAAGCTATGGGGTTACTTGTTGATAGTAACGAATCTCAAAAAGCAACTGCTAACGGAGTAACATCTATCACCTTTGAGCAAGCAAGTAATATCATTGCACTCACCACGGCAGGGAATATCTCACGTGACCAGATTAAGGACTTGATTACCGCCAAATTAAGCACAATAGATGTATCTGTGCGAGGTTTACAATCACTAATCGGGGAACAAAGAAATATCGCTGATGAATTAAGGACGATACAGGCTAATTCATACTTGGAATTGCAGGGCATTCACGAAGATACAACATCTATGAATAAAACGCTGAAAACGTTAAGTAGTGACGTTTCAGACATAAAAAAGAACATCAAAGATAATATGTAATATGACAGAATTAATCATTAACGGCAAGGATGCCTTTACAGAGTGGGGCATAAGAATGGGTGACGGCTTTCTCGATACCCTTAACGGATATTTCCCTATGAAAGAGTATATCACCAATAACGACCGCACACAAGATGGGGTTCAGTATGTCGGCACTCCAAAGGTCAACGAACGCAGCCTTACCCTAAACTTCACTATGGAGGGCAGGGATGCGGCAGACTTCAACGCAAAGAACAAATCCTTTATAGAGGTTATGCGAGGGGGTGACGTATCGATACAAGTTCCTAATGATAGCTCTGATGTGTATCATCTCAAATACACTGGAAAGAGTTGCACCTTTGCAAGAAACACGGATAGAACGTTTGCAAAACTCGGGCTTGCTTTCATAGAACCGAATCCGACCAATAGGACATGATCACGAATATACGTATAAATGTAATTTTCTCATGTATTATTCTCATTATAAAGCATTTAACATCATGATCAGGAAACAAGATAAAAGGGTAGCTTAACGGCTACCCTTTATTTACATTCCTCTTTGCTCCTTGCTAACCCAAGAGGTAAAGGATAAAAGAAGATTGTCGGGGTATATTTCACATTCCCATTAAACTCATTTATATCTTTAATGTACACCAACATTATCCTATCATCAAATAAACACTTTAAAGGGTACGCGAAGAAAGGCTCTCCCATTTCTTTAGTAAAGCGCAAATCTATCCAATCATACCTACTTGATAAAAAATCATACGCTTTATTGTAATTTCGCCTTGAGGAGATTGTATCGTTTGCTTTGACATCTATTGATACCGAAATATACTCAACCTTGTTTTTTGCAGTATTATCCCTTATAAAAACGCTACTATTTAGCCCTAAATATTTACCCCTATACATAACTGTTGTTATGTTAGGTTCTGAAATATCAAGACCATCAAGAAAATATCCTAATTTCGTCAAAGTTTTCACAAAAGGGACACGATTGTTATTCATGCTTATACCCATAAAGTAAGTATATTCTTGACTTACAGAAGGTAGCGAAACAAGTATGAAAACCAACGTGATAAGATACTTTTTCATATAGTTAGGGTTTAGTTATACTTCGACAAAAGTATACAATATTCCTTAAATGTGCAAACTATTCCTACTTTTCATTCGGATTCTTCATTAAACTCAAGTTCCAGCTGAACTATCTTCTTATATTTTTGCAAGAATAAGGCATCAAACTGCTCCTTTGACTGGGACACAGACATTAACGCTGTAACCTCAATAATCTGCTTCTTTAGATGTTCTCGACCGATTTCAGGAGTAAGAGATTGATGCCATTTATACCTCCAGTTCCCTTTTTCTGTCTTTCCTGTTCGCTCTTTAATTTTATCTACAACACCCTTTGGAAGTTGCTCATAAATGTATTTATTCGTAAGCTTACCTACAAACGATGGCTTATTTCGGATATATTTAGGAATAAAAGGAATACCCCAAAGGCGGAATATTTCACGATAAAACTCGTCAGTAAATGTCAACTGCCACTTTAGAATTTCATCAGAAATATAGGCTTTAAGTATTTTCTGTAGCTCATTTTTTTCTCTTTCATATTGATATCCAGTAGCCTCGTCAACAAGCGATATAATTCCGACTTTTGCAAGAGAACGCACGAGAATCTCCGCTTTTTGTGCTGTATCAATTTGAGTGGGAAGCAAAACTCCATCCTCTCTTGCTCTTAGATACACGTCGCAAACAGCAGGTAATACCATGCAATCAAATCCCTGTTGAGCTGCTCCTTTTATATCCAGATATTCTACCTTCTTGATCACATTCCTAACATCCTCATTTACATAAGGTTGTAGGTTCTTGGCATCCATAAAAGTGGGTATCCCGATCACACGAGAATTTCCTCTCGCTGGGCGGTCTAAAGCCTTGAATACGGCAGCTTGTTTAATTATACGTTGACCATTTTCAAGTACAGCTACATCTAAAAGAGCATTACCCAAGTTTAACGTACCCTCATATTTCGCCTGTAATTTATTCTCCATAACCTATTTTTATTTTCTTTAATCTCCTGCACCATTTTTTCAAGTTCCTCAATCGAAGTAACATTCTTTAGTTCCCCCTTATAGTCAATGATAGCGGGAAATTCATACTTTTGCGGCTCTGTAAAAATTTGCCAAAGGGGCACATTAATTTTCTCCGCAATCTCATTGAGACATACTCGTTTATCCTAATACTTCCAATTCTTCATAGAAATAAGTACCACACGGCTCGCTAGTTACGCCATCAACACATTTGTATTGACCACTATCACGAGCAACAACACGCACTTGCTTCCCATTTGAACGAATACGGGCGCACATGCCGAGTAAATCACACGGTTTCTGTACATCTTCAACTTGTGGAGCAAATTTTCTCCTAAGTGCAGCTACATCATTTGTCATTATCCATAACTTGAAGAAAAGGATAATTTGCAATATGCCGAAGATTATCAGCAGGATTGCGAATAGATTTAGGTCATTCATACCTTTATTTATTTTGATTATTTAATAATTTCTTTGCTTTTTCTAAGCGAGTTATAAATTCCATAACATCATATTGAACAAAAGCCCATTTCCCATCTTCATATCTTATACTCTCGTTAGTTTCAAGTGCCTGCATAACCATATCATGGAGAGAGCCGTCTTTGTCGCATACTATCCCTGCTCTCCTTTCATTCTCTTTCATAAAGACACTGATAGCGGTTGTTAGCACCCTAATTTCATTTACATAATCTTTACGTTTTCGATACAAAATAGCCAGTCTTTCGTATGGGTGTTTTGCTGGTAATTGTGGAACAATAGATTTTTCATAAACATTAATAGCTTCGTCTATCATTCCTTCTTTCTCTAAATTAATACCGAGACCTATCAATCGCGAGCATTCCTCGAAATGATTTGCTTCCGCGAAAGGTTCTGTTTGTATATGTTCCTTGAATTTTTCAACATCTAAATTAGATATTATTTCCAAAAGTGCATTTTCATCTGAAAGCAATACACATCTTGGAGCAGAGCCAGTCGCAATACCAACAACTCCCACTTGCTCAAGTTGGTCAATTATTCTCCCCGCCCTATTATATCCAATGTTAAATCTCCTTTGTATTGCGCTCGTAGAACCTTGTTGCGTGGAAATTACAAGGCGTGCTGCTTCTAAAAAATACGGGTCAAGTTTTAGTAACTTGATTATATTTTCTAACTTAGATACATCTTCTTCTTTTAATTTGGAAGCTATTTTTTCATCTTTTTTCTCCACAACGTCATTTGGCAATGGCTCGTCATTTACAATATCAACAGAATCTTTTTCTTTAGGATTAGGAATACACAATCCTATAATTATACCACCTATTGACAATAAGGGAAACCACCACCAAGAAGCATTACCGAATGTTGGTAAAATGACAGACAGAAAAAGCGAAACGAAAATAACAAGGAAACGTAAAGGGTTTGCATTTATAGCTTCATTTTCTTGCTGTCTTTTCAATTCTTTATATGTAGTATTTCTTGCACCACTTATCTTTTGTCTTGCATACAACCCTGTTCCGGGTATTCCTACATTTGCATAAACACCCTTTTTCCCTATTGTAACTTTTGCACCTCTTGGTCCAACAGATAAACTTGTGCCGCTTTTACTTACATTTAGATGCACCCCTTTTATAATTCTAATGCGCTTACGAAATAGTATTCCCATTATTTCTTAATTTATGAGTTTTTCTAATCCTGCCAATTATCGGCATGATAAATGTTGATTCTATCTTTAATGAACGCTACAAGGTTCCCATTCCCTGTTACTTCATTAGGTGAACCGGAGAGCTGCCATACAAGCTCATTAAGAGTATCGGCAATTTCTTCTGCTTTTTCTACAAACAGCTTTCCTGTCACTTGGCGACTCAATGCTTGACGGATTACGCCCATAGTATCAGCAAGTTGCGAAAGAGTTAGCCCTTTTCTTTTAATATTTCTTTTATTCTCATATTGCAAAGATAGCTATTATATTATAATGTAAATACTGAGCCGAGCCTATTGTGCATAATTTCTTTTTCTATTACCTCCCCCACGTTTTTCCGTTGTGATATAGAGGCAGATAATGCCCGAAACTCATATCTATAAAGAGAATCGGCTCAAAAAGAGCCTTTTTTGATGTGTTTTTTAGCTCAATTTGAGCCGATTTATATGAGAAAATCACCAAATTTGCACCGATTTGATTTTTAGTCTATGGATAATAATTACACTTGAAGAGGTAGTATTTCCTCTTCCAAATAGTAAGCATGATCTTCGTAAAATCCCGCCTCCGGCGGAGGCGCACCATGCTTAACCGCGGGTGATGCCCGAACAAAGCGAGGGTGAACCCGTGGGGAAGCAGCTCACCAACTTTCGACGCTGGCGGCGTCGCACTGAGAGGGGAGAGGGAAGGGGGGTGCCTCTCTTTACAGGATGGGGCACAAAAGGGAGAAGATTTTCTTGATACATTAAGTGGATATTAAAAACTAAAAGAAGTATATCACAAATACCCCCTGAACGCACGACGGAGTGCAATATATCGGATTGCTCAAAATGAGTGGGTGAAACTTCACGCTTAATTTTACTGTTGAAGATAATAGCGTATCTGATTTCACGGCCAAAAATAAAGCTTTTGCGGAAGGTTATGTGAAAAGGGGATGTTACTATACAAGATGATAGTTCAGATATTTTTCATCTTAAATATACTGAGAATAGTTG
>ERZ773066.204-NODE-204-length-34310-cov-5.708568_pt1 | contig 34310 bp, 28 predicted proteins | sample MGYA00580573_ERZ773066 | MGnify/ENA primary metagenome ERZ773066 (study PRJEB29015, sample SAMEA2738128) | human oral metagenome | biome: human oral; feature: human-associated habitat; material: saliva | place: China | collected 2203 ... | reverse complement strand
TCTACCAGGTCAACTGGTTCCGTAAGGACGAAGACGGCAACTTCATGTGGCCCGGATACGGCGATAACTCCCGTGTTCTGGACTGGATCGTCCGCCGTGCAGCTGGCGAGGTTGAGGCAATCGACGGCGTCACCGGTCGCTACCCCCACTTCGAGGACTTCAACCTCGAGGGACTGGACATCGACCAGGCCAAGTGGGACAAGCTCTTCGCGATCGACCCCGACGCATGGGCAGCCGAAATGGATGACACCGAGGAATACTTCTCGCAGTTCGGTGACAAGCTCCCCGCAGCTATCACCGAGCAGCTCGCGAAGTTCCGCGCTCGTATCGCTGCTGCAAAGCAGGCCTGATAGCGTCTAGCTAGCATCAAGGCGGGTGGTTCCCCGAGAGGGGAGCCACCCGCCTGTGTTTTATTTGCCTCTATGTTTTAGAGTAGAAAAGGCTTTTTGTAGGAAAGGATGGGGTGTGGTCGCCAAACAGTGGAAGTTCATCAACGGCTTCGAATGGGCCGTAATGGATCCGGTTGTTGAAAAGCCGGGAGAACTGTGGATGTGCCTGACCCTTGCCTATGGGACTCTTGACGTGAAGCCTGAGGAAATGGGCGCCCTTCACGTCCTCATGGAGTCCATTCGAACCGAACTTCAACGTCCCGTCGAATACGCACCCGGAAAATTCGACGTTGCTCAAGTTGAGTGCTTGACCTACTTTTCAGAGATCGATATCCGCGTCCACGGGCCGCGTGAGATCGTCCGTCAGGCATGGCTGCGTCTTCCCGCGTGCTTTGACCATCCAGAGCTTTTGCTCCCCGTTTCAGGACGCGCATCCGCCACGTCGATGTGGACAGCTGACGTGGCGAACAGAACGGGGATCAATGAAGCCTTGCTCTCCGTTTTCCGCAGCGATACCGTCACTTTCGAGGCCGATCGCTACTTTGCATCAGCATGCGATCTCGCGCGGAGAATCTCCCCCTTCGAGGGGCGTTATCCCTGTGTTCTTGTCACGACAGAACCCGATTTCCTTGGTCTCGGCTTTGATCGCGAACCCGATTCCTTGGATCTTGACGATCTCCTCGCCGTGGACGAAGGGACTCCACGAGACCAATACATCCGTGGCAGTCAATGGCAATGTGGGTTGAATTATCTCTTCTCCTTTGCGGTTCCCCTCACGCGTGCGGGTCTTGTTGCCCGCTGGGCAATTGCGATGGATGCAACGAATATCCTGCGCTCACTGGATCCCAAATACTCGGAGTTCAAGGTGACGACGGATGCCTACTCGATCGCCCCTGATCTTATTGCGATGATCCGTTTCGATGACTTGGATTCTTTCGAGGACGCGCGCCGTTTCCTCGATGTCTACTTCGACCCGGATCGTGACTTCACCGTCAACCTTCAACAGGTCATTAATCGTCATAAAGACGATGAAAACCTGGAGGTTTCCCAGCACCTGCACCGCATTAACGACGATAGTATTCCAACGCGTGACGAGGTCCTCGCACTTATTAACAAAGTAGCGGCGCGGGCACACATTGCGGCAGATGTCGCCTCGCCCGAACTACTTGAACGCTTCCCGCTACTGACCGCACCGAAGAGCACCTACGATCGTTTCGCAACCACTCATTGCGTGCCCGAGCCGGTGGAAGCGCTTCCCTTCCCCTCCACCGAGGGCACGGATCTCCTCTCAAGCGTCCCCGAGAGCCTCAGTGGCTATGCTCTTGCCCTTCCGCATCACTTGATGGTCTCTCCTGAGCGTGTGGTTGCCCAGTGGTATGACGCCTCAAAGGAACGCACCACCTCCCCAGTCGTGCGACGCATTGAGATCAGCGTCCCCGACGTGGCTTGCGTCCTGCGCTCAGGCAAAGCAACGGTGCTCATTGACAGAGATGGAACATTCCTCCCGATCTATCCCGAGGCGTACATTTCCCCCGAATCCGTGGTGCTCTTGGAGTCGCTCATTCAAGACCTATCGTCCAGGGTCCCCGTCGTCACGATCGAGGCGCTCTTTGATGAGGAAATCGGCCTGGTCGATCGCTTCACTCACGAGGGCCCCCGCGCCCTTCAAGAGGGAACAATTCAGCCTCTTCCCAACTATCTTTCGCATCTCGACCTCCCTGCGCCCACCGCTTCGCCCGCGAAACCCCAGCAACGAGGCCGTGCGGGAACTCGCCCGCCGAGGCCTGCCCAAGCGGGATCGGCCTCGGCAGGGAATCGCCGCGCGCGGTGGAAACGGCGACGGCGCATGCGCCTGACGAACAATGATGTGGATCTCTCGCCCCACGGTTCCACTGTGCGGAATAACAAAAGCAAGAGGTGGGTTGTCTGGCTCATCATTGCGCTGATCTTTGGGATGTGGCGCTCTTATACCCATTCGAGCCCGAAACAAACGAATATCCCACATGTCACGCCGTTTCCAACGATCTCGGTAACGGTTCCGACCTTCTCAATTTCGCCGTTCACGCTTCCAACGCCCACTCAGACGGGGCAGTGACGTCGCGAGTCGGAACGAGCTGCTGAAAACCAGTAAGATATTGGTAATTATTCAATCACCCGGGAGTTTCCTGAATGTCTACATACCTCACCGATGATGAGCTCAAACGCAGCAAAGAGCTCCTGGACCGCATCCAGAAGATCTTCGCGCAGCGCGTGGTTGGCCAAGAACAGCTCAGGGAAACCCTGATCGTCGGCCTCCTTGCACAGGGCCACATCCTCATGGAATCGGTGCCCGGTCTTGCAAAGACCACTGCGGCCCAGACCATCGCAATGGCAATCTCAGGAAGCTTCCATCGCATCCAGTGCACGCCAGACCTCATGCCAAACGACATCGTCGGTACGCGTATCTGGAACCAGGCGCAAAACGAAATGACGACCGAATTAGGACCGGTCCACGCCAATATCGTGCTCCTGGACGAAATTAACCGTTCCTCGGCAAAGACCCAGTCCGCGATGCTTGAAGCCATGCAGGAAGGCCAGACCACCATCGGTGGAACCGTCTACCCGCTGCCCAAACCCTTCATGGTCATGGCAACCCAGAACCCCATCGAAGAAGAAGGCACCTACGTGCTCCCCGAAGCACAGATGGACCGCTTCTTGATGAAGGAAATCATCACCTATCCCCAGCCTCTCGAAGAGCTCGAAGTCCTCAACAGGATCGACTCGGGAAGCATGGATAAGCCCATCGATGCTGAACCCATTACCTTGGAAGAACTGACCTTCCTCCAGCAGATGACTCGTCGCATCTTCCTGCACGACACCTTGAAGGCCTACATCGTCGACCTGATTAACACCACTCGCGGTATGGGGCCGAACCCGCTTCCCGGTTTCTCTCAGCACGTGCGCGTGGGTGCTTCGCCTCGTGGTGGCATCGCCCTCATGCGTGTCAGTCAGGCAGTTGCCCTCATGCAGGGGCGTAACTACGTCATGCCTGAGGATATTAAGAAACTTCGTCACCCGATTTTGCGTCACCGCATCATTCGTACTTTCGATGCAATGGCGGATGATATTTCCGTCGACGGCCTCATTGATGCCGTCTTTTCTGCGGTAGCGGTGCCGTGAGTCCAATCATTAAGAGGGGGGTCGTCGAGGAAGGCTCGCAGACCCTAGGCAATGTCGACCAGCACCAGAAGGCTCGGACGAATAGTTCTCAGCTGCGTGCTTTGGCTGGTCGAACCCAATTGCCTGTCTTGCGCAAACTTCTGTCTCTCATGGAGGGCCAGCACTATTCTGCGCGCGCGGGACAGGGCTGGGAATTCATGGATATGGCTGAATACAAGCCCGGCGATGACGTTAAAGACATCGACTGGGCGGCGACCGCTCGAACCGGGACTCCCATCGTCAAGCGTTACGAGGCCAGTGCGAATGTTCAGGTTGTCCTAGTCGTTGATACCGGTCGTTCCATGAGCGCGCTTGCTCCTTCCGGAGAGAGTAAGGAAGCTATTGCTCTGACGATCTGCCAGGCAATCGCGTGGCTTGCGTCGAGCCGCGGTGACCAGGTTGGTCTGGTTTCCGGATGTCAGGGGCGGATGCGTCATATGCCCGCACGCTCGGGTAACGCTCATATTGAGCTCATTTTGCGGCGCCTGGAAGAAGATATCGACTTACGCTCGCCCTCTTCGGATTTGGAGACCTTGCTTGCTCGCGTACAAGCGGCAACGCATCGGCGCTCCCTCATCGTCTTGGTCACGGATGAAACGCATCCCCAGCCCACGCCTCGTGCGCTGGAATTGCTCAAGCGATTGAGCGTCCACCATCGCATGATCGTCATGCAGGTTGCCGACGCCGATCCCACGAAGCTTCCCAAGGGGACGCGTATCGTCGACGTTGATGCCGGTCCCTTGCCCGGATTCCTTTTGGAAGATTCGCAGATTGCTTCCGAGGCCGCTGCGCGCGCCGAACAGAGTCGTCAGGTTGTGCGTCAGTTCCTCGATATCCCCGGAATTACGCGGGTGAGCGTGTCCTCGAGCGCTGAAGTGGTGCGAACCCTTTTGTCCGCACTGGAAAGGGAAAATCGTGTCCGGTGAACTGCGCGAAGTCGTCAACTACCCGCACTGGATGTGGATTGTCGGCGTCTTAGTCCTGTCCGCGACCCTTGTATGGATCGGCGTGTGGGTGATCCATTGGCTTCGATCCAGCCGCGGGGTCGAGGAAGACCAGGTCACCTTGATCCCTCTGGATGAGAAGCGTCGTCAGCGCTACTTGGGCTTCATTGATGAGGTTGAGGGACGTCTACAGTCCAAGGATCTTGATGAACGCGGTGTTCACTTGGCGGTCGCCGGTATTTTGAGGGCGCTGGGAACTGAACGCAGTGGACGTGATCTTGAAACCGCAACAGTCGATGAAATTCGTCGAATTGTGCCCACGTGGCCGGAACTTGCCAACGCTCTTGAAGCCTGCGAGCACGGTTTCAAAGCTGAGTCTGAGGCCGACGGAAGCGAAACCTATTTCGATGCGAGTGCCATTGCCGGCAAGGCTAGGGAAGTGGTGAAGGCGTGAGATACGGATACCTGATCGCTGTTGTCCTTGTCGTCATTCTTCTTGGCGCGGCCATCGGATGGCGCCATGTTGGCTTAAAGCTCCACGCCAGTGAGAGGCGAGGATGGGTTGCCAACACGGGCTATGTTCGTAATCTTCCCCGTTACCGCGCGCTTATGCGTAAAACTCGGATGGTCGTCGCGGCTCTCTTGACCGTTTTCTGTGTCGGTGCAGCGTCCTTGGCTGTCGTCGCAGCGAACCCGGTTGATCGCCGGGTCGACGACCGGCGCCTTGCCTCGCGCGATATTGTCCTCTGCCTCGACGCGTCCGGTTCGATGCTGGACTACGACAGTGAAATCGGCGAAGCCTTCAAGACTTTGGTTGAGCACTTTAATGGGGAGCGCGTCTCCCTATACCTGTGGAGTGGTCGTTCCGTTCGCAAGTTCCCTCTGACCGATGACTATCCGATGGTGATTGAGTACTTGGATGAACTCAGTTCGGTCCTGAGGAACGGTATTCTGGCGCGTACCTCCAGCGGCTACCGGATTTCCAGAGAGCTCGCGAAGTACCTGGAAGGGACCGACGATCCCGATGAGGAAGTTGCTTCTCAGATCGGCGACGGCTTGGCCTCGTGTGTCTTGGGTTTTGACCACACAGATCAAGATCGTTCGCGCACTGTCATTTTGGCCTCGGACAATGAGGTGGTCGGCCAGGGACTGTATTCCCTGAGCGAGGCGATTGACTTTGCGAAGCGTCAAAAAGTTGAGGTGATTGGCCTATTCCCCGGTAATTACCTGGGCACAGATGGCGAGGATATGAAGAACCAGGTCGAATCGACCGGGGGAAACCTCTACCAGATGACGAGTTCGGGCACAGTGGATTCGATTATTAAAGATATCGAGGCCAAGCAGGTGAACGAGATCGAAGGTGACGCTCGCGTGACGGTCACAGATCGCGTGGGAACTCCTGCGGGCTGGCTTGCCGTCGCTATCCTTTCCTTCCTCGGGCTTTTGGGAGTGACGAGGCTGTAGCCTTCCGATGTGAGCACGCTCGCGTGGGTGCGGGCATGCTCGGCCTGGGTATAGATACAAAAATGTGGGGGCCGCAGCGATTGCTACGGCCCCCAACACCTATTGTCGAATTAGATCATGCGCGGCGACGCTTGAGTGCCAGCATGCCTGCAAAGAGGCTCATTCCTGCCAGTCCCAGGAGCAACGATCCTGCGGCACCGGTGTGTGCCAGGGGAGCGGGCTTCTTGGGGTTCTGAGGCTGCTCAGGGGTGGGCTGAGTAGCCGGAGTGGAAGGCGTGGTTGCCGGGGTGGTCGGAGTCGGCGTGACCTCGCATCCGGGGATGGAACCAACCAAGGTGTGGAAGAAGACCATGGGCTTCGAGGTCGGGGTCTGGAGTGCCTTCTCGCCGGTGAGCACAGCGTTCACCTCAACGCTGAAGGAGGAGTTCTCCGGCATGTGTGCAACGGTGAAGGTCAGCGTCTTCTTGTCGGCACTCACGGTTGGGTTGGAAATTCCTCCTTCCACCGACTGTGAGAAGCCGTTAGCAACAAGCTGGCCAGCGCCAGGGGTGAGCGCAGAGGCGATCGAGGCCTCGTCGAAGGTTGCACCTTGGGGTGCGCTCACGGTCATTGTTGCGTTGTTCAGTTCGCGCTTGGTTGCGGCGTAGAAGCGCATGCGACGCGTTGCGCCGGCCGCGTCGGAGTATTGGCGTGAGGGATCCCAGCCGTCTGCTCCAGCTTCGCCCCAGAGCTGGCCGGTGCCCTGCCAGCTATCGGCGTACTTCTCACGGCGATCAACATCTTGCGAGTAGGGGGAGAAGACGGTACGGCCAACAACTCCCGCCTGGCAGTGGCCGACGGTGAGTGAAGGCTCGGGAAGGGGGCTGCAAGCATTGCCGTTTTCGTCGGTCGCGCGCAGGCCGCTCAGGTGAGACGTCGCCTCGTAGTGCTTGGTGTGGTCACCGCTACCAACAAATTCGATGACAGCTGCGCGTCCCAGGGGCAGGCCCTGGTTGAACTTGAGGGTCCAGATGTTGCGTGCAGCGTCCGTTTGGGTTGCGGTCGGAACGACGTCCCAGTGCAGGTTCGATGCGAGTGCGCCGAAAGTTTGGCCACGCATGAAGCGATCAACATCGCCGTCGACGACTTGCGAGCTCAGCTCTCCGAAGAACTGAATGTTCGTCATATCGTCGGGAAGATCGACCGTCAGCTCAGCACCGGGGAGGATTTCGTAGTTGGCGCCGATCGGAATACGCCAGTACTGAAGATTCAGGTTTCCGTTAAACCAGTGGTGGTTTTCAAGAATGGCCTGGCTGCCGTGACGAGGGTGAACGCTCTCCATGAAACCCGAAGTGGCGTAGGGGCCGGCACGCAGTCCCCGGGGGATATTGTTCATGTTCTCATCGAGCATTGCGCGTGCTGTCCAGTCGACAACGCAGCCGGAGCTACGGTCGCCGTTGATTTGTCCATCAGCGCCTGCCTCGACGGCGTTTGCGCCTACGGCAGTGAGGGAAGAGAAGAGGAGCGCTAGTCCAAGTGAACCAGTTGCAATCTTTGAGAGCGTTTTCATTTTGCCTCGAATTTCCTGGTGATTGTGTATTTAGGACACTGTGCTGCGGATTCAAATTTACATATGTATCTCTTCAGTCGTCAAATAGATGTTCTATCTGCTGAATGTGGGTTCGCCACTATACTTGCCAGTGTTTGATCCGATCCCAGGAGGAATATTGTCGCTCTCCTTTCGACCGCTCATGCCGGTTTACCTCGTCGTTGTGATAGCTGCGGCATGCCTATTTTTCTCCTGGTGGAGCGCCCGTCGTCATCAACCCTTCAGGACTTCTGATCTGGTCAGACGAGGTGGAATCTCCCTCGCTCTTTTGTCGATTTTGGTGGGTCCTTCGATCCCTGGAGAAGCGCAAAAAGTCACAACCAACGTTGAGGTGTGGCTCGTGATTGACCGCACGGGTTCAATGGCGGCCGAGGATTGGGATGGCTCAAAGCCTCGTCTAGACGGCGTGCGTCACGATGTTGAGACCATTGTCAATGCCGCTCCGGGTGCTCGCTACCGTATCGTGACCTGGGATTCCGAGGCCGATACTGGACTTCCACTGACCACTGACCTTGGTGCGGTTCGCTCTTTCATGAGCACGTTGACGCATGAAGTGAGTTCCACCTCTCGTGGTTCTTCTCCGGACCGTCCGGCGGCCTACCTTGCTGAGGAAATGCAAGCTGCCGCAAAGAAACACCCGGAGAATACTCGCGTCCTTTTCCTCTTTACCGATGGGGAGACCTCCAATAGCGATGCGTGGCGCGGCGCGGGCGCGGGTGAGTCAGACGACTGGAAGAAGGTCCAGCCCGAGCTTTCAGGCGGCCTCGTCATCGGCTATGGGACTGAGCAGGGCGGTCGCATGAAGGTCTCTGCCTTGGGGCAAGAGAATTCGAAGACTCCCGAGTACATCAAGGACTACACCCAGGCTGGAACGCCCGACGCGATCTCAAAGATTGACGTTGCGAAGCTCAACCAGATTGCATCCCAGCTCGGTGTCGATATGGTGCGTTCTCCCAATGACTCAGCAATCCGAAATGCTGCAAATTCGTCTGTTTCGAACGCCCGTAATATTGCGGATGCTCGCGATACGATTCAAACCTCTCGCTATATTCTCTGGCCCTCGGCGCTGGTTCTCACCGTGCTCATGGCATGGGAAGCCGCCATTTTTGCCGGCCGCGTTCACGCCCTCAGGAGGACCCGTGCGATTTAAGCATCGATCGACAGCTCGTGTAGAAGAACGTCCCGAGGGCTTCTACCAGCCGCCTGCGGGTGCGCAGAACGACGGCGAGGCCTCGTCAGAGGAAATTCCGAGCGCAAGGCCGGCCTCGGCAGACCGGGCTCAACGCAACGCGCGTCGTCCGCGCAACGGAAAACTCCTGCGCCCGCTGTGGTGGTCAATGCCCGTCGTCGCCGTCGCGCTCGCGGTCGGTACCTATATGGTTTCGCTTCCCTTGTGGGCCTGGGCGACGGGCAGGACCGCGCGTGCGGGCAATCACGAGGCCGCGCTTAGTTCCTATTCTCGGCAGATTTACTGGGGGGATCTGGGTCCGGCGAGCTGGGTTGCGCACTACAACGCGGGTACCGAAGACCTTCGACTTGACCACATCGACTCGGGTGTGGAGCAACTGCGTACCGCGTGGGACCGTGTTCCCAAGGCGCGACAGGTTGAGGATGGGCGCATTGAAACCTATTCCTACGAGTGCACCGTGCGAATGAACCTTGCGCTCGGATTGGAAAAACAGGGTGACGCCGCGATGGCGAGTGACCGTGCTCAAGCGGCAGCGCTCTATAAGGAGATGGGGGAGGTCGTTTCCCCCTGCCAGTCGACGTCCTCGACGCAGAATCAGCAAAATCAGCAGGGCCAGGGTGGCGGAGCTGATGCTGACAAGGCCCATGATCGTGCGAAGCAGAAGCAAGAGCAGGCTGAAAAGTCCGATAACAAAGATAATCAGGACGACAAAGACAATAAAGACAACAAGGACGACAAGAATAAAGACGATAAGCAGGATCAGAACAAGGACGATCAGAACAAGGACAATAAAGACAATAAAGATAACAAGGATCAGCAGACTGACAAGAAGAAGGATCCTTATGACGGCGAGACTGATGAGCAGCGCAAGAAGCGCGAGGAAATGCAGCGCCGTATAGAAAAGGGTGACCAAGATGGTCGCAAGGAGCAAGATCGTAAGCGCGGCACCGGAGGAAACGGCGCCTGGTAAAGGCGATCAGTGACTTAGGTCCCAATGGGGAATAGGTGAACCTCTGACTGGGTTGACATCTGCAGTGCTGCTGAAGATGCGGCTCAGTGATGAAAGGTTTGTCCCATGACGTTCAAGGTCGCATACATTATTGGTTCTTTGTCCTCCACATCCGTTAACCGCAAGCTTGTCGGTGCGATGATCGCCGATGCTCCCAAGGATTTGGAGTTTGTTGAGGCGAACTTCTCCCAGTTCCCTCTGTACAGCCCCGATCTCGAGTTGGATTACCCGCAGGTGGCTACCGACTTCAAGAGGGTCCTTGAAGATGCTGACGCGGTCCTTGTTGCGAGCCCCGAATATGATCACTCGATCCCCGGTGGTTTGAAGAATGCCATTGACTGGATGGGACGCCCATGGGGATCGAACCCGATTGGCGGTAAGCCCCTGTATGTCGTTGGTGCTTCTGTTGGAGCGGTTGGAGCTGCTCTTGGCCAGGCGGCTGTGCGTCAGACCCTCTCCTTCTTTAACCCGCTAAACATGACCCAGCCTGAGATGTTTCTTCAGGCAAATGTGGATTCCTTTGGCGAGGATGGTCGTTTTGTTGACGCTGGAACGCAGGCTTTCGTGAAGTCGGCTATCGAGGCCTTCGCGGAGTTTATCCGCCGTCACGCCTGAGCTGGGCACCCCCCCAATACCATAAATGGGACTAAAGTCCCTAAGTGGTTTTGGGGGTCTTTTTGTATCCAGTTTTGAGTGGGTGGAGTGCGGAAACCGGGAATGGTAGTAGCCGTGTTTAATGGAGGTAGACACGGTTGTCGTTTCGCTCGAAAGTGGCGGAAATCTGCGGAAAATTTGCATCGAACTCAAGGGTGCGAAAACGTTCAGTCCGACTAGCTCTCGCGGTAACGTGAGTGCCGGAGACGTGAAAAACCCCTGACATACTGCGTCTCCAGAGGGCGCCTGTTGACTCACTTTCAGGCGCCCTCAATCTTACGATCCATCTGGGTTAAGCTGATGAAGGAATACTTCTTGCACTGAGGATGGGACATGAGCGAAACACTGCCTGAGGCCTCGGAAAAGCCGGTGGCTGAGCACAGCGAATGCCCGCGTCTGGAGCGTCCTCGCCCACAGCATCCGCCCGTCTACCAGCACGCCTCGGAAAAGCTCGATTTCCTTCAAGAACGTGACTGGGGCTTCGATGACGTCGTTGATGCGCTCTTCTTCATCTTCTCCGGAATTGCAACACTGTGGCTCGCATATGTGTTTTTGGCAGGTTCCATCAGGCTCAAGCCCACCGCAATCGCATGGTTTGTCATCTGTTGGGGAGTGACTGCCTACCTCGCGCTTCCGCGACTTCATCAGCTTCTCACGTGGCTCTATGTTCCCGACTATTTCATTGGACGCACTAGGACTGCTGATGGCTTGCTGGGTGACCCGGTGAATCTGGCACTACTGGGTAGCGAGGTCGATATTCACGCGGCAATGACTGCCGCGGGCTGGGTGCGAGCCGACCCCATCAGCCTCCGAAGTGTTCTCCGTGTGATCCGTTCGTGGCTCACTCGCCAGCACTATGATTCGGCGCCCGTGTCTAACCTGGTGCTCTTTGGGCGAAAGCAGCATTTTGCCTATCAAAAGGCAGTCCCGGGGAAGTCGTCGGAGCGTCACCATGTGCGCTTTTGGCGCACCCCTCAAGGATGGGTCCTCCCCGGTGGTAGAAAGGTCGAGTGGCTTGCTGCGGGTACCTTCGACCGGGCAATTGGCCTGAGCCTGCTCACCTTCCAAATCACTCACAAGATCGATGCGGATATCGACATTGAGCGCAACTACATTGTCGATGATGTGCTCTATGCCTGCGAGGACGCCCGCGTCGAAATCTTGCCTGACTTCTTCAGCGCCTATCACGATAAAAACGGTGGTGGCGACCGTGTCGTCACCGACGGTGACCTCTATCTTCTCGATGTCACCGACGTTGAAGTTGACGACGAAGACACGGTACAGATTGCTGATGCCCACGTCGTTGACACGCAGGCGCACCGCCGGCGCCCCACTCAGTTGGTCGTAGGAATGGCGTTGGTAGCCTGCATGGTTCTTGCCGAAGTCATCAACGCGGTGCTCATCTTACGAAACCCTTGGAAGTATGCCGCGATCAATGTCGGAGCCCTTGATGAGCTCGCAGAATCGCAGATTAATCTCCTTGCGCTGCGTCTGACGGTTGGTCTTGTTTCTGTCATTCTGGTTGGTCTGGTGATCGTCACTGCCGCACTCACATGGCAGGGACACCCTCGTGCGCGAATTATCTTGATGACCGCTCTAAGCTTAAACATTCTTGTCGCCGTAGCCGATATCGCCCACTCTGGAACCAGTCATATCTTGCTGATGACACTGATCGGCTCATCGCTCAACGTTCTGGCGCTTCTTGCCTTGTCGGCCAGGGCATGTCATCAGTGGGTGCGCGAACGCAAACGGGATCGAATTGCAGCAGCTCTTGAGCTTAACGACTGAAAAGTGTCTTAGTTTGCTGGCGCCATAAACCAGGCTGCACGCGAATCCGCTGCAATCTCTTCGTTATACGCCAAGCCTGCGTATGCAGCCGAATCCTTGCCCAGTTGTGAGGAAAGGAAAGCTTGGAAGGAATCCACGGCCTCGGTATGAGTGGAAGCCGGTAGGGGAGCGGCCAGTACCTCACGGGAAACGCACGATCCCGGGATCGCTTGGGCGCGGCTTTCTGTGCCCGTGTTCGAGGCCGCGGCAACTGCTAGGCGCGCATCCCACACGAGGATTGGGCGCGCGTGAGAGCCTTGTGCGGACTCGGCCTCGGGGATGATCGAGGCGCGGTTGGTGGGGATCGTGACGCTCCACTGTCCCAGTGCATCACCGGTCGAAGATGAGAAGCTTCCCGATTCGCGCAGGTCGGCTGCCCAGTCCTCGAAGTTCGCGCCAAGAGCCTTCTGCGCGTTGGCCATGTATTGGCTTCCGATTGGTGAGTTCTCGGGGGGAAGCGCGGTGAGCGGCGCGTACGTTGAGGACGAGAGCTCCGGTAGAGAGTTCGGCAAGGCCTTGCGGTTTGCAGAAAACCATGAGCGATCCGCGTAGGCGCAGATCGGGTCGTTGCCGATTACCGTGGGAGAAGTCGTCGCACCCAGGGAAGCGGCTGTGGCTGAATCGATGCCGAAGAGGATATCGGCATCGAGAGAAGGTGAAATAGAGGACGCGGGGAATTGCTCGATGGTGTAGCCGCTTGCAGTCTCGAAAGCCGAAACGTAGTCGGCGGGGAGCTGCCAGCCGGGAGCATAAGCAATGCGCAGGGTTCCGCTTCCGCGTGGGATTCCTTGGTCACCGATTGCCTTCGTGTGCTTCGCTACTGCCGAGGCCGAGCCCGCTTGGGTAGACGAGCTTGAGTCTGTGCGGAAAGGATCGTCCGTCCACTGGGCTCCCTGAGGGATTGACGGGGAACAGGCGCTCAGCGCGAGCGCACACAGAAGAGCGGCGCTGGCGAAGCGGCAAGCTTGGCGTTGAGTGGACGGAGAGGCGGTCTTGGTCTTTCGCACCGTACCAGTCTAAGCAATAGTGCATAGAAGGTGAGATATTCGCGCGTCGATAGGGCAAAATGTTGGTATCGAGTGTTCGATGCGATCTGATGCAAGGAGTCATCATGGGAAGCAGTCTCAGTCAGAAACTCATTACCGCAGGGCTGTCTATGGCCGTCGGTTTCGTGGCCGGAAAGGTTGCGGAGCTGGGCTGGAAGGCTGTGACCGGTCAGGCCGCGCCTCAGGATGATGACGGTACGGCGTCCTTGGTTTCGGTGGTGACCTTCGCGGCGGTTTCTGCCGCTATTGCGGCGGTTGCTCAGCGCGGCGTGGTGAACAAGACGAATAAGTGGTTTGCGCCGGTTGAAGCTGCGTCGCAGATCCTGTCGGATCTTGATCAGCCGGCTATCGCAAATTAGAAAATAGCGGAAGATACGTGGAAAGATCGGTGCGCTGACCCGAGGCCTGAAGGTCCCCGTGGGAGAGCGCGTCATTCCAATCCAGCATTCCACATGCCAGTTTGAGCCAGGTTTCTGGTGACATTTCGATCACCGCCGGGGGAGTCCCTCGGCGGTGCGTCGTACCCGGGAGGATTTGAGTGGCGCCTGCCGGGGGGACGCGGAGTTCGACGGATCGACCGGGGTGAAGCTCGGCAATTTCTTCGAGCGTGTAGCGCACTGCGGTGAAGAGAGTTGCGCGCGAGGCGCTTTCAGGGGCGCGGTACCACGTGAGGAGTGCGGTGTGGCCTTCTGCTGGATCGATACGCCGTTTTGCCATGTCGTCAGTCTAGGTCGCTTCGTCTATGTTGGCGTGGAATTGCCCGATCCTGCCAGATCCGCTATTGTGGGGTGCCGAGGTAGCGTGTCCGAGCGGCCGAAGGTGCAGCACTCGAAATGCTGTGTGGTGTAACAGCCACCCAGGGTTCAAATCCCTGCGCTACCGCGTTTAGGCTGTGGCCCCAACTGATGTTGGGGCCACAAGTTTTTTATTCGGCAGATCATGCGCAGCATTTTGCTCGCAAGCCAAGGCTAGCTTTCCCGATCGATCCCTGTTACGCTCGACCTGTCGGGTTGGTACCCTCCGCCAGGCTTGAAATAACAGCACGATTCAACGCGGGGGCTGAAGGCCCGACATTTGTATAAGGCGAGGGAAGCCAGCCAGCTGTTTCAGGGCAGGCCTCGGGTCTCTCGCCTTTGTCATACCCGGCGAATCGTAGTGATGCTGAATCGTTGAGCAAGATCGACTGTATTTCGAATGCAGGAGGTTGAATGCCCGGGTTTTCCCCGCACACGCGGGGATGAGCCCAACGCAGGCGGTGATTGACCACATTCTGAACGGGACAACAAAAACAAACGGGAATCGCACGGGCGGATACTCATACAGGCAAGCAGAACGCGAAATGAGGCCAGGACAAATCGCCTTCCCAAGAACCTGGAGCAAGACCGACATTATCAGGGCCGCGTTCCTAACAATTACCAATCCGACGTCTCTTAGGATTACGCAACAAGGGTGCCGAATTTACGCATACAGCACAGTTAATGGAGTGCGCAGATAAGCGTGAGAGGCAAACACGCGACAAAGGGCGCAACAATCACTACACATCCCATTGGAGGCGTAGGCGTACTTCGCGCATCAAATGGTAAATTGACACCAGTTGAGTGAGGGAGTGATCATGACTGAGGTAATGTATACGGTCGAAGACCTTATCAAATATGCAGACAGCATCCTTCCTATTCCCGTTCTCGAAGATGAGGAGAGTAAGTTCCTTCTTGAAATAGCCGAGGACGAATCGCTCACGATGAAAATCATCGGAGACCTCATTATTTATGGAGCAGACATCCCGGAAAAACTAATCGACGGCCTTGTAAGGGGGTACAACGAAGAACTGATCCGGGAGTACTGGGAGGACTGCCTGTACGACAGGCAGCACGCCTAATTCCCCCTCTTCATTTTCCCCGCACGCGCGGGGCTACAAATCAATGTTGTCTCACTGCTGCTTGCCGCCCAAACAATTTCCACGCGGTTTCTTGGTGTGCATACAGCGCAAGCCAAGCCTAGCTTTCCTGATAAATCCCTGTTACACTCGATCCTGTCGGGTTGGTACCCCCCGCGAGCCTGAAATAAGTGGCCAAGAGAAAGTGGAGGCTGAAGGCCCGACATTTGTATAAGGCGAGAGAAGCCAGCCAGCCCACCAGTTACCCCGGGCAGGCCTCGGGTCTCTCGCCTTTGTCATGCCCGAAAAACCGGGAACTCGATCATCCAGGCCGCGCGCAAACAGTAAACGAACGACGGCAAACCGCCTAAAACCCTTACCGCAGCAGCAGCGGCGTGACCTTGCACTCCTCACCCAGCTTCATCTGTGCGATTGAGCATTCATCCCGCATGACAACCAAGCGTTCCAGCATCCGCTGGTGCACGGACCATGGATCGATCGTATTGAGGTAAATCCTTGTCCCGCCCTCAAAACCGGCGATCGTCGAAATCCTCCACTTGATCAAAATCCTCATGCGCATGGGGATCGACGAACTCGGAGGCCGGTAGTACCACTCCTCATTACACGGCACCTCCGCGCCCGTCGCCGCGTGCATCGCGTGCACAAGGTCGCTGATGCCTCGTAATTGCTCAGGGGAGTACTCCCAAGGCTCAGCCGGCGCGTGAAGTGGCCAAATCGCCAAGGAGGGATAGCGATGGCCAAACCCAGCCATCGCCACAGCATGGTCGTTTTGCGCCAAAATCAGCCCACGCGTCGCAGCAATCTTCAAGAGCTCGTCATAGATTCCCGGATAAGTGCGCACGCGCTCAATCTCATCATGCGTCTGCGTCGAGAACTCATCAATCGCCACAAGCTGCTTATGCAGGTGATCAAACGATGCGCCCGCGGGTTTAAGCCAGTTCTGGAAGGCCGCAACATACTTCACGGCCGGATCCAAGTCGTACAGGTCCCGCATCGCCCGCACGGTCATCGACATGTACTGGAAGTGTTCCTCGGGCGTCAGTGTCCCAGCCGAAGCCAATTGAGACGTGTCCTTCGCCCCATCAACGAAGTGTCGCCGCCCAACAATCAGATCATGCCCGCCCGAAAAGAAACCATTCGCCTGGGTAAGCTTCTCCGAATCCGATAGCTCCTCAAACTCCTCGGCGCTACCACCCGATGCCAAGAAACGCGCACGAACAACATTCATTACGTGGTCGTACCCCTGTGGCGAGGCCAGGTACTCCGCCATCCTGCGCCTCTCGGCCTCGGAAGGAATATGGCCGTGGTTGAGGTGCCAATAGTTATACGAAACAATCTCGAAAAGGTTGGGAATCCGCCGAAATTCTGCAACGGTATCTCCAAGTTCCTCAGCGCCGAGGCCGTGGAGAGTTTCCCATTCACCCTCGCTCGTGCGGACAATGCGCGCCTTCTCGGGAGGGGTTTCCAGGTACCGACCCGAACAGAAGGCGCAGTGATGCCCGTCTAAATCATGATCGATGATAGGGGCAGGCGAACCCGGGCGAGTCAGAGGGCGGTGAGCCCGACCCGGAACCGTCCACACTTCAGTTCCAGTTAAAAGGTTGCGCTGTTTGACCGTCCCGTCAGAAAGACGGAGGATCGCTTCGTCGCTCCCCGTAGGTAGTACAGCCATGCTTCTACTTTAGGCCGAAGATGCGTGTGCGTGTGTCCGAAAAATGAATTTCAGGCGGGTAGCCAGCCCTTAGCGCGACGGCCAAGATCCTCGAGCAAAGCGCTGGCCTCTTGAGCGCGATCAGGTTGAACAAAGAGATGGTCGTGGCGACGGCATGCAATGAAATTCGCGGTAATCGAACGCGCTGCGAGGATCTGTGCAATCGATGCAGTAATGCCGATTGCGGCAAGCTCGGTGGAAGAACCCAAGTCGATTCGCGTGTACAGTTCATCGGCATTGATACCTGCTTCACGGGCAATCTCTTGCTCAACGACCACGGTGTAGCCATCCTCGTCGCGGATCACGGCGAAGAAATCGACCCCCTGAGGAATCTCGTCGACCAGAGAGAAGACATAGGTGCCGCTGGGCTGAGGATCGAGGGAAGCAAGAACTCGGTCCAAGTCAGTCGTAGAAACATGAGTCATGTCTTCACGATAGCCCAGCGGCACACCCACAATCTGTGCCTGTCTCATATCCAAAAACGATATGAGTTGCGCCTGAAGCGAAAGCGCTACATTCGGTCCATCTCATCGGGACGAGGCCCCGTGCGTCCTTCCTCCCCGCGATCCAGTTCGTCAATCCTGCGCATCTGATCCGCGTCCAATTCAAAGCCTGTAATGGCGAAGTTTTCCGCGCGCCGTTCATGCGAGGACGCTTTCGGGAAAGCGACGTCGCCTCGTTGAATTGCCCAGCGGAGAACAACTTGCGATTCTTGCGCACCGACTTGGCGCGCGATATCGACAATGACGGGATCGGAAAGGACGGCCCCGCGCGCCAGGGGAGCCCAGGCCTCGGTAATGATCCCGTGGCGAGCATTGAAACGGTGTAGCTCGCGGTTGGCGAAGTAAGGGTGCGACTCGATCTGGTTGATGGAGGGTGGGACCACGCAGCCATCGAGGATCGGCTGGAGGTGGTGTGCCTCGAAATTCGAAACACCAATGGAACGCACCAGCCCCTCACGGACGAAAGACTCCATCGCTCGCCATGTGGGCATAATGTCGCCGCCGTAGTGCATGGGAAGAGGCCAGTGGATCAAGAACAAGTCCAAGTAGTCCAGCTGTAGTTCCTCCAACGAACGCTTGAGGCTGGCGCGCGCAACATCGGGCTCATGGTTGGGATTGTTGAGCTTCGAGGTCACGAAAATTTCCTCGCGCGCTACGGGGCTGTCCGCGATGGCGCGTCCAACCTCGGCCTCGTTTCCGTACATTTGCGCGGTGTCGATGTGGCGGTAGCCAATCTCAAGCGCATCGAGGACCCCGCGATAAGCGTCCTCTCCGACAAGCTTGTATGTTCCAAAGCCGAATTGGGGAATGGTCTGTCCGGAAATCAAGGGCAAATGCTGAATCATGGGGGCCATGATGAATACTCCATAAATCTTTATGATCTTAAAGACATGATATGTTCTTCGACCGTTGAAATTACTTTTCATTCCTTTACTAAATGGTGAAGAAGTTTCTAAACTGTGATTTTGGCTGAGAAAATCAACGAAAAAATGACTATGCTGTGCCGAGTAATTCTATACTCATGGAGGTGGCTGTGACTAAGAAACGCGCGGAGGGCGAAAGCAGAGCCCGGGCGCTCACGCGCTCGCGCCTCGTTGACGCAGCAGTGGAAATTCTTGTGGAACGCGGTTTTGCGGGAACAAAAATTGATGAAGTTGTTGGTCGTGCGGGCTACACTCGCGGCGCATTCTATTCGAACTACTCGAATATGAATGAGCTCCTTGAGGATGCTTTCATCGCATATTCGACGCAACTTCTCACCGAAATGACGCAGGCTTTTGATTCAATCGAAGGTCCGCTGGACCTCGACAGTATCGTTGGGACCCTGGAAAGCCTGGCAACTCAAGGGCGCACCGCCTACATCCTCCTCATGGAATACCGTCTTTTCCAGATGCGTAACCCCGAGGCAAGCGGTATTCCGGGAAGCCAGCGCAACCAGCTCGCGGATTTTGTCACCGGCATGCTGGAATCTGCCCTCGAGCGCATGGGACGCAAGCCCCTGCTACCGACAAACATCATGGGCGAGATCCTCTCGATCTTCTATCTCGAGGCTCTGGGCAGCGTCAATGACTCTGCAGAAGCAAACCAGATCCCGATCCGCAAGGTCGTTGACGTCATTGTCTTCGGTTTCTCGATCCCTAAGGATCAGGACCCAGGCACTGCTGCTTCCTTTGAAGACGACGATCGCGAACAATTCCGCGCCGAGGCCTTGGATCCCTCGCGCGAGGAACTGATTCCTTTGGTGCGCGAGGCCATCGCGAGGAACTAGAAGAACGCGCATTAAGCGCTTTTCTTATCAGACGAATTGTTGGGGGTGTGCGATATGCACGCCCCCAACAAGTATTTTGGGCGGCACCGTGAAGATGCCGCCCAAAATGCGATGCTGTCCTTACTTCAAATCAGCGGGCCACCAGGACACCGCGGATACTCGGCAGGTCAGAGCCTTCGCCGGAAGATCAGCTTCTGCCTTGAATTGCTTCGATTCACCCGGATTGATTCCCTCAATCTTTGCTTGGGTTTTCGCAGTATCAGTGGTTCCTTCAAGCGATGAAGTGATCGTGAGGGTGAGGTTCGACTTCTTCATTGAGCTCGTTGCTTCCTTCGGGCCCTTGTACTTCTTGAGTTCGCCCGAAATCCTCACGTGGTTGCCGTCAGCTTCGCACTTGACGCTGATGTCTTCCAAGGAGGCCTGGAGCTTGGAGTAATCCTGATTAATAGTGAATGCCTTGACCTTGTTGGGGCAGACTTGCTCTGCATATTCGCCCTTCGGATCAACGGTCTTCAACTGTTTGAGGAGGTCTTGGATCTTGCCTGCATCACTGGCAGATGCTGGGGTGACCGAATCGCACCACGGCTGTACTCGAGCCGTGGCTGCTTTCTGTTGCGTTTCAGTGAGTTGTTGCTCAATCGACGCTGACTGCGATTGAAGATCACTGGTCTCTGAACTCAGGGAGCTGACCTTCTGGTAAGCGAGCAGGGCTTGAACCAGTGTGACAACTACCCAAATCAAGCTGATAGCGCATAGTGCCGCGGTAATTCTCACGACACGCTTCGGCATCTTCGAAGAGGGAGCCTTCGTTTCCTGCGGCTTCTCGGATTGAGTGGATTCACCTGTTGCCTGGGGATTCATGCTGCTCACTTGCCCGACCCTTCCAGCTGTTTGTTCAATGCGTCAAGCTTCTTTTGCTGTTCCGCGACACTTTGACGCAGCGGCTGAATTTGAGCGTCAAGGATTGAGGCGCGGTCCTGATTGTGCTGCGCAGAATTCATGAGTGCGAAGCCAGAAACAGTAAAAGCGACCGTCAAAAGCACGTACATGACGGTGAGGAACTTTTGCTTACCCGTCCATGCGGAGGGTTTCTTGGGCTTTGCGGGCTTCGCAGGGCGAGCAGATGCCATGGGGGCCGCGGGCGCGCCGGGGAAGCTAGATGTGCTGCTCGATCCGTACGCAGGCTGCGGCGCCGAGGCGTAGGAAGGCCGCGTTGGCGCCGCTGAGTAGCCCGCTTGGGGTGCGGCAGGAACGCTTGCCTGAGGTGCGCCGCTGTAACGAGGCTGAGGCTGTGCGGAAGGCACTTGGGTGGCTGGTGCGGACGCGGGGCGAGCCTGTGTGAGAGGTGCTTGAGGCTGAGCCAGGGGTGCTTGGGCTGGCGCAGATGTAGGACGCGCCTGAGCAAACGGTGCTTGAGGCTGAACGCTTGAAGCCTGAGCAGGCGGGTACTGTGCCTGTGCAGAGCCGGTCGTTGAAGCTGATGGGTGAGCGGGCACAGCGCTGTAGGCGGATGACGAGGTCGTTACTCTACCTGCAGGGGTCGTGCCGTTTATGGCACCGGTTGCTGCCTGTGTATAGCTGGTCCACTGCGATCCGTCCCACCATCTCAGCTGGGAGGAGTTCGAGGGATCGCGGTACCAACCCGGCTGCGGATTTGTCATGGCGGGATCCTTCCTATACGTCGCCCTTTATTGAACGGTAACATGCTGTGCGAATACTGTGAACATTCTGGATGCGAGAGTGTCTTACTCGCCACTGTATCTACTCTTATCTCGCAATATTCTGGGTTTCCTCTCCACTGGAAGCTACCCTTAGTCCTTATGGTCCAATTCCTCGCACAGAACCATCTTCTGACTCTATTCCTTGTTGTTGGACTCGGAGCTATTTTAGGGGCGATTCGTGTCGGGCCCTTCCGCTTTGGTGCGGCCGGAGCTCTCTTTGTCGGCCTTCTGGTCTCTGCATATAGTCCCGAAGCAGGGCACGGGACTGCGATTATTCAACAAATTGGATTGGCCTTCTTCGTCTACACCGTCGGTATCGCAGCGGGATCGACATTTTTCGCTGATCTGCGGCGCCAGAGTTCTCTCCTGGGCTCTGCGACCATTATCTGTATCGTCGGAGCTGTCATTGCCTGGGTGGGCGGCCATTTCCTGGGACTGGGCAAAGGCCTCGTCACTGGTTTGTACACGGGCGCACTGACCGCGGCCCCTGCACTCGACGCGGCCACGCGCGTCAGTGGAAGCCCGGATGCTGCAGTGGGCTACGCCTTCGGGTACCCCATCGGTGTGATCGTCGGCATCATCGTCGTCACGATGACAGTGACGCGCAAGTGGCTCGGCGAAAAAGACACCCCGTCACTCGCGGGTGCGGGATTAGACGCGGTCACTGTCCGCGTTGAGCGGGCTGTAGCAACCCGAAAGATCCCCGCCTGGCGAGAAGGACGCGTCCGCATGTCCTACCTGCAGCGCGAGGGGCGTACGCGAGTTTTGATTCCCGGCGAAGAACTGCGCAAGGGAGATCTGGTCGTTCTCGTTGGTGGATCTTCGGCAATTGCAGAAGTTGTCGAGCAGCTTGGTGTCCAGACCGAGGCGCACCTGGCCGATGATCGTTCATGCGTGGCCTTCGAGCGCATCGTCGTCTCCAGCCCAGATGTTGCCGGTCGATCAATTGCGGAACTCAATATGGCGACCCGCTTCGGTGCGGCTATTACGCGAGTTCGACGCGGCGATCTGGACTTGCTCGCCTGCGATGACCTCAAACTCAACCTTGGCGACCATGCCGCAGTTGTTGTTCCTCAAGAAGAACTCGACAATGTCCAGAGCTTCCTCGGCGACTCCGAGCGTCGCGTGAGTGAAGTCGATGGAATGGCCTTTGGAATCGGCATGGTTCTGGGAATGGCGCTCGGGGCAATTCCCTTCCCCATGTTTGGCGGAGCAACCTTCCAGCTGGGCTCAGCTGCGGGCCCGCTCATTGTCGGTATGCTCCTTGGCGCGCTTCGTCGCACAGGCCCGCTGGTATGGACCCTGCCGGCCTCGGCGAACATCACGATCCGTTCCATTGGCCTCATGCTCTTCTTGGCGGCTCTGGGGCTCAACGCCGGTCCAGCTTTCGTTGAGCTCCTAGCCAGCCCCCAAGGGTGGAAAGCAGCTCTCCTCGCGCTGATCATCGTTGCGGCATGTTGCGTCGCGCAGGCGATCGCAGGCCGCTTCCTAGGCTTGTCTGCGCCTCGTAGTGCGGGTGCTGTCGCTGGGTTCTTGGGCCAGCCGGCAGTTTTGCAGGCTGCGGATGCGCGGGTGGCCGATGAACGAATCGAGGCCGCCTACGCAACGATGTTTGCTTTCGCCATCATCGTCAAGATCTTCTTGGTCCCGTTTATTTGGACACTGTGAGTAGGAGGATCAGTGGGTACACCGGACTTTATTCTTGAGCTCCGTAAGCATGTGGGCAATTCCCCGCTCTGGCTTTCGGGCTGTACCGCGGTCGTTCTTCGAGGCCGCGATGGCCTTCGTGTCGATTGGAATGCCCCCATCGACCCCGCTTCCGTCGAGATCTTGGTTGTCCAACGCGCAGACAACCATCAGTGGACTCCGGTGACCGGGATTATCGATCCGGGAGAAGAACCCGCTCAAGCCGCATGTCGCGAAATCCTCGAAGAGACGGCCTGCAAGGCACGTGCACAGCGTCTGATCAGCGTCGAAGTCGTGGGTCCTGTGATCTATGAGAATGGGGACCAAACAACCTATCTCGACCTGGCGTTTGCGTGCGAATGGGAGGATGGAGAGCCTTTCCCAGCCGATGGGGAAAATACTCAAGCTGCTTTTGTTCGAGGCGATGAGCTTCCGCCGATGAATGAACGCTTCAGGCGGACGATTGCGCGCGCTCTGAGCGGCGAGCTCGCTGCTGCGTTTAACTAAGACATGAAAATGTGGTGCCCGGGTGAGAACTCACCCGGGCACCACGGCATGTCAATCAATCAGGCGCCAAGCCAGTAGGCGGCCAACACCTTGCGAAGATCAAGAAGATCTTGGACGTGGCTCATCTCGCGAGCCGAGTGCATAGAGAGCAATCCAACACCTACGTCAACGGTCTCGATACCCAGACGCGTTGCGGTGATTGGGCCGATCGTTGTCCCACAGGGCGAAGCGTTATTCGATACGAAGTCCTGTGAAGCGACTCCTGCACGTGTGCATGCACGCTTCCACAGGGCGATACCCACACCGTTTGTTGCGTAGCGCTGCTTCGCGTTGATCTTGATGATCGGGCCGCGGCCCATGACCGGGTGATGCGAAGGATCGTGCACCTCGGGGTAATTCGGGTGCACCGAGTGCGCAGCATCGGCACTCACGCAAGTGGACGAAGCAATCATGCGTGCGTAGCCGTCTTCATCACGTCCAAGCGCCCAAGCAGTGCGACGCAAAACGTCTTCGAGGATCGGGCCGGCCGCGCCTGTGCGCGATTCGGAACCCACTTCTTCATGGTCGAAGCACGACAAGACAATAATGTCTCCGCCTTCAGGAATGCCCATTCCTGCAATGTCTTCCAGTGCCGTCAATGCAGGATGGACCGAAGAGAGATTGTCCTGGCGTCCAGCGGCAACAAATTGTGCCTCCGAACCAAAGGTTGCAGGACCTTGTGAGGGAGTGCAGATCAGATCGAAAGAAACGACCTCGTTTGCGTTTTCCAGACCAGCAGCGCGGGCGATGGTGTCCATCAGCGAGGCATCTGGGGTGTCGACCGTCCATACGGGGTGCAGATGCTTCTGGGGGTCGAGGTGCAAAGACTCGTTGACGCCTCGGTTGAGGTGGATTGCGAGCTGAGGAATGCGTGCCAGTGGTGCTGTGCGGACCAGGATTTCTTCTCCCGAGGCCATGATCAGTCGACCCGCAACGCACAGTTCGCGATCGAGCCAGGAATTCATGATCATCCCGCCGTAGACCTCGACCTCGATCTGCCCCCAGCCATCGTTTGTCGTGGTCTGAGGTGAAGGCTTAAGGGTGAAAGCGGGGGAGTCTGTGTGTGCTCCGACAATTCGGAATCCGGTCGCATCGGTGACGTTCTGGGGAACCAGCCATGCCATGACGGCTCCGCCGCGAACCATGACATGTCCACCAGGGCTTGCGTCCCAGGGTTCTGTTTCGCTCTGGCGGGTGAAGCCGGCGTCTGCGAGGCGCTGAGCGACGAGAGAAGCTGCGTGATAGGGAGTGGGGGAATCTGCTAGGAAATGGAGATAATCAAGAGTATTGGAGTCGAGTTCTGGATTTTTAGACTCAAGTCGTGGTGTCATACCTGCATTTTACGCTGCACATTTTATTCAGGAGCGGATGGACATATGTGCAGTGGCAAAAATTGGCTCACATATATTGAGTTCCGCTTCGTTTCAGTAAATGTGAGATGACACTAAAACAACTTTGTTCAACTATTTAGATGCAATTGTTGTCAGATCATATTAGTTCGTAATAATTCGATGAAAATTCGTTCGGTTTATTTGCGCATTTGCGCAGGTCAGAGGGTAGTTTTATTTCGCTGAGGCTGATAAATTAAAAGGGTGATTACTCAAAGCAATGAGACTCTCCTCGATGAGAGCGAAGCTGAGCTTTGGCACGCGTGGAGTTCCGTTACGCGTGCTGTTCAGAGCGCCTTGGGTTCCGAAATTAGCAAGAGCGCTCCTTTGGCTTTAATCGAGTTTGAAATGCTCGATGAGCTTGCTAATGGAGAACAGCCCATGCGTTCTGGAGAGCTTGGGGCTCTTGTCTCGTTAACGCGCTCTGGAACCAGCCGCGCGATCTCCCGTCTTGTCGCAAAGGGCTTCATCAGTAAAGAAGGATCGTCAACGGATCGACGCTCTGTTCTTGTGTGCCTCACCCCCGAGGGGCGCAAGGCCTACGAGGCCGCAAATAGTGTATTCGCAAGCGCAGTCCGCAGCGGGCTTCTCAGCGCAGTAGACGGCAGCGACCGCGACACCTTGCTGAGGATCCTGAACGTCATCTCCGACACGATTCTCTAAAAGAAAAGTGGGGCAGCGTAAGCTACCCCACCCCACATTCTGGGTCTACACGGTTAGAACGACTTCCTGTAGACGTTGGTTTCGCGCTGAAGGAAACCAACCCGACGGTAGAGGCGGTTCGCCGCCTCTCGCGTCGGCCGGGATGTCAGATCGACTGTCCGAGCCCCTAACGCCTTGGCATGGTCTACTGCGGCTTCCACAAGATTTTGACCAACGCCCTGTCCGCGCACGGCCTGATCTGTCACAACATCTTCAATCCACGCGCGCCTTCCCGTTGGAATATCAAAGACGACCAGGGAGAGCATCCCCACGATCTTCTCCTCATCATCAACGGCGCACACCAGGTGCAGGCATTCTTGGTCAAAAAGCTCCTCAATCTGCTCCATAGACAAGGGCTGCGCAGAGGAGGAGAGCTGCGGAAGCAAACGATTGAAGGCCTCGTAAACCTGATCGTGAGAAGAATCAGGAAGCGTATTTAGAATCTCGATACGCATAGGTGCTCCTTAATTAGTGCGTGGACATGAGCCAAAGTTATGCCATTGAGGATAGCGCGCGAGGGCTCCTCTAGGAGGCGCGGCTCAAGCGAAATGTATCGTTATGTGAACCCACTGCAGCACGTGCGCGTAACGAGTGTACAGCTGCCGGAGTGGGCGTTGCCGGGGTTGGAAGTGAGGCCTCGGACTTGGAATCCTGCAGATCCGCAGCCGCGGCTTGGACAGAGGCAGAGTGACCAAGAGTGTTTTCTCGCCCGGCAGCCGTCTCCTTCTCCGGAGCGAAGACATAGCGGCTCTGCGCGGAGTAGGACACCAGATACATCGTTGTGTCAGCGATGATCTTTGCTAGCCATAGCGGCACTCCTACGCTCGTCATTACGGAGAGCATGATGTAGGATCCGGCGACGACCGCAAGGGCAAGGGAAGCATAACGCATAGCGCTGCGGCGCAGGGAGGTTCCCTTGGCCTCGAAAACGTGACGATTCATTGCGAAGTTCACCGAAGCACTGACCAAACGAGCAGCAACAACGGGGAAGAGTAAAGTGCCCGTGACCGCGTTCAGGAGAAGAACCAAAACATAGTCGATAATGGTCGCAATTCCTGAAGAGGCAGCGAACTTCAGGAGCGGGGCCCAAATTCGCGCGGAATCTTGCAGCGGACGGAAATGAGAGGTCGGGTTGCCGGCCTCGTAAATCGTCTCAATCGGGATTTGTGTCACCGGATGACGGTACTTCGCAAGTCGCAAAAGGACACGGAGCTCGTACTCATAACGATCGCCCTCAATATCGATCAAGGTCGGCAAAAGATCAATCGGGAAGGCGCGGAGTCCAGTCTGGGTGTCCTTGAGCTTCCAGCCGGTTGCAAGCCAAAAGAGCCCAGAGGTCGCACTATTTCCAATCCTCGAACGCGCCGGAACATGACCGACGAACTCGCGGACGCCCAGCACACTCTGATTGGACGTCGCGCAGGCCTGGCCCACGCGGAAGATATCCACCAGTGTGTGTTGGCCATCGGCATCTGCAGTCACAACGCAGTCATTGATTCCAAGGCTTTGGGCGTGGTCATAAATGTAGGTGAAACCAGCCCGAAGTGCGTAGCCCTTACCGCGGTTACCTTCGTAGGAGATGACGTGTGCGCCCGCAGTGCGCGAGGCATCGAAGATCTCCCGGTATTCTTCGCCGGAACCGTCATCGACCACAACAATGCGCATTGCTGAATCAGCTCGGTGCAGCTCAAGGATGAGACGCGGCAACCGTGCATCCGGTTGGTAAGCAGGAATTAACACGTACATGGCTCAAGCTCCCTTCGTGATGTAGATGATGTCGGAGGTAGCGCGTTCGCCACCGTTAGAGGGGTTGTTGACGACTTGGCCGTTGAACCACATTTCAGAAGAGCCGCCGCCGTCCAAGTTGTAGGCGGTCTTTGCGCCCAGGCTCTGCATGATTTCGGCCAGGCCGCTCATCGTTACGCCGCTTGACGTGCGAGAACGTCCATCCACAACGACGAAGACAAAGTGGTTGTCGTCGATGATTCCGATTGCGGTTCGCGGCTGATTGCCCTGGATGGAGTGGTTACCGAAGTTGGTATCGATCTCCAGGTTGTCGATTCCGCTGATCACCTGGCCGTCCTGCAAAAGAGCCGGACCGAAGGAGAGAGTCTGCCACACGCCCTCGTTGACCAGGGTTTGAGCGTTGGTCGAAGTCTCGTCGTAGACCTTCATCGTGCCGTCCTTGTAGATGGCTAGGCCCTGACGAGCGCCGCTATCGCGGTAGATCGTTCCGTTTCGGATCACGATGCCGGTCGAGCGGAAACCGTAGTAGTCGCCGTTAATGGCGAAGATCGCGTTGTTATCCGTTGCAATCGAGGAAACGAGGTCCGTGATGTTCGCGCCGAATTGATCGTTTGCGAAAGCGGAACGAAGCGCAGTCGCGTCGGAGAGCTGGACATCGGCGACGTAATAAGTGACGCCGTTGTTTTGGACCTGCTTGACGGAGATCGTGGTGTTTCCGTTCGTGTAGGTATCCGAGGTGATTGTTGCGCTATCCGTGTTCAGAGAAGTTGTTTGCGCGTTGCCCTGAGCGGCCTCGTACGAAGAAGCACTGGTGACTTCAACGTGGTCGATCACGTAGCGGTTGAGGGCCCACGCGGTGGTACCACCCAAAGCCAGCGTGATCGCGGTTGCACCCGCGATGATTCCGTTGCGCAGTCCCTTGCGGCGACGCTTCGCGGGGTGGGTGCGTTGGGCAGGAGCATTGTGTTCTGCCGAGGCTGAGCTTGCCTGAGTGGCCTGGGCGGTGGCTGCCTGCCGGCGGGCGGCGAAGGAACGGGCAAGGTCATCGGCTGAAGGAGCGGCCGGAGCGGGGAAGTCATTCTTGTTCATGCCCCTAGAATTCACGGCCGGTTTCTGTAGGGATTATGGATAAGCTGTGCTCCGCCTGTGGAACAAATACCTCTCAAAAACTCCTTGCATTTGATGAATGTTCGCTGGAAGATAGATGAGTCACGTCTAGGCAAAGGAGCCCGACACGATGATAGACAAACGCGTCTTTTGGCGACCCCTGGCCATCCTTGGGGCACTCGCCTTGTCCCTCCAAGGATCACCGGTTGCACATGCTACTGAAGGTGCAACAGATACCCCCGTTATTCTCAACGCGCCCACGACCATTAGCGCGGGACAACTTCGTGCAACGGTCTCGCACGAATTCCCACAGGTCACCGGATATACCTTCGCGGGAAACCCCGTTGGCGGCCGCGCGGAAACGCTTCACCAGGTCACGATCGACGGAAACCAATACACCGTCGACACTGTTGAAGCGCAGCGTGTTTCCGACCAGAAAGTCGCCTACACGGTAACTTTCGTCGGCAGTGAGATTACGATGAAAGCCGAGATCGAGGTACAGGAAATCACCTCCCACTCCCAAGGAACGGAGGGTGCAAAGCGACCGACTTTGACCTTCCGCATCACTGAGATGAGCGGCGCGCACACGGTGGAAATTCCCGGCCACGGCCTCGTCTCAGTAAATGCAGACCAAGGCGGAGCATACGCATGTGGCATCACGGGAGTCTCCCGAGGTGCAGCCAATGGCGACTCCTATGCGGGTGTTGACGATACTTTTGCCAGCATCACCGCCTCGACGCCCATTGATTACTACGAACAACCCAGCGCCTACCTCATGGTCAACACCAATAAGGTCGCCGTCGGTATGGAAACCAACGCGACCTACGACCAGCCCCACGGCTATGAAAACAACTGGAATTCCAGGTGGAAGCGCCAAGTTATCGAACAAAACGGCATCAAGACTCTGATCGCGCAAAACGGTCAGTGGACCTACCGTTCCGAGGCCGCGACGGATGCTATTGGGGACGAAGAACGCCCCTACACGACACTTGTCTTCACAGGAGACGCGAACTCTTCGGGCGGCGTTGATTGGCAAGATGCCGCAGTTGCCTATGCGGATATCACTCCCGAGATCACTGGCGCAGCCGACAATCATAAGTGGGTCGTTACTCACATTCCCTTCGATTTCGGTTCGGCTGCAACACATCCCTTCCTCCAGATCGCCGATGACGTCAAGCGCGTGAGCCTTGCGACTGACGGCTTGGGGCAGCGTGTCATGGTCAAGGGCTATGCCTCTGAAGGCCACGATTCGGGCCACATGGACTACGGCGGTAACATCAATACTCGCGCCGGTGGTGCGGCTGACTTCGGCACCCTCTTCACCAGCACGAAGGATGTCAATGCGATCTACGGCGTTCACGTCAATACGACCGAGGCCTACCCGGAAGCAAACTCTTTCCGTTCTCTTCCCTTCACCGGTGGCCGCGGGTGGAACTGGCTCAACCAGTCCTACTACGTCAATCAGCGTGACGACTTGGGCAATGGCGGTGCCGTTAATCGCTTCCAGGAATTGCGCAATCAATTCCCCTTAAGCAAGTACCCGAATTTCCGCTGGATCTACATCGATGTCTACTACGGTTCGGGTTGGCAAGCTGACCGCTTGGGCAACGAACTCAACAAGATGGGATGGGAAGTCGGATCTGAATGGGCAGACCGTTTCGAGAGGCACTCGCTGTGGTCGCACTGGTCGAATGACGAGCACTACGGTGGTGCAACCAACAAGGGCTTGAACTCCCAGGTCATCCGCTTCGTCGACAATGCGAATAAGGACAATTGGAACCCGAATGTTGTCTTGGGCTACCCCCAGATTGTCGAGTTCGAAGGCTGGACTGGCCACCAAGACCAAGACGCGTTCTATCGCAATATTTGGTCAAACAACCTGCCCAGCAAGTTCCTCCAGAACTCTCGCATCATGCGCTACGACACCGCGGATGCAGGGGATGGCAAGACGAAGCACACCTACACATTTGCCAATGGAACGGTGGCTTCAGGGTCGACGGCGGTTACTGCTCAAACAGAGGCAAGTTACGTTGTCGGAACGATCCAGGCAGACATGTCTTCCTCGCGTGAATTTGTTTACGACGGGGCAACAGTCCTTCGAGGCGACAGCTACCTCCTGCCGTGGAAGGACAACGGAACCTCCGCCGGAGCAGATCGCCTGTACTACTACAACCCTGCAGGAACTGCGACGGAGTGGACGCTGACGAAGTCGTACCAAGGTGTTGGTTCTCTGGCGCTCTACCGACTCACCGATCAAGGACGCGTGAAGGTCACTGATCTGGCTATTTCCGGCGGAAAGATCACCATCCCGGCCTCGGTCTATGACGGAGTGGCTGAAAGCGATCGCGACCACACGGCCTTCGTGCTGGTTCCAGAAAACGCTCCCGCAGCCGTCTCAACCCCCGCATGGGGTGCAGGAACCGTCTTCGCTGATCCCGGATTCAACTCGGGAAGTTTGAGCGGCTACACAACGGCTGGTTCAGTGAGCGTCGTCAAGGATCCTCACGGTGATCCTGTCACACAGCTGGGTGCAGGCAAGGCCTCTCTATCCCAAGAGATGACCCTGAACGCAGGAACCTACCAGGGCAGCGCGTGGGTCCAAATCAACAATGGAAAGACCCGCAAGGTCACTATTTCCGCCTCGGGAGATGGAGTGACAAGCGCTGGATCGCAGCAGCGAAATGGGGACTTGGGGGCTACTCGAGACAAGCCTGTGACGACAGTATTTGAGGACTTCGAGAATATTGCGGAAGGCTGGGGCCCCTTCGTCAAGGGCGACGCCGGCAATATCACGGACCCGCGCACAGTTCTGGCCTCGCTGAATGCTCCCTACACTCAACGAGGCGGAGTCCTTCCCGATCGTTCGCGGAAGGCGACGGATGATGCGATCGCGGGACACTGGTCGCTGAAGAGCCATGAAGAAAACGGCGGTCTTGTCTACCGGACGGTTCCGCAGACCGTGAATCTACAGGCGGGACACCGCTACCGTATTTCCTACGATTACGACAACGCCGTGAGTGGTTCATACTACTGGGTCACCGCATACGATTCTGCGGGAGCTGACGGAGTCACCGCGAACTACCTCGATTCGACGCTCCTTCCCCAAACGGAGAGGCCCTCGCACTTCGTTGAAGAACTCAATGTTGGTGCTTGCGGCTCCTACTGGGTTGGCCTCTACAACGTCCAGGGAGGAAAGTCAGGAAACGATTTCTCGATCGATAACTTCCGAGTCGAAGATCTTGGAACAACCGCCGACGTCCCCGCCTGCGCTGCTGCAAGCATCGCAACCCAGGGAAGCGCGATCGAAGGCAAGACCGTCCAGGTGACAACGACCTTAGTGAATAATGAGTCCGCGGACGTCACCAATATCCGCAGCGAATTGAACCTTCCAGCTGGGTGGAGCGCACAGGCGACTTCTCCCACGACTGTCGAGACTCTTGCCAAGGGAGAAACCTTCACCACCACGTGGACAGTGAACATTCCCGAAGGGGCCGGTGGCAATGCCGTCACCTTGACGCACCAGGCCCACTACCGGATCGGTGATGAGGACCGTACCGCTGTGGGCACAACGAGTGTGACAGCTCTGGGATCCATCAGGTCCAATGCCGTCAACTACCTCTCTGACATCCCCTTCTCATCGACGTGGAACTCCAACGGTTGGGGACCTGTTGAACGTGATAGCGAGGTCGGTGAAGATCAAGCAGGAGACGGTGATCCGATCTCGATGAATGATCAGCCCTATGCCAAGGGTCTGGGCGCACACGCGCCCAGCGACCTCGGTTTTGAGCTGGAAGGAAAGTGCACAACCTTCAAGGCAACCGTTGGCGTGCAGGATGGACAGTGGAGTGGCTCAGTGACCTTCCACGTCATCGGTAGCACTGACGGTTCCAACTGGTCCGACGTCGTTCCAGAAACTTCGGTCATCAGGGGAGGAAGCGAACCGAGGGACATCTCGGGCAATGTTCGAGGGATGAAGTACATCCGTTTGATCGTTGGAGACGGTGGCAATGGCAATGGTAACGACCACGCGAACTGGGGCAATGCCCGCGTCCTGTGTGGAAATGCTACCGAGGGTGGCGACACTCCCGCCCCTGAACCCACGCCGACTCTGACGCTCAAGGACTACACGGGAGCCCTCCAGCTGGTCAGCGCACCGGCTGCCTACGAAGAGAACCCGGCCTCGAACATGTTCGACAAGGACCTGACGACCTTCTACGACAAGGATTGGGTCAACCTCACCGATCACCCCAGCACGATTGATCTCGCACTCTTCGAAGGAAACGATCCCACTGGCGCACAGCCGGTGAGTATCGGCGGCCTGTCGATCGCAGGACGCGCGGGGCAAGCTAATGGCCGGCCCAAGGCCTACGAGGTCTATGTTGGCCAAGACGCAGCGAACATCAATCAGAAGGTCGCCGAAGGCACTTTGAGAAACACGGCTCTTGCTCAACGTATTACCTTCGACGAGGCGGTGAACGCGAAGTATGTTCGCATCCGAGTCCTGAGCAATTACAAGACCAAGGCCGACCAACCCGATGGCCTGCTTGCAATCGCCGAACTGGGAGTTCTTGTTCCCGATGGAACGACGCGCGCAGCTGTTTCGGGTAGCGACCGCAGTGCTGGTACGCGAAGCGCACGCCGTGCTCGCTCCTTGGATGATGAACAAGCGCTGACGGTGAATACAAATGCTGAAGGACTGGTCGGACAGAACTATCTGGATGTTCAGACGGTGAACGATACCGATCCTGCTGCAAACCCAGAGACCGTCATTGACCGGACCTGGGCCGAAAACTGGATGGCTGCGGATCAGAAGCACCGGACCAATAGCGATCCCAGTTCCTTCCAACGCGTTCCTGTGACTTTCACGGTCGCGAAGGATGGAACGAAGGTGCGCTTCACCATCGCCGCTGATGAGGGCGATGCGCCGGTCTTATTCGACAATCTCCGCATGGTGAAGATCGAGCGTCCCACGACCAACGATCTTCTTGGCGTGGATTGCACGGCTGATCCGACTCCGGAGGCATGCACAACAATGCGGGCGAACGCACGCATTGGCTTGAGCACTGCCCTCAGCGTCTCGCTGCCGGCACCGACTCCGGACCCAACGACGGACCCAACTCCGGACCCAACGACGGATCCGAGCACTCAGCCGACAACGGATCCCACCACCCAGCCAAGCGGGGATCCAAGTACCCAGCCTAGCGCCGATCCTTCTCAAAGCGGCGCACAGCAGGCTGGCTCCGCCTCTGCAGAGCAAGCGGGCATGGCCTCGGCAAAGGATGGAAAGAAGAAGAGCGCCCGCAAGGGCAAGAAGTCATCTCTTGCACGCACGGGTGGTGAGACAAGCGCGATCTTGATCAGTGCTGCCCTTCTGACAGCTGCGGGCTACGCGCTGCGCAGGCGGCGCATGAATTGAGGTGAGTATCCCGGTGGGGAGCTGAGCTGAGGGGCAGCTCCCCACCACACACAAGGCGGGGGTGCCGGTGAATCACCGGCACCCCCGCCTATGACTGTGAAACGCGAATTACGAGCGCTTCTTCCGCATTGTCGCGGCGCCGATAGCGCTTGTCCCGGCAGCGAGCAGCAGCACTCCGCCGGTGATAGCACCGGTCTTGGCGAGCTGCGTTGCAGGCGTGGGAGGAACCGAGGGCGTGACCGTCGTCGGTGTCGGCGTTGGACCAGGCTTAAAGGACAGGCGCGTCACGTAGGGATGCGACTCGCTGGTCGTGTACTTCAAGGTGTGCTTCATGAGCGGAGCTTCGTCCCATCCGGCAGAAGGGCCGGTCATGGGGAAGGTCCATCCGGCGGAAACAGGGGTGTCACTAGGAGGACAAGAAGGCGACGGCGGATCAAATACTGTTCCAAGAACAGCGCGAGGCTCGGCCGGTTCGACAGTGTCGTAGTCGCCCATAGTCGGAGGGCATGCGGGTGAAGGCTGCCCGGGTATGACGATGGCACCGAGTTGCTTCTCGACATCAACCGAGATAGTGCCCTGCGTGAGGTGATCGATCGTGTAATCCGAATCGGCAGTTGCGGAATCAGTGAAGGCAATCTTCTTAATGGTGATCACCGCTTCGCCTTGAAGCCCCGCCATCGCATCCTTGAGGGCTTCAATGGTGGTGATCTGATTGGGGTTATCGAAGTCAACGGTGACCGTTGCGGTCTGTCCGTTAATTGCCACTGTCTTCGCTGAGAAGCCCTGGGGAAGCCCGGTCACCGAGATGGCCGAG
>ERZ773066.202-NODE-202-length-34485-cov-6.241272_pt1 | contig 34485 bp, 28 predicted proteins | sample MGYA00580573_ERZ773066 | MGnify/ENA primary metagenome ERZ773066 (study PRJEB29015, sample SAMEA2738128) | human oral metagenome | biome: human oral; feature: human-associated habitat; material: saliva | place: China | collected 2203 ... | reverse complement strand
GTTGACGGCCCGGAATGGGTGTCCCGTCTGTACTATCCAGGGATTTACCCGACCAGACATTTTCGAGGTGGTAGTAGCCATCGCCGTCACGGGAAATCTTCCACATTGCGTTGTCCTCGTCGTATGGACCTGCCAGCCGGACCTTTACGCCATTGTCTAGCGAATAATCTGCCGAAAGATAGCTAGAATCGCTCACTCCACTCGAAATATAGTAGTAATCGGGGGCGATATCTGCTTGTCCCTCAGCGCTCACCGATGGCTTTGTCGGGATGAATGCAAAGCTTTGAGCGTCTGAGCCATTTGCTGTCCACAGCTGAACATTCGCCCCTGCGGAGCGACGAGCACCCGAAATATCCAAGACGATCGAGGAATCCAGTGCCGAAACGATGGTAATACGCCCCTTATCCCCAGTGACGATCTTCCATTTCTGTGCGCGGCTCCCATTGTTACTCCATTGAGTGACATTCGTTCCGGGGCGAGATGACCCCCACTGCGCGTCAAGGACCTTTCCAGAGGCAACATTGGTGATGGTCGCAAGACCTTCAGAATCGTAAGAAACCCGCCACTTCTGAGCGCCGCTCAAATTCGAGTTCCACAACTGCACATTCGCACCGTCATTCCGGCTCGCCGCCCAAACATCGAGCACCAGGTCATTAGCAAGCGCAGACTTAATGTAGTACTCACCCGCCACTACTGCGCTGGGCGCCGTTAGCGTCGCGCCAATGGAGGGCGTTGCAGGAGCAGCATCTGCAGGTGCCGTTACACTCCCAACACCTAGGACAGTTGACAGCAGTGTTGCAATAAAAATGCGCCGAAGGGGGCGCTGCGGCATCGAAGGATATACACGGTGCATGAGAATCAAACCCATCTATTGGAGGGAAGCTATGGCACAAAACTGGGGGTGCGCCTTTGCATAATCTGGATGGACAATTGCAAGCTTAGCAATTCATTACTTTAACTGTCACCGATTACCTGAATCGATTAGATTCAAAAACATTTTAAAAGCTTGAAAACACAGGGAAAAATAGAAGTCGGTCTCCCGGATAAAAAATGGAGCCACCTGTCGGACTCGAACCGACGACCGTCCGCTTACAAGGCGGGTGCTCTACCAACTGAGCTAAGGTGGCAACCCACATAGTGTGCCATGACTCAGGCCGCAAAGACGAATTAAAAATCGCAATGTGGCTCACACGCCACTCCACGATCCTTACCACCACCCAGACACAGCACACATAAACTCAGGGGACATCTCAGAAGATACAACAGGGGCGCATGCGCGACCATGTCACGCACGCGCCCCTGAAAAGCCCGATCACATAAGAGCGATCAGCAGCATCACTTCGATGCAGATGCCGGACCGGCAGCTTGAAGCTGAGCAGTAATCACGGGATAGAAATCGTTGACACTGGTTGCCTTGACGCCCTTGAAATCAACGACGGCCTTATCGTTCACAACGAACTCAGGAGTTCCCAAAGATCCATTTTCGCGACCATCAATCTTCGCCTCAGCCCACGTGTTGGTCGACTTGGTCAGATAGTCATTCACACCGTTTTCGGGGAAGGTGTCAATAACATCTTGCGGAATTCCTACCTGCGCAGCGATTTCTTTAACCTTTGTAGCAGAAGCAGACAGGTCCTGAACAACGGTTCCCTTGCCAGAGTTGTACTGATCATTGAAGTAAGACAGCAAGGCGTTGTGGAACTTCATCCACGTTTGCGCATCGACCTTTTGTGCAGCGACCAGAGCCGCACTGGTTGACGCATACTGATACGCAGCCTTCACCGTATTCACGGGCTGGTACTTGATGTTGTACTTACCAGCAAGGACATCCTGGCTAACCTGCTCCCCAAAACCCACATCGTATGCCGCGCACACATGGCAGGAGTAGTCGAAATACTCAGTCAGCGTCGGAATGGATTCGTCGACCTTTCCAATACCGAGGTGGGAAATAACGACGGGTTCACCATTTGAATACGCACCGAGCGCAGCCGATCCGGCCTCGGCGATTTCTGCCTTCTTGCGGTTGGACTGGACGATAACCGCAGCAATTGCCACGATGATGACAACCACAATCAGCGCAACCAAAGAAATAATGATGTTGCGAGTCCGGCGATCTGCACGCGCCTGTTCTTCACGCAGCTGCTGCGCCTTTGCGCGCACATCCTGCGAGCGGGAAGCCTTTGCCATTATTGCGGGCCTTTCTGTTGAACTGCATTCAAGACTAGCGAGCAATGCCCGTTTACGCACCGATACCAACGCCGCCGCGTCACTTTTCATTCCCGGCGCAACAAGAGAACCTTAGAAATTCAAGGCAAGAACAGCTGCAACGCCACCGGAAATGAGCAGACCAAGAAGTACTCGCATCCACATCTTGGGAACACAGGTCGACACGCACACACTCACTCCATCGCGCAAAGCAGATCCCGTTGGCATCACCCACATTCCCCACAGGGCAAGAGTGGTCAGAACCCAGGTCAAGATGATCCACGAGGGACTCCCCGCCAGCCACGCATCAGACGTGATCGGCGCATGACCGGTCAATACAAGCGGGAACCACCATGTTCCGGGATCTCCGAAGGGGGTGGAGAAGAATCCAAAATCGGGGGACAAACCGAGAGGCTCGTAGAGGCCTCGGGAAAAGAGAATCCACTGCCCCCACGCCAAAGCGGCCCCAGGTGCTAGACCAACCGCAGTAGAGAGAATCCCTCCAAGCCCCGTAAAAGGAGCAACACCGAGTGCAGCCCAAGTGTCACTCGATCGCGCTTCTTGATTGATAATCCTCCGATTTTCACGCCATTTATAGGCGCTCCCAAGCACTGCGAAGAGCGCGACGATCACCCCCACGCTGATCAACCCGATCAACCCCCTATATATAGGGATCAGCGCCAGAGCAGAAAGAATGATCAACCCTAGAATATTCGCCGTCTTCACCTGCTGAGGAATATACGCGGGTGCTTGGGTTGCGAATTCGATACTGGGTGGGATCGACGCCTGTCGATAGCCATCTTGAGCAGGTAGGTAGCTTGTCCCCGTTGACGAGGCCATGGGATGCGGGTAGTTAAAAAGCGAGGTTTCGTCGATGCTTGACTGCGCACCACCCATGAACTGCGGATATACCTGAGTTTCATCCGGAGATGAGAAGTCATTCGCTAATGCCGCAGTGCGATCCGAATCAAACTCTTCAATGACTGCGGTCTGTAAAGCATCATCGCCAAAGACCTGAGTCTCTTCACCAACGGGCTCATCCGGGACTGGTGAAACAGTTGGCACATTTCCTTCACGAACGGGTGCCAAGAGCCGTGCCCAATTAAGGTTTTCCCACGCTTGACTTCCCCCGTAGATCGCAATCTTTTCAAGGGGGAAGGCGCCCCAATGCGCAAGATGACGGATGATGGATTCAGGGTTTGGGCGAAGCTGAGGATCCGGGTGAAGTCCTTGGCGCATGAGCTGAGCGACAGACGAATCAAGGCCAGCGGTGTCGGGATCCCCCTTGAGCACCCGATCCAAGATCGCAGCGGTCACGCCACTTCCATAGGGCGGGCGCCCAGTAAGTGCCGCAAGCAGGGTAGCCGTCCACGCCCACCAATCTGTCGTTGCCGAGGCCGAGGCGCCCTTGAGCAATTCGGGTGCGGTATATCCCGCGGTTCCCGAAACCAGACCGGTTTGAGTCAGGCGCGCCTCGTCCTGTCCCATGGCGATACCGAAATCGATGAGAACCGGCCCCTGCGGGGAACAAATGACATTCGAGGCCTTCACATCGCGGTGGACAATCCGACGAGCATGAACATCTTGAAGGGTTTGGGCAAGCGCCCCGCCGATCGCCGCAACCCCTCCAACATTGATCGCACCGCGAGAGAGTAAGTCAGAAAGCGTCGGACCCGGAATGTACTCGCTGACGACAAAAGGTTGAGTCGCATCGATCTCGATATCCAAGATGTGAGACACTCCCCCGCCGCGAATGGAATTCACCGTTCGAGCTTCCCGAAGGAGACGCTCACGGTAGTCATCATCGGCGGCGAGCGCGGGGTGAAGGATCTTAAGGGCTACACGCTCCCCGGCCTCGTCGCAGGCAAGCCACACGGTAGCAGCGCCCCCCGCACCAAGTCGTTTGAGGAGACGGTACCCACCGATGATCTCTTGCTCACGCACCCCCCAAGGGTATCGAATGCCCAGCTCATTTCGAATCTCTTCCGTGCACTTCGTTTTAAATCGAGCTGGATTTTTCGCAAATCCTGGTGCTATCGTGAGCACGTGCGTACTTCACACAGGTGGTGAAGGACGCGCGGCGACAGTGAAGACGCTGTCGTCTGGTCTCTACTAAGGATCGTCCGGCACGTACCGCCGGTGGAGGTTGAATATGGCAACTGTAACTTTCGATAAGGCAACCCGAATCTACCCCGGGTCAGATAAGCCCGCTGTCGACCAGCTCGATCTTGAGATTCAGGATGGTGAATTCCTGGTTCTCGTCGGTCCCTCCGGTTGTGGCAAGTCCACCTCGCTGCGCATGCTCGCAGGTCTTGAGGATGTGAACTCTGGCCGCATCTTCATTGGCGATAAGGACGTCACCGACGTACAGCCGAAGAACCGCGACATCGCAATGGTCTTCCAGAACTACGCCCTCTACCCGCATATGACCGTGCGCGAGAACATGGGCTTCGCACTCAAGATCGCAGGCACCCCCAAGGATGAAATTAACAAGCGCGTTGAAGAAGCCGCACGCATCCTTGACTTGGAGCCCTACCTGGACCGCAAGCCCAAGGCTCTCTCCGGTGGCCAGCGTCAGCGTGTGGCAATGGGCCGCGCAATCGTCCGCAAGCCTCAGGTCTTCCTCATGGATGAGCCTCTGTCCAACTTGGACGCCAAGCTCCGTGTCCAGACCCGTACCCAGATCGCTTCGCTGCAGCGCGAACTCGGTGTCACCACGGTCTACGTGACCCACGACCAGACCGAGGCTCTGACGATGGGCGACCGCATCGCGGTTCTCGCAGGCGGTCTCCTCCAGCAGGTCGGCACCCCGCAGGAAATGTACGAACGCCCCGCCAACGAATTCGTCGCAGGCTTCATCGGCTCCCCCGCCATGAACCTCGGCAAGTTCAAGGTTGAAGGCAATGTCGCAAAGCTCGGCACCGCAGAGGTTCCGCTCTCACAGGCAACGCTGGATGCTATGGTTCCCGAAGACGAAGGCATGATTACCATCGGCTTCCGTCCCGAGGGCCTCGAGGTTGTTTCAGCAGAAACCGAAAACACCATTCCGATCGAAGTTGAGTTCGTTGAGGAACTGGGTTCGGATGCCTACATCTACGGTCACCTCGCAGGTGCAGATTCCGGCCACGGCCTGGGCTCCGGCAGCGAAGGCAAGGGCGAGCAGCTCATCGTCCGCGTTCCTCCGCGCACCGCTCCCAAGCCTGGCGGCGTGATCCACACCCGCATCAAGGAAGGACAGCAGCACAACTTCTCTGCGTCCACCGGTGAGCGCCTGCCCGAGTAACCTACTCGGCGTCTAGACGCTACCCAGGGCTAAGTCACGGGGCCCGCAACCATACTCGGTTGCGGGCCCCGTGCCACTTTGCTCAATGAATGCGAGAATAGAGCTATGCCCATTCCTTCAACACTTGAGATCACAGCGGCGACAGTTGACCCCGCGCTGTTAGATTTACCTTGGGATATCCCCCTTGAAGAGTGGCCAACAGAGATCCTCGCCGCTCTTCCTCGCGGCATCTCTCGCCACGTCGTCCGTTTCGTCAACCTCTCCGACAGGGTCATCGCGGTCAAGGAAATCGGTGAAAGCGTCGCATACCGCGAATATGAGCTCCTTCGTAACCTCTCGCGCCTTGGGGCTCCTTCGGTGCTCCCCACCGCGGTCATCACCGGACGGCGCGACGCCTTTGGCGAAGAACTCGCAGCCGTACTGGTCACCGAACACCTTCAGTTCTCTTTGCCCTACCGCGCGGTTTTTAGCCAACACATGACCCCCGAGACAGCAGGGCGCTTAATCGACGCCCTCGCAGTTCTCCTGGTTCGTCTTCATCTTCTGGGCTTCTACTGGGGCGATGTTTCTCTTTCAAACACGCTTTTCCGTCGCGACGCCGGTGCCTTCTCCGCGTACCTCGTTGACGCAGAAACTGGCGAAATCCACCCTTCTCTCACCGAAGGCCAGCGCCTCTACGACGTTGATCTGGCACGCACAAATATCATCGGCGAATTAATGGACCTTCAAGCGGGATCGTTCTTCCCCGGCGATGAAGATCCCATCGAAGTCGGTGACCGGATTCGCTCACGCTACTTGGAACTGTGGAATGAACTCACCGGACCTGAAGTTATTGAATCCAACCAGAAGTGGAGAGTCGCTCAGCGTATCCGCCGCCTGAATGATCTTGGCTTCGAAGTAGGTGAACTCCAGATGTCCTCCGACCTTGATGGAACGCACCTGATCATCACTCCAAAGGTCGTTGATGCCGGCCACCATCACCGCAAACTCATGCGATTGACGGGCATGGACGTCGGCGAGAATCAGGCCCAACGTATGCTCAACGATATTGAGACCTACCGTGCCATGACGGGTAAAATCCGAATGCCTCTCGAGATCGTTGCGCATGAATGGATGAACGAAGTTTTCGAACCTGTCATCACTGCCGTTCCCGCCGAGCTCGCAGCCAAGCTGGAACCAGCCCAGATCTTCCACGAATTCCTGGAACACCGCTGGTACCTTGCCCAAGATGCTGGGCACGACGTTCCCCAAGATGAAGCCATCCAGTCCTATGTGGAGAGCATCCTTCCCACCAAGCGCGACGAAGCGATGCTCCTCGACCCGGCACTCATGACAACCCCGGATGCCGGCGTGGCCTCGGATATGGAAACGCTCACCACGGCGGAAGATTTTTCTCGCCAAGAAGAGCGCGCTGGAATCGACGGAATGCACGGGAAAGCCGACGAAACGGAAACCCCCACGGACCGCCCGAAGATGCAATTCGTGCCCGGAGTCGGACTGATCCCCGTCGATGACTATTTCTAGGATTGCGCAGCGAAGGAGAAATAATGACTGAATTCCCAAGGATTTTCGCCCACCGCGGGGCACCCACGCTCGCGCCCGAAAACACGATCGCGTCCTTCGCGAAGGCCTCGGAAATTGGGGCCCGCTGGTGTGAATGCGATGTGGGTGTCATGGCGGATGGGACGCTGCTCATCATCCACGATGACACTGTCGACCGCACGACAAATTCCTCGGGTTCCTGGGATTCGTGGGGATACGGTGAGCTGCGCAGGCTCGACGCGGGCGCGTGGTTCTCGCCAACCTACCGTTTTGAGCGTATCCCCGAGCTAGCCGATGTTGTCTCCTTTGCCAACTCAACCCAGACTGGCTTCAATTTCGAGCTCAAGCCTCGAGCAGCAGGCAAACGCCGCGATACTCTCATCGAGAATGTCGAAGTAGCGCTGCGTTCTTTTGCGAACAAGGACAAGCTCCTTATTTCTTCATTCGACCACGACCTGCTTCGCGCGGTCCGCGAGGCTATGCCCGAAGTTCCGCTCGCTTGGCTGTGCACCCCGGCGGAAGTGCGCGCGGGAAGCTGGCGCGAGGCCTCGCAAATTGAGTGCACTGCGATCCACCCCTGCGGGCAAGACCTGACCGAGGCCGACGTCCATGAGATGCTCGATGCTGGCTTCGACGTCAACGTCTGGACCGTGAATACCCTCGAGGATGCGCGAAAGGCCGCACAGTGGGACGTTACGGGAATCTTCACCGACCGGGTGCAAGACTTTCCCGCCGAGGCCTTGGCTCGAATCTAGGAGTGTTGAATCACCCACGCCCACATTGCGATTGCTGCGGCGTGGCCGACATTCATTGAGCGCGTTGAGCCGCGCTGCGTAATGTGGAGAATTTCGCTGCACTCCCGGCGCATCTCTTCGCTGAGTCCGCTGGATTCTTCACCGAAGACCAAGCAAGCCCGTTTGGGAAGAGAATGGCCTTCCAGGGGGATAGAGCCGGGAACATTGTCGATTCCAACTGGGATGATTCCTCGCTCGCGCAGTGAAGAAACAAATTCGCTGACTTCAGCGTGGTGGATGACCTCCAAGTAGCGGTCGGTCACCATAGCTCCGCGCCGATTCCACCTACGCCGACCGACGATGTGAACGCGACTTACTCCCAGAGCATTCGCGCTTCGCACGATTGAGCCGATATTGAAGTCGTGACCGAGGTTTTCGATGGCAATCTCGAAGGGAAGTGCGCGAGAGGCAATGTCGGCAATGATCGCTTCCATTTTCCAATAACGGTATCGGTCCTCGACATTGCGCCGATCGCCCTCGGTCAAGAGCTGCGGATCATAGACATCACCGCTCGGCCAGTTTTCTGGTCCTCCCGGCCAGGGGCCAACGCCAATTTCTGGCTGAGAGTTTTCTTCCATGGTCGCCTTCTTCCTACCGAACGAGCTCGCAAACAGATAGATTAGAGGCATGACGAATTCTCTTTCCACTGCACTGTCGGACATGCCCCCAATTAGCGCTTGGCTTTCCGATATGGATGGCGTTCTGGTTAAGGAAAACCGCGCCCTTCCCGGAGCCCAGGATTTCATCTCCGCATTGGAAGAGAACGGCATTCCTTTCTTGGTCCTGACGAATAACTCGATCTTCACGAACCGCGATCTGTCTGCACGTCTGGCGAATTCGGGTCTGAACGTTCCCGAAGAGCACATCTGGACCTCGGCGAATGCAACCGCCGCATTCTTGTCCCAGCAGTCCCCCAATTCTTCCGCCTATGTCATTGGCGAAGCTGGCCTGACGACGGCGATCCACTCAGCCGGCTACATCATGACCGATCAGGATCCCGAGTTCGTGGTCCTCGGTGAAACCCGAGTCTATGACTTCTATGCTCTAACCACTGCGATTCGCCTCATCGAGCGCGGTGCGAAGTTCATTGCGACGAACCCGGATGTTTCTGGTCCTTCAGATGAGGGCACTCTTCCCGCAGCGGGATCAGTTGCCGCGATGATCCAAGCCGCGACCGGCAAGGCCCCCTACTTCGTCGGAAAGCCGAATCCTGTGATGATTCGCGCGGGCCTGAACAAGATCGGTGTTCACTCTGAGAATGCCGCAATGGTTGGCGATCGCATGGATACGGATGTGCGCGCAGGCGTTGAGGCAGGCATGAGGACCTTCCTTGTTCTTTCTGGTTCGACCAGTGCTGAGCAGGTTTCTGATTTCCCCTTCCGCCCCTACAGGATCTACGACGGCATCGGCGATCTGATCCGCTACGTCAATCCTTCATCCAACTGATAGCGCTGAAATGACAACACACGACCCGCATCTTCTGACCCTCCGAGCCCTTGCCGCTCCCCTTCTTGAGTCACCCAATCCTTTGGGTCGTCTCAACGAGCTCACTTTGAGCGCTCAGGGGGCTGCCGTTTGCGGGCACATCCTCATCGATCTCTTGGAAGAACACGATCTCGCCATTGGGGATTATGACCTGGTGATTGCCCCCGCGGGTGACGCGGCCCTTGCAGCAGCGATGATTCACGCTGCAGGAGGGCGCGGGCTTGACCTTGACGCCGCGCTTTTCCTGCCCACCCAAGGGTCAGCCTCGGAAGTGAGCAACTCGGATGGCCAACCCCGCTTTTCCGGTTCCCCACTCGCGGGACGCAAGGCGGTTCTTTTAGCGAATTCTGCTCTGGCTGATGGGGAAGAAATCCGCGCCGCCGCATCGGAGTGCGGGACGGAAATCGTGGGTTGCGCCTCGCTTCTCCCAGACGAGGCCGCGCGCGCTTTCGCCGCTTCTGCGGGCATTGCGTATTGCTCGCCAGCGCTTGATGACTAATCATCAAATGGTCATCATCACGTGATGTATGACATATAATTATGCGTACTATTTCCACAAAGACAACGAGGTCTGCACAATGGTACGTCGTACGCGCACTACTGCCGCCGTTTCGATTAACCCGCGCTCCGCGCAAAATATGTCGACTCGACCGGCCGATTTTACGAAGAACAAGACGCAGCTTAGCCCTTTCAAGGTGTTCGGCGCTGTCGGTGCATTGGCCTCGATTGTCACCTGTTTACTCATTCAGCTTCCCGGATTGGATGCCTCGGGAACGCGCATGTTCGGAATCTTCTTGGCGGCAATCCTCCTATGGGTGACCGAAGCTGTTCCCCTCGCTGGCACTGCTGTGCTGGTGATTTTCCTTGAGGTTCTCTTCATTTCGGACCACGCTTTGCTGAGCATCCCCGAGAAAGCTCCCGCCTACACGAAGTTCTTTGGTGCGCTGGCAAACCCCGTGATCATCCTCTTCTTGGGCGGTTTTATGGTGGCCGACGGGGCTGCGAAGTACAAGGTTGATCGCGCCCTCTCCGCGGTACTGTTGAAACCATTCATTGGGAAGCCTCGCCTGACCGTCATGGGCGTCATGCTCATCACCGCAATCATGAGCATGTTCATGTCGAACACGGCAACGACCGCAACGATGTTCGCCGTCATGATGCCCGTCATCATGGCACTCCCAGAGGGCAAAGCACGCACGGGTATCGCGCTTTCGATCCCGGTTGCTGCGAACGTCGGCGGCATGGGCACCCCCGTCGGTACTCCCCCCAATGCCATCGCTTTGGGCGCACTTGAAAACGCGGGCGTCAAGGTCACCTTCTTCCAATGGATGTTGGCAGCAGTCCCGCTGATGCTCGTTCTTCTTGCACTTTCGTGGGTGTTCATCGCCTGGCGCTACATCCCCTCTGACGCGCAGTTCAACATCGACACCTCGGCGCGTTTTGAGAAGTCAAAGAATGCCATTATTTTCTACGTGGTTGCGGGAGTAACGATTCTCCTGTGGATGACAGAATCCCTCCACCACATCTCCTCCAACGTCGTCGGCTTCCTACCGGTCGTAGTCCTCTTGATGACGAAGGTGATGAGCGGGGACGACCTGCGAGCATTGGACTGGCCGGTTCTGTGGCTGGTCGCAGGCGGCATTGCGCTCGGCTCAGGCGTGTCCGCCACCGGCCTCGACAAGTGGATGCTTGGATCAATCCAGTGGGCCTCAATCCCCGGCGCACTGCTCATCTTGGTCCTCGCGCTGGTCGGCTGGGTGACCTCGAACGTCATCTCCCACTCGGCCTCGGCGAACCTCCTGGTCCCAATGGGTATGGGCCTTGCGGCAACGGTTTCCACAAGCGCCGCGGAAATTGCAATTGTCATCGCACTGGGCTGCTCGCTCGGCATGTGCCTGCCGATCTCCACTCCGCCGAACGCGATCGCCTATTCGACGGGAACCACCCCCACAAAGGAAATGGCCATCGTCGGTATCGTCGTTGGAGTGATCGGAATTATTTTGCTTTCCTTCGTCGCGCCTTTGACCTGGGGTGCGATTGGGGTGATGTAGGTGTCTGTTCCCGAGGCCGACTCCCCTTCCGCGAGTACACCGGGTCTTGCGCACGGCTGGACGCACGGCCCTTCTTCGCTCGATGCCTCAATTCTGGAGAAAACGAGTGTTCGTAGTGGACATCGGAGCGGTTATCACGTCCATGTTTTGGTTGTCGGCGATAATTCACGCCAACTCGCCGGCCCCCTGACCCGCGATCTCACGCAGTCTTTCCCCAATCTGTGTTTTGACAGGATCGAGAGCGCCGAGGATCTCGCGCTTTTCTTCGAAGGACTGGATGAAGAAGACCACGTTCTTCTCGGCGTTGCCACCAGCGAAGTCAAGGATGTCGATGCACTCATTGATGCAGCCCGAGCATCCTCACTGATGGCATCAACTCAGTGGATGCTTGTCACCGATCAAGAGCTCCATACGGACCTTGCTGCGTGCACCGAGTCCGGGCATCTGGCTGCGGTCGTGCGTTTCCCCTGGACGGTTCCCCTTTTGTCCGGGCAAGCCTACTCGACGATGCGTCGTTACCTCGAAGAGTGCGGGTACTGCACGTACGAGATTCTCGACCTCATTCAAGAACCTCCCTCTTTTGCTGTTCAAGGTCCCATCCTCGAGGGACTCGACCTCAACGAGGACCAGGTCGTACACGAGCTCCTCGAAGGCGTCGAGCGCGTTTTGGGGCCGAGGCCTCGAATTCGTCTCCCCCGCGGCACGCACCTTCTCACCCAAGGACACCGGGTCGAGGCTGTTCATTTGGTTCTTGAGGGGACAGTTTCCCTGCACCGCGATTCTCGCCACGGTGAGGTCCTTGCCCACCTTGCAACCTCGGGTCCACTCATTGGTCTGATTTCGCTCGCTCGAGGCGAAAATGCCTTTTTCACCGCACTGACGACAAGCGAAGCGACCGTCGTGCGCCTGACGACCGAGCAGCTTCAGATCGCGCTAACCGAAGATCCCTCAATTTCCACGGTCTTGACCGCGCTGGCGATTCGTTCACTGACGCGCCGACTCATGCGTGCCGAGGACCTGCACTTGGAAAACGCAATGCTTGCCGAAGACCTCGAACGTCAAAAAGAAGAGTTAGCTGCAACCCTTGAAGATCTTCGCGCAACCCGCGCCGAGCTTGTTGAGCGCGCACGCTTTGCTATGCTCGGTGAACTCAGTGCAGGAATCGCTCACGAGCTCAACAATCCCGTGACAGCTCTTCTGCGCGCGGCTGGGCACCTGCGCGAGGACGCCGAGGCGGTGATGGCTTCGCGTGCGCCCGAGGCCTGCCGCAGTGCACTTGATTGCGCGATGGACTCTCCGCCGCTGTCTACCGCACGCGAGAGGGAACTCCAAAAAGAACTCCTTCCCATCCTTCACGACCGCAGTGTCATCCGTCAGCTCATTCGCGCTGGCTTGACTGACACTGCCCACGCGCGAGCTTTAGCAAACGACCCCGCTCAACTAGAAGCTTTCCAAGCAGGGGCACGCCTAGGAGGCTCATTGCGGTCAGTGTTGGCCTCGGGAGAACGCATTATTTCCCTTACCCAGTCCCTGAAGGGATATGCGCGCCCCGATGCCGACGATCTCAAGGAAGTTGATGTTCGGCGGGGAATTGATGATGTCTTGCGACTGACCTCTCACCGCGTCCACGGTATTGAGGTCGTGTGTGAATACGAGGATGTCCCTCCCATCCTCGCTCACCCCGCCAAGCTCCAGCAGGTGTGGACAAATCTCATTGTCAACGCCGCCGAAGCAATTGAGGACGAAGAGGCGGACCTCAAGGCGCAGGGGCAAGAAGGCGCGGCCTCGGAAAAGAAACTTCCCGCACGAGGCCACGCGGAAGCACGCATCACCATTACCGTCGCCAATACCGACGACGGCGTCGAAGTGTGCGTGTGCGATAACGGACCGGGGATTTCTCCGCAGGTCCTTGAACGCATTATGGAACCACACTTCACGACGAAGGCTGGTCGTGTGCGTTTCGGTTTGGGAATGGGCATGTCCATTGTTCATTCGATCATCGCTGATCTGGATGGTCAGCTCACTATTGACTCTCACCCAGGGTCCACAATTATGCGGATCCTGCTTCCACTACATCATGTTCACGAGGAGGAATCATGACCCTGACCATTTTGTCCCTCGAAGACGAGGCCGATGTTCGCCAGGCACTGGAACGTGACCTCGAAGATTTTGAGGGCCGCATCCGTTTGGAGCTCGCGGAAGATGTCGAAGATGCGTGGAGCGTCATCGAAGAAATTACCGATGACGGGGATGAACTTGCCCTGGTTCTTTCTGACCACCGCCTTCCGGGTAAATCCGGTGTTGATTTTTTGGTTGAGCTCACTGCAAATCCGCGCTTTGCTTCCACGCGAACAGTGCTGGTGACTGGTCAGGCCGATCAGAGCGATACGATTCGCGCGCTCAATCAGGCGGGATTGGACTACTACATTGCCAAGCCGTGGGACCCGGAGCTTTTGCGCGAGGTCGTGCGCACTCAGCTGACGGATTACGTCCTTGAAGAGGGGATCGATCCCCTGCCCTACATGCCTGTCTTGGACGGCGTGCGGGTCATGGAGTCGATTCGCTAGGAACGGTCGTGTGGGGTTCTTGAGGTTCAAGAACCCCACAGCCCCAGAGATTTCCAATTCATCGGTGCGCCCATCGATGAAATATTAATCTGTGGAACGATGGGGAAATCAGCGAGAACTGAAGGAAGAGCCGTTTTATCTCCAATCTTAAATCGATCAAGAAAATACTGAGTGAGCGACAAGAGATAGAACACACGATTATTCGGACCTGAGTTCCCAATGACCTCACTCACTTCAACAGCCTTCGGGCGCAAAGGCTTAGATGGAAACACGCGGTTAAAGAGCCTGCTGTGATGGGCGGAAATATTCCTCAAAACACGAAGCGCATTGAGCCACGATTTCATTTCACGCGCTGTGACACCGACACTTGCCACAATTGCGTCCTGAACATCCCGCGGAAGCATAGAAAACAATGTCTGCAGCGCTCCCCAATCGAGCAGCTGTACAGCCACCCAAATCGGCAGCTCGCCTCCACAGCTTTGTTGGTGGTGCTTCGCAAAGTCTTCGTTCGAAGTAGATAGCTTCCTGTCATACCATTCCTTCCAAGTCTCGTAGCGCGTTTTCTCATTTCTCTTGTCCCTTTTTTGAGCTGCTGGTCCCAATTTCATTACGTCGAGATGCATCGCAGGGTCAATTTTTCCAACTTCATTTCCGATCCAGGTTCGAAGTGCTATCTCAATACACGCAAGCTGAGCGAATACCGTAGAGCGTAGCCTCACATCAAACGCATACAAAGACAACACATCTGTGAAGCGGGTATCCTCAGCGAAAGCTTGATCCCTGTCTTTTACATGCGCCAGAGGCCTTCGAAACGGGTATGAGTATCCGGAGAACCGGTAGTAGCCAATAGTTTCTAATGCGTGGGCAGCGACCACTCGATCCTCGATAAGCATTCCACGCGATTCCAGTAAGTCCAGTTGCTGGCCAATCGTGATGAACGGTTTCATATTCATTGCACCCTTGCAGCGAAAAAGAAGACCGGCCCTGGACCCTTTCGGGCGGAACCGGTTCTGGTATTCACAGTCTACATCCTGGGGATTTCCTGAGTCAAGCAAGAAATCCCCAGGAATAGACGAGTATTACCCTCTTCTTCTGATGACGACGGCGGTGCCTGCGCCCAGCGCGATCGCTCCGGCTGCCACGAGGATCCACCACCATCGGGCAACCCCCGAGTGCGATGCATTATCGGCGTTTTGGCTGAGTTCTGCGGCATATGCGTTCTGCAGGGGCTGTGCTTCTTCGCTGGCATCCGGCTTTGTTGATGCGCTTTGCTCAGCCGAGGGGCTGGCATCCGCGTTGCCCGTTCCCACGGCGCTTCCCCCCGAGGCACCGCTTCCCGAGGCCAAAACCTGTCCTCCCGTCAAGCGTTCAACGGCGCTGACTCGTCCCAGCGGACTGGTCGATCGCGAGGGTGCAGCGTTGGAAGACGCGACTGTAGAAGTTCCCGGAGCAGGAGGATTCTGCGCTGCGGGTGAGCTCGCGGGAGAATCCATCGGAGCTTGAGAGGTCTCGGGTGCAGGCTTCGAAGTCGGCGCTTCAGGCACTGGGTTTGAGGAAGCAGCAGGGGCAGGTACGCTCGGCGCTGCGGATGCGCTCACCGAAGGCGTAGGAGCCAAAGTCGGCTGCACGGAAGGAACCACGATCGAGGGGCTAGAGGGTTCCGGCTGAGCTGCGGCCTCGTGAATGGAAGCAATCCAACTCACCGGTGCCGCAATTTCCTTGTCTCCGTCGAGGGCGCGGATCTGCAGGCGATAGCGACCTGGGCGCGAGAAGACCCAATTCGCGTGCATGTGAGTCGGCGAATCCGTGTGAATTCGCGAGAGCGCGGGGTTCGCAGAATCGATCATGACCTGTGCTGGGCCGCCGAAGGTGCCCGTTTGGAAGAATGCGACACGGGAGTCCTTCGGAGATTCGAGCACGCGGACTTCATAGTCGATTCCCTTGGGGAAGAGAGAATAGTCAATCCCTTCCGTGCTTACTCCGGGCCAGACGATGTCAGGGTTTTGGGTTTCAGGCAGCACATAGCTGGATTCACCAATCGCACCGAGAACGTCATAGCTTGGGTCTGTCAGGCTCTGAGGGCGTGTAAAGCGGGCGTTGACACCGACCTTCCAGGTCACCGAGTCGATTGAGCGCATGACCGAGGTTTTCTCACCCGTCAGTGAGTCGTCCTTAAGTACCAACGAGTACTTCGTTGGACTGGAAGAATCTGTGCGAAGGCGCAGGTCCATGTGTCCGTGCGTGAGCTCAACAGGATTCGTCTTCAGCTCGTCAGAAGCGTGATTGTTGCTCGTATCTGGAATATTCGGGGCAGGCGATGCAGATGCAGACGGCTGCGGTGTAGGAATGAGCGGCTGCGTCGTTGGTGTTGGAGTGGGCTCAACCGTGTTTCCACCCGGCCACATCTTCAGCTTCAGGTCAAGCCCAAATGATGAAGACAGTTCGACATCTTCTTGTGCCTTCGTCGTCATTGAGGCCAAGGACTTCGGGTGCGGGCGAACAGTGAATTTCATATACATGGGCTGGCCCACACAGGCCCCAAGGTCTTGCTGCTGAACATCGATTCCGCCCTTTCCGAGCGTGCCTTCGATGGCGCACCACGGCGAGAAATCGTATTCACTTTCAAAGAACTCGACCTTGTAGGCTGCGCGCAATTCGGGATCATCGGCTTGGACCTGAACCGTGTATTGGTCTTCGCTTCCTTCCTTGCGGACATATGAGACATGCACCCCCGGACGCGACACTGAAATGTGCGCGGGGTCCCAGACGGGGCTCGGGTCCGGGTTTGAGGGCTCAATGATGACCGAGCTTGATCGGGTGACACGTATTTCCGCTCGATCTCGCTGGGAAAAGGCTTGAGGTGTCGAGGCCCAGCGCGCGGCCCCACTTCCAGCCTCGGGAATGAAGACCGCCTGAATCAGCGCGTCATCATCGCCGAGGAGTTCGCGTACCTGTGCACGCCCATCGACGACGGGCTCTTCGGTCAAGAAATACCCGTTGACGGTGAGCCACAGACGTCCTTGATCCCCCGGATTTCCACTGTTGAAAGTGATCTCACTGAGGTGCTGATCACCAGGATGTTCACGCTGCGCATTGGGAGCAAGCGTGAGGGAAGGACGTGCCTGCGCGCCGTCACTGCGCTCGGTGGGTGCCGCTGCGAAGGCCTCGTGAATATCCTTGATGCTTCCAGAAGCAGGATTCGAGCCGCCGACCTGCCACGTCAGTGACTGGATGGGAGAAGTGTAAATAGTCGTCCCATCAATCGAGCGGGCATTAACCCGGAAGCGGGCCTGGTATCGGCCAGGCTGCGTAAAGGTCGTGAAGAGGTGCGTGTGGCGCGGGTTGTAAACCGAACGATAAGCAATATCGTGACTGGAAAGGAAACGAGAGACTGAATCTCCGTGGTCGATGAACATTTCCATCCGGCCAGGGCCATCAACATTGATGAGGTCGAGCGTGTAGGTGCTCCCGTCAAATTCATCAGGGGCTGCCCACTCGACCGAGGAGTCGGCTCCAAGTCCTGCCCAGATTGGAGTGTTATTGGGACCGGGGTTTTGCGGGGCTGCGTTGAGCACCGAGTGCTCGGGACCCAAGAAAGCAAGATCGGGGCGCTTCTCAGGGACTTCTAGTTGGTACTTCGCATCCTGTGCACCACTTCCCGCCCAAGCCTTCGGTAACCATAGGACGGTCTTTTCAACCGGCATGTTGATGGTATTCATGGTGAAACTACGCGTGTCAGCGTGCCAGATGGGAATAGGAGCATCAACGTGTTGTCCAGTGACAACCCACTCGGTATCGCGGTCGGGGCCTGCCCATGCCGCTTGGGGGGCAAACACGAGAGTAAGGGCAAGAGCTCCCGCAGAAATCAGTCTTTTTGTTCTCATAATGAGAATCATTATCACTCTAGAAGGTGCGCCCCGTCAATTTCACGATGAGTCACGCACCTTCTTCACAGAGCCTCACACACAAAAGCGCGACGCTTTACATATGCGGAATGCTACGCATCACCCTCCGCGTGAGCCAACGCGGAGAAACCCGCATGGCACCCATCGCGAGCTTATAAACGGGGCGCGGCGTAACAAGCACCTGTCCGCGACGAACCGCATCCAAGGCCTCGGAAACAACTTGCTCAGGGCTCGCCCACAACCACTGGGGCGCCGAGGACATATCGACTCCAGCGGCCTCGAAGAAGTTCGTATGCACGGGGCCTGGGCACACCGCGGTCACCGTCACACCGCTCCCCCGCAATTCCTCTGAAAGACCTTCACTAAAGGCCCTGATCCACGCCTTGTGCGCACTGTAGGTCCCAGCACCCGTCTCCGAAGCAACTGAGGAAAGATTGCAAATTGCCCCGCGCCCGCGAGCGCGCATTGCCCGGGCTGCCGCATAGCTCAAAGCCATGGGAGCGCGAACCATGACGTCCAGCGCATTCTCTTCAGCCTCAAGCGAGTTATCAACGAAGGCTTTCCCCAATGCAAAGCCCGCATTATTGACCAGCAAACCGATGGGCGCCTCATCCTGGCGAAGACGAGCAGCTACACGTTCGACATCTTCAGCGACACTGAGATCCGCAACGAGTACCTCTACGCGTACACCCGCGATCTGGCGGAGCTGCTCAGCCAGTTCCTCGAGTTTGTCCTTGCGTCGCGCGACCACAACCACATCGTGGTGCGCCGCAGCCAGTTGCCAACAAAATTCCTCGCCAATACCAGAGGTTGCCCCGGTCACAAGTGCTGTACCCATGGCGATTATTTTAGGCGCTGCCGCGTATGCTGGGGTGCCATGAGGCTTGCAACATGGAACGTTAACTCAATTCGCACCCGCGTCGAACGCGTCATCGCTTTCCTTGAGCGCGCCGATATCGACGTCTTGGCAATGCAGGAAATTAAGTGCAAGCCCGAGCAATTCCCCGTCGAAGCCTTTCACGAGGCCGGCTATGAGGTGCGTATGCACGGCCTTAACCAGTGGAACGGTGTTGCCGTCGCTTCCCGCCTCCCAATCGTCTCAACCGAGGTCAACTTCCCCGGCCAGCCCGGCTTCGGCGATCCTGAGGTCGTTGAGGCTCGCGCGCTGGGAGTCACAGTCCTCGATGGAGACCAGGAAGTCACAACCTGGAGCCTGTACGTACCCAACGGCCGTGAGCTTGACCATCCGCATTACACCTACAAACTGCGCTGGCTTCACGCTCTTCTTGAAGTCGGCGATACCTGGCTTGAACAGGGCCGCCAGATCGCGCTTGTCGGGGATTGGAATATTGCACCCTATGACCACGATGTCTGGGATATCAAGGCTTTTGAGGGACAAACACACGTATCCCAAGCCGAACGCGAGGCATTCTTTGCCTTTGCACAACACGGATGGGATGAAGTCACCCGCGAGCGCGTCTCCCAATACACCTACTGGGATTACCAAAAGCTTCGCTTCCCGAAGAACGAGGGAATGCGCATCGACTTCATCTACGCCTCGCCGCAATTGGCCGCACGTGTAACCTCTGCTTCGATCGATCGAGATGAACGCAAGGGAAAGGGCGCCTCCGATCACGTTCCCGTGATCATTGACCTCGCATAGCGTGCAAGATTTCCTCGTTCAGGGCGCTCCAATTGTCGCGGTGCCACGGACCAAAAGGCTCTTCGCCTAAGAAAACCGCGCGTTCGCCTGAAAGAGGATCGACCCACAGGAAAGATCCCGACTGTCCAAAGTGACCGAAGGTCTTTCCCGAAGAAGAGGGCGCAGTCCAATGCGCCTGCTTATCACCCTTAATTTCCGCACCGATTCCCCAAGGACAGGGACGGAAATTTCCGTATCCGGGAACGATCCCATCCAGATGGGGGAAATGAACAGTGGTTGCCAGGTCAAGAAGTTCAGCACTGATCAGCGTCGGGCGAGATAGCTCGCGAGCAAAGAGCATGAGGTCTTCCGCGTGGGCATAGCCCGAATAGGCCGGAGAGCCTTCAACAGTGAGGCTTGTCAGCCCCAGTGGCTCAGCAATCGTTTCTTCGATCCAGCGACCAATCTCTGTGCCCGTGGCTTCTTCAAGCATATCCGCGGCCGCTTCAATTCCCGCATTGGAGTAGATCCTGCGGGTACCCGGTGGGCGTGTGATGCTGCGCTCCCCCATTGTCATTCCCGAGGCGTGGGAAAGCAGGTGCTCTAGCGTCACCCCCGGATAGGGAGCAGGCGCACTCAATGTGACGAGGCCTCGAAAGATCGCAATCAACGCTGAGTAGGCGGTGAAGAGTTTCGTCACCGAGGCGAGGGGAAAGACCTCCTGCACGTCCCCTGAAGCAAGGGAAACCCCCGCGTCGTTTTCTGCGAGAATCGAGGCACGGAAGGGAACAGAAAGCAACTGCGAGGTCATCGACTACTTCGAGGAGCTCGAGTACTCCACGAGGAGCTGCTGGAAGGGCGCAGCCGCTTTGCGTGGAATCATCGATCCCAGGGCAAGAAGTTGCTCAGCGCTGTAGTGGAGCTCGCGAACGGCAAAGGCCAGGTACTTGACGATGAGTTCGCGGCTATCGAAACGCTCGCCGTCCCAACCACCCAGGATCACCATGCCGTACCAGCGCTCAACGAGCCTGCGAGTATCGACGGGGTTGTCCGGGTCGCGATCGGGCATTTTCTCTGCGAGACGTTCAAGCAGTTGCAGCATTGCTTCGACTCGATAGGAGAAGTGATCGTGTGCGGGGTGGCTTTCATTGACCGATTCGACGGTGAACACGCGGTCCAAGTCGGTCATGATTTGGTTGTCGCTTGCTGCCGCAAGACGAAGATGAGCAGCAATCCACTCATTCATCGTGTCAACTTTGGCACCACGCTCTTCCAGAACAAGTTGGTCAGCTTCGCCCTCGGCGCCTTCGCGGGTGACGACGTCAACGTCGAAAATTCCGAAAGCATCTTCAAAAGCATGGATCACGTGAAGAACGAGGGCGTCTTTCGTTGGGAAGTGGTACATCACGGTCGGGTGCGAGACACCGATTTCATCGGCGAGGTCTCGCAGCGAAAAGCCGTAATAGCCGCGAGTTGATAATAGCTGCGCCGCACCACGGATGATTGTCGTCCGGGTGGAACGCCCAACGGAGTAGCTGCCTCGTTTCTTGCGAGTTGCTCCGCTTTGCACACCTTCGTCGTCGCTCACGGCTACCTCCTTCATTCTTCAGTTCTGCTCTGTTATTTGGGATAACTCTTAGAGTCTATGCGAAAAAAATGGGTGGCGCGAAATTATCGCGCCACCCAAAGGTATTTTCGTGATCAACGACCTATGATCTCGATTTTCAGTTCTTCAAGATCATCGCTGACATCGATGAGGACTTGCTGTCCGTCTGTGAGTTCACCACTGAGGAGGAGCTTTGCCAAACGGTCACCGATCTCTCGCTGAATGAGACGACGCAAGGGACGAGCACCGTAAGCCGGATCGTACCCGCGCCTGGTCAGCCAGCCGCGAGCGCCTTCGCTGACGCTCAGGCTAATGCGACGATCCTTGAGCCTCTCTGCCATGGAATCAACCAAGAGGTCAACAATTCCAGACAGATCATCGGGGCTGAGCGGGTCGAAAATAACCGTTTCATCCAGACGATTAAGGAACTCGGGCTTGAAGGAGGCGCGCACGACGTTCATCACGCCCTCGCGCTTTTCTTCGTCGCTGAGGTCCGGATCCGTGAGGAACATCGATCCCAGATTCGAGGTCAGGATCAAGATGGTGTTCCTAAAGTCGACAGTGCGTCCCTGGCCATCGGTTAGACGACCATCGTCCAAGACCTGCAAGAGAATATTGAAGATCTCAGGGTCGGCCTTCTCAACTTCGTCCAAGAGGACGACGCTGTAGGGGCGACGGCGCACGGCCTCGGTCAGTTGACCGCCCTGTTCGTAGCCGACGTATCCCGGAGGTGCACCGACGAGGCGTGCAACCGAGTGTTTCTCGGAATACTCCGACATGTCGATTCGAACCATCGCACGTTCATCATCAAAGAGGAACTCGGCCAAAGACTTGGCAAGCTCCGTCTTACCAACGCCCGTGGGACCGAGGAAGAGGAAGGACCCTGTCGGCCTATTCGGATCAGAGAGCCCGGCGCGTGAACGACGAACCGCATCCGAGACCGCGCGAACAGCGTCCTTTTGCCCGATCAGGCGGTGGGCAATGACGTCTTCCATGTGGACGAGCTTCTCACTTTCGGTTTGAAGCAGTTTGCCCACGGGGATCCCGGTCCAGGATTCAACGACCTCTGCAATTTCGGTGGGACCAACCTTTTCGGCAATCATAGGTTCGGCCGAATCGGAATTCTTCTCCTCGGCTTCAACCTTTTCTTCCTCTTCGCGAATCTGGCGTTCGATCTGAGGAATATCGCCATTTTGGAGGCGTCCAGCCTCATCGAAACGACCCGCGCGGATGGCAAGTTCAAGCTGGGTGCGCAATTCATCCAATTGCACGCGAAGCTCACCGACGCGGTTGTGTCCGGCCTTCTCTGCTTCCCAGCGACTGGTCAGAGCAGACAGCTCCTCGTTCTTGTTCGCTAGGTCCTCACGCAGCTTCTCGAGGCGCTCAGCCGTGGCCTCGTCCAAACCATCGGGGTCAGATTCGGTCAGGTAGGACTCTTCCATGCGCAGGCGGTCCACTTGGCGACGCAGAACGTCGATCTCCTCAGGGGAGGAATCCAGTTCCATGCGCAGGCGGGAGGCGGCCTCGTCGATCAGGTCGATGGCCTTATCGGGAAGCTGACGGCCGGTGATGTAGCGGTCGGACAGCTGCGCGGCTGCAACCAGAGCGCCATCAGAGATGGTGATCTTGTGGTGCGCCTCGTACTTGGGGGCGATACCACGCAAGATTGCGACGGTGTCCTCAACCGAAGGCTCACCAACGAAAACCTGCTGGAAACGACGCTCAAGAGCGGGGTCCTTTTCGATGTTCTCGCGGTACTCATCCAGGGTCGTTGCGCCGACCATACGGAGCTCGCCGCGGGCCAGCATGGGCTTGAGCATATTGCCGGCATCCATTGCCCCTTCAGAGCCGCCACCGGCACCGACGACCGTGTGAAGTTCGTCGATGAAGGTGATGATTTCACCATCGGAGCGTTCGATTTCGTTAAGAACAGCCTTGAGGCGTTCCTCGAATTCACCGCGGTACTTCGCACCCGCAACCATCCCAGTCAGGTCAAGAGCGATGAGCTTCTTGTTCTTCAGGGATTCGGGCACGTCGCCGGCAACAATTCGCTGAGCCAGACCTTCCACAACTGCGGTCTTACCAACGCCGGGTTCACCGATGAGAACAGGATTGTTCTTGGTTCGACGGGACAACACCTGGATCACGCGGCGAATTTCGCTATCACGGCCAATCACCGGGTCCAGTTTTCCTTGGCGAGCCACCTCAGTGAGGTCACGGCCATACTTCTTCAGGGCCTCGAAGGAGCCTTCAGGATCAGCACTGGTAATAGGATCGGGACGAAGCTCATCCAGAGCCTTCTGCAAGCGATCTGCGGTTGCGCCGTTTTCTCGCAGGATTTCGCCTGCGCTATCGTCATTTGCTGCCAGCGCAATGAGAAGGTGCTCGGTGGAGACATAAGCATCTCCCTTAGCGTCTGCGCTTTTACGGGCATCGTTAATCACTTGGATCAGGCCGCGTGAAGTTTGCGGCTGAGCGACACTCGAACCGCTGGTTGAGGGAAGTGCCACCAGCGCATTGCGCGTACGCGCACCGATTTGCTGCGGGTTTGCGCCAATTGCTTGAAGCAGGGAGTAGGCAATGCCCTCGCCCTGTTCAAGAAGTGCTTCCAAGAGGTGCAGGGAATCCACCTGCGGGTTCCCAGCGGCCTGTGCCGACTGGACCGCGCTGCTCACTGCCTCTTGGGCTTTGCTTGTAAATTGTTCAGTCATCATTCCTCCTGCCGCTCATAACGGGCGGCTTTATTCGTTCTGACTTACACAACGTCAACAAACTTGAGTCTATTCCACTCAACTTTATTTTTCTCCGCAAATCGGCATTCGAGTGCACATTTCACAAAAAGAAAAGAGCGATGAGTCTGACGCATAACACGCCAGCTCAACGCTCTCCCACATAAGAGCAGTTTTAATGTGTACGACGCAGGTAAATACCCAGACCGATCACGCTCAAGCCCAGCATTCCAACAACGCTTGACCACGTCATCGCGTCGGGAGCCTTTGACAGGGCCACAGACTCACTAAAGCCCGTCATTCCAACCATTTTCACGCCGTCGGGAGAACAACTCACAGTGTATTCACCAGGGGTAAGCCCGGAGACAGTCCACTGATTAAGAGTGACTTGCATCGGATGTTCGCCACCATCAGCGCCCCGCAAGCTACACGTCTGCGCATTCCCAGCGGTGATCTGCACGACGTAACCGCCACTGGAATCAACCGTCACGCTTTGACCATTGGACACCTCACGAAGGCTCGACTGCATCGCTGAGAAATCGGCGCCAGAGAAGGCAATAGCAAAGAAGAGCACGGGGGCACACACAACCGACATGACAATGCCGAGGAAAATCACCCAGCCTCCACGCTTGCGAACGCGCGGAGCAGCCGCAACCGAAGAGGGATCGACGGGGGCCTGCGCGGGTGGCGCGTAGCCCAGTGGACCGCCCGACGTACGTAAACGAATTCTTCCCGATTCCCCTTCCCGAGGCAGTCGCCGGCTAGGATCGCCACTTCCCTGCACCGTGGGCAAGGCAGGGTCATCGGAAAAAGAAGACGAGGCCTCGGCAGAGGGATCGTAGCGAGGAAAGCGCACAGCGCGCACAGGTACAACGACCTCACCGTACTGCTCCCAGGGAACCGCAGAAGGAGAGGAGGGGGCTACGCTCTCTTGCGATTGATCCTGCCGCTGCGGCGAACGGGCTCCGAAACGCGGCTGATCCTCAGCGGCCATCGCGATCCAATCGCGAAATCGTCGCACCTAGGCGTTCCTTGCGAAGCTCGTCAACACCTGGAATTTCAAGGGGCTCAAGCTCGTGTCCACAAGCGCGTTCAAGGAGCAGATCAGCCAACTGTGGATTGCGGGCAAGAACCGGCCCGTGCAGGTAGGTGGCGATAATCGAACCCTGGACAGCACCGTCGATTGCTCGAGACTGCTGAGCATCGCCCTCAGCACCTTGACGATCAGCGGGCAAGGTCGAATTGCCATTACCGAAAAGAACCCTACCCAAGGGACGAGCGAGTGGCCCCAGGCGACTGCCACCACCGTGGTTCTCAAAACCCGTCAGGGGCTCGCTTAGCCCCTCAATTTCGGGTTGAACAACGAGTTCGCCAATGGAGCGCTTGCCCTGCGGCAAGGTCGTGAGATCCAAAAGACCCAGGCCAGAAACCTTGCGATTACGCGCATCCGTGTACCAGTGGCCAAGAATCTGCAGGGAAGCACAGATTGCAAGGAGGGGACGACCGGCCTCGACCGCACGCTTCAGACCAGAATCGGCCGTGAAGGTCTCAACTGCTAGCTCCTGAGCGGCATCCTCTCCCCCACCGAGGGTGTAGATATCGAGGTCATCGGGGATTACATCACCCACGCCGACGTACTCGATCCGGGCCTCGATTCCGCGGCGGCGCGCACGCTCCGCCAAGACCAGAGCGTTGCCGCCGTCAGCGTAAGTCCCCAAGACCTCGGGAAGAAGAACACCAATTCGCAGTGCACTCATTCTGCTTCCTCCGCTTCACGATGAGAGTCCAAAACCCGCTTGAAATCACGCAAAGCCGTGTAGTTCAGCAGGATTTCAACGCGCCCAGGGGTGCATGCGCGAAGCGCTTCCATTGGCAAGGGGAAGAGTTCACAATGCACACCCGCATACTCCAAGCGCACCGCGAGATCAGCGCCGCGCTCACCGCAGGCGTAAACCTTGCGTGCTGGCGCACCCAAGACTGAGAAATCGACGTCCCACAGCCACGAGAGGTCCTGGCCGTCAGCGACCTGGCCATTCACGGCAACGATCACCTGATCGACGGCCGGATCGATCATGTACATGGCTTCTTGCCAACCGGCGGGGTTCTTCGCCAGCATGAGTCGCGCCAGACGCCCGTGAATTTCGTACGTCGAGTAGCGTCCCGCAACTTCTTCAACCTGCGACATCGCGCGGCACGCCGCCTGCGGGTCCACGCCCATCGCAACCGCCGCAGCCAAGGCCTCGAGAGCATTCGACAGATTCGCACGCCCCGGAAGGGACAAGCGAAGAGGAATGCGCAGCCCGTCCTTTCGGCACGCAACAGCGGCGGGATGGGCGGCATCGGACAGATCTTCATTTTCAAGCCACCACATGGGTTCGGGACGATGGTATTTCTCCAGCCCTTCTTCACCCGAAACGGAGGTCAAGGGAACCACTCGCCACGAATCATCGGAATGGATCACGCGTCCACCCCGAGGAAAAGCGGTCGAGTCCCCCATCCATGCGTGTCCCGCAGCAACCCATTGAACATTGGGGCTATCCCAAGCAGCAGATGCAATCAACGGATCGTCACAGTTGGCGATAACAATGCTGTCGGGATGCTCATTGACGGCCTTTCGCAGGCGACGCTCCACCGCGCCGATCTCGCCCACGCGATCCAGTTGGTCACGCGAAAGGTTCAGTAAAACGATCGCTTGAGGGTTAACGAAACGACTCACCACCGGCATGTGCATTTCATCGACCTCGAGGGCAGCCAGCGGCGCGTGAGAACGCATCAGGGCGGTTGTAATTCCCGGCGTCATATTGTCGCCGTTGGTATTGGAGGCAACCTCACCGATTGCGAAGAGAGCCGCGCGCAGCAGCCGAGTCGTGGTCGACTTTCCGTTCGTTCCAGAAACTACGGCGCTGCGGCGATGAGCAGCAAGATCGGCGAGCAAATTCGGGGCAAGTTTCAGCGCAACTTTGCCGCCGATCATTCCTCCCGATCCGCGGCCGAGCCGACGCGATGCCCAGCTGGCGCCCTTCCCTGCAGCAATTGCCGCACGCGAACGCAAAGTCAATGAAGTCATGGAAACAACACTACATGCCTCCATGCTTCATAGCTTCTCCACAGCTTGGACATAATGCACACAGATTTGCTGTGGGCACAGTTAATGCCATGAACACGAACGCAGAACTCACCGCTCGAAGCGCAGCAGGCACCCAGGCCTCGGCTATGAGCGCATACGCCACCTCGGCGATGCGCAAGGCCACCCAGGCTATCCGCGCCAATGCACGAGTCCTGCGTTACCTGGCCTCGTCGCTTTCTTCCACTGCTGTGGACTACACGCTGCTCCTGATCCTTAACGCGACGATCGGCGGCGTCTTCTTGCCGGTCGCACTGGCTCGCGTCTCTTCGTGCACGATGAATTACGCAATGAACCGCAAGGTTTTCAATGCACGAGGCGGAGTTGTGGCAACCGCGATCCGTTACGCGATCATGGCGGCGAGCGTGATGACCATGTCCTACCTGATGATTCAGGCTTTGGTCTCCGCCGGAATGGCGCTGTGGATGGCCTCGCTGACTGCAAACAGTTCCTTGTTCATCGTGAACTACCTGGGTCAGAACTTCTTCGTCTTTGGCACCTTGGCTGACTTCCGCGTCTTCATTACCGAGGCCGCCGCTTCCGCAAGCGTCTTCATTTCCCGCTCAGCAACTGCTTGTGCGTCTGCAATCCGCAGCATTGTTGCTCGCCTGCGCGGACGTGAACTGGTTTTAGCCGCCTAACTCTCATAACGAAAACGGGGAGGTATCTTGCGATACCTCCCCTTACTCGTCGCCTCGAGGACCATCACCCGAGGGACAAGCTATCGTGAAACCACGACGGTTCCTTCGATGACCCGAACTCCTTCGGGTGACGCTTCAATGAGCGCGCGGACTCGCTGGTTACCAGCGGGCCTCCACGCGACCAGACCGCGATTCCGCAAGGGCACCATGCCGCCCCGAGTCTCCTCGCTGCGCCGCGCATGTGCACGACGCATGGGGCGAATCTGACCATCCGGGCTTGCGACAAAAACTCTGTCGAAGACGGGTTCAAATTCTTCGACCCGCTCAGCCAAGGCATCGCGCTGTTCTCGCAGGCGATCAACTTCGTCTTCCAGCTCCATGATCCGTTGGATACCGGCCAAGTTGATTCCCTCTTCCTGGCTGAGGCGCTGAATCTCCTTCAGACGCTCGACATCGCGTCGGGTGTAACGCCGCCCGCGTCCCTTCGTACGAAGGGGTGTCACCAAGCCAATCCGATCGTATTGACGCAAGGTCTGCGGGTGCATTCCCGCCAGCTGTGCGGCAACGGAAATCACGAAGGTCACTTCATCTCGATGCCCCATTACGCACTCACCTTCTTCACAAGATCTGCGCGCGGATCACTCTGATCAAGAGAATCCGCCAGCGACTTGATCGAATCAAGCTGTTCAGGTGTGAGATCCTTGGGGACCACCACACTGATAGTTGCCAAGAGGTCACCCGTGTCCTTCTTCGTGGCCACACCGCGCCCCTTCAGGCGCAGGGTTCGACCGGAATCAGAACCGGCAGGGACCTTGACAGTGACGGTCGAACCATCGATCAAGGGAACTTCAACCTTGGCGCCCAGCGTGGCCTCGGCAAAGGTCACGGGAAGGGTCATCCGAAGGTCGTTTCCCTCGCGGCTGTAGACCGGATCCTCCTCGACGTGGATGGTGACGATCAGATCGCCAGTGGCTCCGCCGTTAAGCGAGGCCTTCCCCTTGCCGCGCAGCCGCACGCTCTGGCCGTCCTTGATTCCCTTGGGAACCTTGACGGTCATAGGCTTACCGGAGACTGCCAACTTGATGTTGACCCCACTTAGGCTCTGCCTGAGCGTGATGCGCGTTGAAGCATGCAAGTCTTCACCCTTTTGAGGTGCTTGCTGGTAGGGCGAACCCTGTGCTCCGCCGAAGTCACCGAATTGAGAGGCACCCGCGAAGGGTGAGGACCCGCGCGAAGAGCCTCCACCAAAACCGCCGAAGGCACCCAGGATGTCGTCCAGGTTGATACCTGCACTGCCGTTGGTGGAGAAACGAACATTTCCGCCGTTTCCACCGCCGAAAGCGCCGAAGATATCTTCAAAGTTCACGCCGGATGCTCCGCCGCCACCGGCACCGCCGCGGAAACCGCCGGCGCCCATCGCGCGAATCGCATCGTATTGCTGGCGCTGCTCAGGGTTGGACAGGACCGTGTAGGCCTCGCCGATTTCCTTGAAGCGTTCTTCAGCTTCGGGGTTGCCCTTGTTCTGGTCGGGGTGCCAGGTGCGCGCAAGTTTGCGGTAGGCCTTCTTGATTGTGGCCTCATCAGCATCCTTGCTTACGCCAAGGACCTTGTAGAAATCCTTTTGGAGCCAATCTTCTCCACTCACTGCGCGTCACCTCCTTTTTTGACTCTGCAGTTCGTTGAATGTTCCTTATTCAGGGTTGTACACCAGGACTTTCGCCGCGCGGATAATGGTTTCTCCGCGACGATATCCAGATTGCAAGACCTGTCCCAGGACCGGGTGGTCGACATCGGGATTGGGCTGAGCCATGAGCGCTTCGTGGAGCATGGGGTCGAAATCGTCCCCTTCGTCTCCGAAGCGTTCCAGTTCGAAGCGCGTGCGAAGCGTGTCTTCCAGCTTGTTCGCGATAGAGGCGAAGGGACCGTCGTTGAGATCCCCGTGCTTACGCGCAGCCTCGATATCGTCCAAGACACCGATCATGGCTTCCAGCACCTGGTCGCGTCCGGACTGGACGTGGCCGGCAACGGATTCCTTGGAACGGCGAACGAAGTTCGAATATTCCTGGTTGAGGTTGTACAGGTCTGCGTGGGCGCGGGCGAGTTTTTCTTCCGCCTGCGCCACTTGGTCGAGAGCCTTGGACAGTTCACTGTCTTCGAGCTGCTCTTCAAAGTCCGACATGTCGACTTCGCCCATTCCCTCACCCTGAGCGCTCGCCGAGGCCGCGGCTGCGTGTGCAGCTGCGCTCTCCTGAGCGTGGGGCTGGGCGTCGCCCGGGGTGGCCGGCTGAGAGCCGACCACCGGTTCCTGGGCGTCGTCGGAAGTATTCGTGGGCTCGGTGCTCACTTGTCGTCCTCATCCACGACTTCGGCGTCGATGACGTCGTCATCGGAGGAAGAGGAGGAAGTCTGCGAAGCGCCTGCTTCAGCGGCAGCCTGAGCGGCCTGAGCGTTCTGGTAGACCTCCTGGCCGATCTTCATCGCGGACTGGTTGAGCTTCTCAACAGAGCTCTTCACAGCCTCGATATCGCTGCCCTTGAGGGCCTCCTTCACGGCGTCAAGGTCACCCTGAACTTCCTGGCGGGTCGCTTCGGAGACCTTGTCGGCGTCGTCCTTCAGGGTCTTCTCGATGGTGTAGACCAACTGCTCGGCAGAGTTACGAATCTCAAGCTCCTCGCGGCGCTTCTTGTCGTCTTCTTCGTGCTGAGCGGCCTCGTTGACCATGCGATCGATCTCTTCCTTGCTCAAGGCACTACCGCCGGTGATGGTCACCGCGGTTTCCTTGCCGGTTCCAAGGTCCTTCGCGGAAACGTGAACAATACCGTTCGCATCGATGTCGAAGGTCACTTCGATCTGAGGGACGCCACGCGGTGCGGGGGCAATACCAGAGAGCTCGAAGTTACCGAGCGACTTGTTGTCAGCGGTGAACTGACGCTCGCCTTGGAAGACCTGGACCAGAACCGAGGTCTGGCCGTCGGCAGCGGTCGAGTAGACGCGCGATGCCTTGGTCGGGATTGCGGTGTTGCGCTCGATGACCTTGTCCATGACGCCGCCCATGGTCTCAATGCCCAGAGACAGAGGAGTCACGTCGATCAGCAGAACGTCCTTGCGGTCGCCCTGGATGACGCCAGCCTGCAGGGCTGCGCCAACTGCGACGACCTCATCGGGGTTCACGCCCTTGTTGGGCTCGCGGCCACCGGTGAGCTTCTTGACCAGTTCGGCAACGGCGGGCATACGGGTGGAGCCGCCGACCAGGACGACGTGGTCGATCTCGCTAACGGAGATTCCGGCGTCCTTAATGACCTTCTCGAAGGGGGTCTTGGTGCGCGCGAGCAGATCTGCGGTCATTTCTTCGAACTTCGCGCGGGTGAGGGTCTCGTCCAAGTGAACGGGGCCATCAGCAGTGACCGAGAGGTACTGCAGCGAGATGTTCGTGCTCATGGCGCTGGACAGTTCCTTCTTGGCCTGCTCAGCTGCTGCACGCAGACGCTGAAGAGCAACCGGGTCCTTGGAAAGATCTGCGCCGTCCTTGGACTTAACCTGCTCGATCAGCCAGTCAACGATGCGCTGATCCCAGTCATCGCCACCGAGGCGGTTATCGCCAGCGGTTGCGCGGACCTGAATGGTGGAGAAGCCGTCATCATCCTTGCCGATTTCCAGCAGGGAGACGTCGAAGGTGCCGCCACCGAGGTCGAAGACCAGGATGAGCTCGTCTTCCTTGCCCTTTTCGAGGCCATAGGCCAGTGCCGCTGCGGTCGGTTCGTTGATGATACGCAGGACGTTCAGGCCTGCGATCTGACCGGCGTCCTTCGTTGCCTGGCGCTCTGCGTCGTTGAAGTATGCGGGGACGGTGATGACCGCGTCGGTAACGGGCTCACCGAGGTACTCTTCCGCGTCCCTCTTGAGCTTGGAGAGGATTCGTGCGGAGATTTCCTGAGCGGTGTACTTCTTGTCGTCAATGCTGACACTCCAGTCAGTGCCCATGTGGCGCTTGACCGAAGAGATGGTGCGATCAACGTTGGTGACCGCCTGACGCTTGGCGATCTCGCCAACCAGGACCTCACCGGTCTTGGAGAATGCGACGACCGAAGGGGTCGTACGTGTGCCTTCTGCGTTTGCAATGATTGTGGGTTCTCCGCCTTCAAGCACTGCGATAGCGGAGTTCGTGGTACCGAGGTCAATACCTACTGCGCGTCCCATAATGAGTTTCCTTTCATCAAAGCGTGGTGGAAATTGTCGCCGAGGCGATGCCGCGCTTTGTACGTCTTCTGTTGTGGTGGCCGAGGATGTCGACCTCCAGACCACCTTGAGCCTGTTGCACTCAAGTTTAGGGATCAAGTCTCACGCCCGCAAGCGCTACACCCAACCTTGAGTCTGACATACTCAACTTTTTTTGTAGAGTTTTATTCCCTGTTTTCCAAAATTTCCTGCTTTTAATTGGCAGCAACGCCAATTACCATTGAAATTCCGAGGAAAAGTCGGGATTCTTTCCGCGGAACTTCTCCATATCGCGACGCTCTTTCTTCGTCGGACGCCCGCTCCCGCGTTCACGCTGAGCGAAGGCGACCCCCAGCCGAGGCCTCGGCTCACTGAGATCCTCGTAGCACAATTTCGCGAAGGGGTACCCTAGGCGCTTCACAATAAGCTTGCGAACAATAAGGACGCGATCAAAACCCTCCACCCGCAAACGAACCTCATCACCCACGCGCACCTTCTGGGCAGCTTTTACTGATTCCCCATTGAGCTTGACGTGTCCGGCGCGCGCAGCCGTTGTTGCCTGAGAACGCGACTTCACCTGGCGGGTTGCCCACAGCCAGGTGTCAATGCGCATGGTTTCGCCACTCGCGAGAGCCCCCTGGGGGACCTCACGCGGTTCGTCAGCTGCGCTCACGCCCGGCTTTTCACTCATGGCAGCATCTTAACGCCCACACACTTGCAGCCTTCTTACTCCCCCGCCGCCCGCACAACTAGCACTCCACCACTCAACGCCCACTCGGCCTCGTTTGTGGCAAAGAAAGGAGCAAGATGCCAAGATGAAGCGATGGAGTGCGAACATCTAACAAGCGGGCAGTGTCATTCCTGTCCGCTGATGCCCACTCCCTATGATCTTCAGCTTGCACAACGTCAAAGCGCGGTCGAAAAGATCCTTGCCGACATCCCCCACGCATCCGCCATGCAGTGGCTCCCTCCCGCAGCGTCGATACCTTCTCACTATCGAACGAAGGCAAAGTTCGCGATCGGTGGCACAAGCGAGCATCCAACTCTGGGCATCACCGGCCCAGCGCCCGCATACGAGGGTATCGATCTTCCTCACTGCATCGCTCACACCGACGTCATCGCTCGCTGCATTGACCCCCTCAAGGAATTCATCAGGAACACCGGCATTGAGCCCTATGACATCGCGAAACGCAGGGGCGAACTCAAACAGATTCTTGTGACCCAGGGCTCCGCTGAAGCTCTGATGATCCGTTTCGTGATGCGATCGAAGCGCGAACTGGCGAAACTGCGTTCTCGCCTGCCTCTTCTGCAATCCCTCATCCCCACGCTCCAGGTCGTAACGGTCAACATCCTTCCCATTCATGCGGCCCTTGTTGAGGGCGATGAAGAAATTGTGATCTCCGAGCAAACGACCCTGCCAATGCTCGTCGGCGATGTCGAACTGCACTTGGGGCCGAGGTCTTTTTCGCAAACCAACACGGGCGTGGCCTCGGAACTGTATCGCCAAGTCGCGCAGTGGGCGCGCAGCAGCGGTGCAACCTCGCTGTGGGATCTGTACTGCGGAGTGGGTGGTTTTGCCCTGCATGCGGCGCTTGGCGGGGTTAAGCGTGTAAGCGGCGTTGAGATTTCTCCCGAGGCCATCGCCTCGGCCAAGCGCACCGCTGCCGACGCTGGGGTAAGCGATCGCGTGACGTTCATTGCCGCAGACGCCGCACAGTGGGCTTTTGAGCAGGGCATTGATGCCACTCCCGAGGCTATCGTCGTCAATCCCCCGCGGCGCGGCATTGGTGGGGCTTTCGCAGAGTGGATTAATGATTCACGCGCGCACTACGTGATCTATTCCTCGTGCAACCCCAAGTCGCTTGCGAGCGACTTAAAACGAATGCCAAATTACGCACCGCTGCAGGCGCGGCTCTTCGATATGTTCCCCCACACCGAACACATGGAATGCGCGGCATTGCTGGAAAAATTGCCATAGCATGACGGGGCGTCGAGTCCGCGGTGGTGCAGATGCGGATCACGTGTGCGCGATGCGACCGCGCCTTGTAGAACATTCAATCCAAAGCTAAGCTCTCAGTAGACGATGTGCTTTTGTATCAACAATGAGTACACTGAAAAAATCCTGAATCACGACGTTTTAAACACGCATCAAAAACTGGGGGACATAATGAGGAAAAGCCGGAGAGTTCTGGCTACAGGCGCTGGGCTGGCCCTTTTCGCCGCAGGTACGGTAACAATGTTTGCGCCTCGCGGCGCTCAAGCCGATGACCAGGCCTTCCCTCTTTCGCAGTACGCCTCTTCTACAACGACGACTGTGTGTAATACCGATCCTGTGATCACGACCTATCACGGTACCGTCGTAGTAAATATCCCGATCACCACGCTTCTTGCAGGCCACGAGGCCGAAATCCGCGCTGCAGCTGCGCAGGGGCTCTCCCCCCACGATTCCGGTAGCTCCTTCAACTCCGACATCACACTGACCGTGAGTGTCCCTGAGGAAGTCAATTTGGGGACGTCTCGCGCGAAATCTACCTCGTCAATGCTCGCCTACACCTGGTTCTCCCCCAACTCTGACCGCACACAGGTCACTGCGAACATCCAGTTCAAGGATCTGAACTGGCAGCAGCTGCTCGACATCTATGATGCAGAGAAAGCCAACCCCGGCCAGCACACGATCAAGGTCCAGGTCCCCTATG